>Ga0185299_10003222_pt1 | contig 22364 bp, 22 predicted proteins | sample PaiPotPPA55metaG_FD_128002 | JGI IMG/M metagenome (GOLD analysis project Ga0185299, IMG submission 128002) | Iron sulfur acid spring bacterial and archeal communities from Banff, Canada, to study Microbial Dark Matter (Phase II) - Paint Pots PPA... ... | reverse complement strand
GCGGAACCACGGCGAGCTTACGATTTTGATCTGCATCCCCATCTGCGCCTCAGGCACCTTCCCCGCCATCACCGCGCGAAGATCTTTTTCCAGAGCGGCGTCATCTTCGTCCTTTTTCACTGTCGCGAGGACTTCCTTCTGGATCGCGGCATCCTTTTCGACTTCTTCCTGACTCTTGCCCGCGGCCCGTCCGATCAGGACCACTTGCTGGGCCAGAATCTCGTCGCCTGGAACCCCCGGCCCCGCCATCAGTACGATGAACGCCACATCCGGATCGTGCGTCGCCGCCAGCGGCGCCTCACTCCCGCCTTCGCTGTGCCCCACCAGACCGATCTTGTGCGGATTCACTTCCGTGCGGGTTTTCAGATACCCCACTCCAGACTCGGCGTCCGAAGCAAAATCCGCCATCACCGCCTGCGAATAATTCCCTCCGGATTTGCCGACGCCACGCTTGTCCGCCCGCAGCACCGCAATTCCTTTGCGCGTCAGATAGTCGGCCAGCACCAGAAACGGCTTGTGCCCCATCAGCGTTTCATCGCGATCATGCGGCCCCGAGCCGACGATCAGCAACACTGCGGGAAACGGTCCCTTACCCGGCGGAATAGTCAGCGTCGCCGCAAGTTGAATCTTCGCCGCGGGATTGTTGTACGAAACTTCTTCCTCGCGATACGGATAGGGCTTCACCGGATTCTGCGGCCGCCGCAACTCCAGATCCGCCGCATTCTTCACCCGCTTAAATGCCAGCGGGAAGCTCTTACCGCCTTGCGTCCAGGTCCCGCTGAACGTGCGCAGATCCGCGCTGATCGTCCCGTCGTAGCTCCCGCCTATGGATTTCATCTCAAATTTCAGCGAGGCGCCGGTCCGCGTGATGCTGGTCACCGGAAGCCCGTTCGCACCCTGATCCAAGCTGTCCATGGTCGCCGTCAGCCCGTCCTCACCGTTCGTGAGATGCAGCACCAGCCGCAGCTTCCCCATCCCAGTGTCAACCGTGCCCAGCCAGTCGCCATCAATGTCCGAGGGCTTGGCCGGTTTCGCCGGCTTGACTGCAATATTTCCGCGATGAAAATTGAGCTCGAGAGACCCGCCCTGCGTCCAGGTTCCGTCAATCTCGCTCGCATCGGCATTCACCTTACCCGCATAAGTGCCATGCACAGCGTCCACCGTGAGGTCAAGCTTCGAATCCTTGAGCGTAACCGCATTCACCGGGATCCCATTCGCCCCCTGATCAATGCTGTCGAGCGTGGCCTTCAGGCTGCCGTCGTCGGCCTTGGTGACGTGCAGCACCAGCCGCAATTCCGCCTCCCCGACCTTCAGGCTTCCATGCCAGTCCCCCACAATATCCTGCGCCGACGAAACCCTCGCAGCCGATAGGATGCAAAGAATTACGAATGCTTGTTTCATAATTACCTCCCAAGAGTTACGAACAGCTACCCTGATGCTCTATTCAACTGCACTCTCCGCGGCGTAAAGCTCGTCAATGCTCCGCTGCAGGCAGCGTGCAGCGCGCACGTTCAGCCTCCAGACAAAGATCACTGAGAAAGCCATGATGCCGTCCGCGATTGCTTGGCGAACCAGCCCGTGCGCGCTCGAATCGGCCAGAGCGGAAGCCAAAGTGAACACCACCATCCCGGGGATCAGCGGCCCCAAATACCATCTCCAGATATGGCTGATAAAGTCTCGCTGCCGCTCCAGTTCGCTTCGGTGAAACTGCAGCGAATTTGCCGTGCCCAGGTCAGTGGGCATGCTCCGCGCCGAAGCCCTGCGATGGAGCTGGCACGCCATATAAGCCAGGCCCGCGATCATCATTGCGCACGCCACCTTGAAAAAGACGCCGTGACTTTTGACGAAGAAGGATGCGAACAATGCAGCCGCGATCGCTCCGCCCGCGTACTCACGGACGTTCCTCCACATAATCTTCTTTTCAAATTTCGCTGCGCGCTTGCGAATCTTTTCCAGTGACATTGGAATTCCCTCCACCGGCTGATGCTGCCAGAGTTCTTTCATAGTCTGATTGGGAGATTCATTCATCGTCGTGTCCTCCCTGAAAACGGCGGGTAAGTATCGCCTTGATGCGGTGAATCTTGGTGGCCACGTTCCCGGCCGAAAGGCCGGTAATTTCTCCAATCGAAGCAGCATCCAGACCTTCGAGATAGGAGAGAATCACGTGCCGGTCGAGCGGCTTCAGGCGCTGGATTAATCCCATCAAGCGGGATAGGGCCTGGCTGCGGTCGGCCATCTCCTGTCCGCTGTTTGCGTCTGGGAAGTTTTCTAACTCGTCCAGACCCACTAACGCTTGCGCGCTCCCGCGGCGCTGTCGGATGACGTGCGAAGTGCCGATATTGTGGGCGACGCGATACATCCATGTGCGAAGCGAGCATCGTCGGTCGAAGCCTTCAAAGCTGCGCCACAGTCCGACGTGGATTTCTTGCAGAAGATCGCGCCTGGCGTCCGGATTTGCTTCGTAAGCGCGCGCCAGTCGCTCGAGGGCCGCAGCGTAGGTTGCGGCGGCTTCCTCATAGAGTTCGTCTTGGGTGGACCTGACATCCGGCATGATCTCAGTTGCGCTCACATTAAGGTAGTCGGCAGGGGAAGAACTTTCTTACAGAAAAGTTGCGGAGCCGGAAACAAGCCCCCGACTTAGGCCGCGCCTGGGAATGGCTCTTTTCGCACTATGTCCTCATGCTCACTTCATGCCATCCAGAATAGAACCCACAATTCCTCCCACCACGCCGCCTTGGACCGTCTCCCTCCGAGTCTCGTGGGGCAAGTATTGATCGATCGCATGAGCCAGCCTGCTGATCGGCAGCGTTTGCAGCCAGATTCTCCCCGGCCCCGTAAGCGCCGCCAGAAAAATTCCGTCGCCGCCGAAAATCATGTTCTTGACGCCCGGCACGGTCGTGATCTGAAACGACACGCTGGATTGGAATGCCCCGACATGACCCGGATGAACGCGCAACGTCTCTCCGGGCTGTAAGTCGCGAACCACGAGTTCGCCGGAGAGTTCGAGCCAGGCCGTCCCTTGCCCGCTCAGTCTTTGCAGCAGAAAGCCGTCGCCGCCGAAAATTCCCGCGCCCAGCGATTGCTGGAAGCCGACCGAAATCTGAATCTGTGACGTCGCGCACAGAAAGCCATGGCGATGAATCATGTATTCGTGCCCGGGCGAGACTTCGACCGGCACGATGTGCCCGGGCAACTTGGTTGCGAACGCCACCTCGCCGGCAGCACCGACGGCGCGGTATTCGGTCATAAAAATTGATCCGCCGCCAGCGACGCGCTTCAGCACGCCGAACAGGCCTCCTCCGCCGCCAAACTGCGTGTGCGTGGTCATCTGAATGGAACTACCCATCCACGAAAGTTCTCCTGCCTCGGAGATGACCGACTCGTTGGCTTCGAGAACAAACTCCAAGACCGGCATTGTGGTTCCGGTGATACGGGATTGCATGATGGCTCCTAGACTAGGGAGAGATCGTGTGTCAGCTTGCTTTGGCGTGTAATGCCTGCTTCGGTTCGTCCGCGTTGCGAACGAGGTCATTTTCGTTGGGTTCTTTCTTTTCAAAGATAGACGGATACAGTTCATTGACGAATGCGGCGATACCTGATCGGGGTAGCAATGTCTCCAGAAGGAAAGCGTCGAAGAGACTCAGCGCTGCGGCCGGGATCGCCGCGTGCGGGACGAAACTAGCTGCGGTAAGTGCGAGAACCTTGATCTTTTTGACGGAGGGCCGCGTAAGAAATAGGGCAGCCGTGTTCTTAAAACCTGAGACTTTATCGCAGATCTCAGCGTCAGTTGCTGACCCAATATTTGCAAGCCAATCCCTAAATTCTCGTGTTTCGCTCGACTCACGGAGTTTTGCGAACTTCTCAACGTTCAGTGTTGTGTCATCTGGAAGTTCTGGTATGCCTGCTATTGTCAGCACTCGTTGAAAAGCGCCCTCCTTGGAATATGAGGAGACTGCCTCAGTAAGGAAGTCGAGCTTGTCGCGAAAAAGAGGGAGCTCCTCGTCGCGGAAACCTGAGATCGCCGAGTAGGCCTTCATCTCACCAATTGCTTGCGTAAGAGCAGACACCCCGAGAAGGCCCGCCTCGACAATTTTGTGTGCCTCAATGGTTTCGATTTTCAACTTCTCAGCCAAATCCGTTTCGACCGTATATGTGTCCTCGGCATCCTCATGTATACGCAGCGAAAACGGGATGACCTCTGTTAAGCCGCGCGATTTTTTAATGCTGAGATCAATGGACCGTCTCACGAGCGGGGAATTGTTAAGCAGTTCATTACGAAATGGCGGAAACAGGGTGGGTCTGACCTCTGGCGGGAATTGTCTAATTGAGTCCACGATGCTACGTTTAATTTTCAGAACTTCCTTGTGCCTGAGACCAGAGGAATCATGCATGTCTTGGAGACAATCGTGAATATATTTCTGCCTGTCATGCATGTCGATCCAATTGAACTTATACGAAAGAGCGGGACGGATCGGGTCTCCGAAAAGGCCAGACTGGCCAATCTGGGTGAGCTGCAGGCACTCGCATCGAATTTCAATCAGCTTTAAATCGAGCAAGTCTCTCAGGGCTTCATATCCCAACTGCCGTGCCAATACTGGGAACTCCTGGAGTCGAACCGAAGTGAGGACATATTTATCAAACAACAGCAGCCGCCGTACAAGCCCACTTATGTCCACACGTGTGACCTTGCCGCCAGAGACAACTGCGGAATTACCAATCAATCTTCTGCCGATATCCATACCGTATCCACCCCTTAGGCGTGCCGCGCCTTCATCTCCGCCAGCAACTGCTCAATGCGGTCCTCCTTCTCAATCGCCGTCAGCCGTCCTTCAATGTCCTCCTCCCCCAGTTCCGACTTGGCCTGGCTGACGGCCTCATTCCGCTGTACCTTATGTTTCATCCGATCAAATGCCGCGATCTTCGACTGATCGCCGATAGCAGCCCGCGCGTCATGCGCCTTCCCGACTGCCCGAGCACGCCGCTGCTGCGCAATCAGCAGATCGGCTTTGCCCATAGCCTCAGCGAGTTTCTGTTCCAGTTGACGCAGCGCGGTCTTCAGATTCTCCACCTGCGCCTTCTGATCCGCGACCTGTTGCGAAAAACTCCCCGCCATCTCGCGATAGCTTTCCACGCGATGCAGCGCCGCCCGCGCCAGATCGTCTTCCTTCTTGGTTACTGCGAGCTCCGCCTTGCGCATCCATTCCGCGGTTTTGTCTTCGTTCTCCTTCTGCCGTTTTTCCAGCAGATGCTGGTCAGCGATGGCGATCGCTACCTGCGTCTTTACCTGCAACAGTTGGTTCTGCATGTCGAGAATGACTTGCTTGATCATCTTCTCCGGCTCTTCCGCCTTGTCAATCAAGTCGTTGATGTTCGCCCGTACCAGAGTTGAAACGCGTTCGAGTAGTGCCATGATGGACTCCTTTTTCAGAAAATAAACCGAGGGTGCCCCACCCTTCGCGCTTTTCGAAGGGTGGGAACCACCGCCCTTTCCTAACTCAAAAACCTCTTGTCATTCCGGACCTCTTCCAGCAATGAGGAAGCCTTCGGCAAGCTCAGGGCAGGCTCCGCTTTCCGCTTTGACATCGCTGTTCCGATCACAATGCCGACCGCAATCCCAATCGCCAGCCACGCGCCGCCGGATCCGAGGACGACCGCAATCGCCGCGCCGATTCCCGCTCCCAGCGCAATGCCCAGCCCGACTTGCATGGATGGTTTCTTCATACCCAATCTCCGTCTCAACAATCAGTACGCTTCCTTGATACGCTTGTCCCGGAGGGACAACCGCTAATAGCCCAGCGCTTCCAGCGCTGGGGAAAAGCGACTAATGACTCCAAGTGCCGTAGCCACGACCGATTTGTTGGAACCGTCCCTTACGGGATTCGATCCGACTTGGGCCCAACCCCCGGCGTTAAAACGCCGGGCTATTAGCACTCGTCCCTATGGAACAAAGTATCCCTGCGAGGTGGGCGTGGAGCCCGCCCCACAAGCCCTACTTCTTCCCCGCATCCGCTGGCGGCAACTGCTCCGGCGGTTTTGGCGGCTTCGGAGACTTATCCCCGATTCCCCGAACCTTCGACAGCAACTCGCTCATGTTCATCCCCGAGAGCGTCTCAAACAGCGCCGGCACCTGCGCCGCCATCTTGGTCAAGTCGCCAGTGATTTTGTTCATACCCGTGGCATCGCCGTTGCCGGTCGAGACCACAGTGATCTTGTCCACATTGGCCAGCGGAGCCGCCATCGCCCTCATGATTTCCGGCATGCTGGTCAGCAGCTTGTCGTAAATTGCGGCCTGGTTGTACTCCTGGTAAGCCTCCGCCTTCACGTTCATGGCGCGGGCTTCGGCGTCACCTTTCTTGAAAATGATTTCCGATTCCGCTTCGCCCTGTGCACGAATGGCAGACGCGTGCCCTTCGGCCTCGGCAATCAATCGCTGCTTCTCTGCGGCGGCGAGAGTCTCAATCCGCTGACGCTCAATCTCCGCCCCCTTCAGCACGGTCGCAATCAATTCTTTCTCCCGGCGATTGATTTCCGCTTCCTGCACTTTGATCTGCTGCTCTTTCTCCACCTGCTGCACCTTCACCTGCTCGGCAATCACCTGCTGCTGCATGATGTTGGTCTGAATGTCATACGCTTTGTCAGCCTGCGCCTGCTGCCGCTTGGTGACTTCCACGTACTGCGCTTTCTTAACTTCCAAGTCGCGGGTGGCCTCCGCCTGTTTGGCCAGAGACAAGGTTTCCGCCAGCACCCGGTCTTGGTCAGCCTGCGCCTTGGCCACTGCCGCTTCCCGCGTAGCCAGCGCGCGCCGAATCGCAGTATCGCGATCCGCTTCCGCTGCAGCAACGTCAGCATCACGCTTGATGCGTGCGACGTCGGGCCGTCCCATGTTGATGATGTATTCGTTTTTGTCGCGGACTTCCTTGATGGTGAACGAGATGACTTCGAGGCCCATCTTGTTCATATCGTCGGCGCACGTCGAACGCATGCGGTCGCCGACCATCTCCGGTTGCTTGACGATTTCTTCCACCGTCAACTGCCCGATGATGCCGCGCAAGTGCCCTTCCATCACCAGCTTGATCAACCCTTCGCGCTCCTGGTCGGTCTTGGTGAGGAACTGCTCCGCCGCCGTCCAGATGGATTCTGTGTCCGACTTGACTTTGATCTGCGCCACCGCCTCAACCGTCACCGCGACGCCCTGCTTCGTATAAAGATCCTGTTGCGGCGCCACGTCGAACGACATCAGTTCGAGCGACAAATCGTGGCAGTTCTCGATCAAAGGCAACACCATCGTTCCCCGACCGACTACCACCCTCTTGTTGCGGAATCCATAGACAATCAGCGCCTCGTGCGGCCCCGCCTTTCGATAAAGCCGTGCCGCCCCGTTCAAGAGAAACAGGAGCAACAAAACCCCGAGCCCAATAACAACCCAAATCTCAATGGATAGCCCGAATAACATGACTCCTCCTCTTCGCAACGCGAAAATTTTCAATTACCCAATTCGTTTTCTTCGCCCGCCATCTCCGACCACGGACGCACATACGCAATCCCGCGCCCATACCGTGTGACCACCACTTCTGTTCCCTTCACAATCGCCGATCCATCTTCCGTGCGCGCCCCGCAAACCCGGCGTGTCCCAGCCTGCGAGTAGATCAATTCCCCCGTCCCGCCCTCGCGAATCGGAATCGACAATCTGCCCAGCACCCCGACCATTTCAAAGTCAGCCGGATCCAACGCCTCGTCCCAAGAACTCAGCACTCGGCTCATAAATAGATAAATTATTGCCGCGCCGCCAGTGCCGCTCAGAAGCGAAATCCCCAGCGCTCCCCAGAACCAGATCGCCGAATGCCGCGTCAGCAAATACCCTGTGCCTCCAAACCACGCCAGAAATGCGGTCAGAGTAATCAGGTTGAACGGCGAAATCTGCGTTCCGTGTACTCCGGCTTTTATCCCGGGCGCGACATGTGCTCCCGCGTGAATGTGGGCCACCGGCGCATGAAAGTGGAAATGCGGAACATGCAAATGCATTCCGCCGCCCAAAAACATCACCAGGCTCAGGAAGAATCCCACGACAAAACAGACCAGATAAAAATCCGCCCAGGTCATCGCCGTCCTCCTCTTTCTCTCTTTCCGTTACTCGCATGCGGCTGCAACGCTTCCAGCAGTCGATCCGCGAGCCCCGGGGTATCCAGAATCGCGCCCAACAGCAGAATGCATTTGCGCGTGTCCCGCTGGCGCGCCGCCTTCATCAAAACTTCACTCAACTCCCGGTCGCTCGCAAACCGCTCCGAGCCCTGCAACAGCCACACATCGAGTTTCCCTTCCACGGTTCGCAGGTCCGACGTCAGCTCGGTGTGGTAGCCATCGGGATCATCCACCAGAAATCCCGGATGCACCTTGAAAAACTTAGCCAGCAGCGATCGCGACCCTTGTGTCATATGCCGCCGCGACCCGCCTTCGATCTGCGACAAATACGATTGGCTGATACTCTTCCCCTGTTCCTTGCGGACGGCCCGAACCATCTCCTGCTGCGTCATCGGCCGGCCCAGGCCGCGCAGCGACCCTTCCACCTCCCGCAAGTATCGAATTTTCTCCGCCAGTTTCATATTTCGTATCGCAATATTTATATTGCAATTTGTAATGTACCGTCAAGCACTCAATTCACCTTGTTTTCAGCAACCTGGAGGCCGCTTATCGCGGCCTCCTCGATTCGGAGCCGGTCGGAGGGAAGTAACTTGCCCCGGGGGGTACAACCCGGGCTAAGTCTGCCCCCGAGAGCCCCGGCGGGACGACAGAAATCTCGGTTGGACGACGCTTCCCGCTCGCCAATGTTCCCAGTTTGATTTCCACCGCCCCCCAGGACTAGCATGATCCTCGCGCGCCGTTGGTCTTTTCGACAATTTCAGCCCCAACGTCAGGAGGTTTTCCATGGGCACAATTTCTCTCGCACAAGTCGATCCCCGCGTGACCAGCTTTTTGGAAAAGCCACGCCAGATGCTCATCAATGGCAAATGGGTGGACGCCGTTTCCGGCAAAACCTTCCCCACCTATGACCCTTCTACCGGCGAAGTGCTAGCTACGGTCGCGGAAGGCGACCGCGCCGACATCGATCTCGCCGTGAAAGCCGCCCGCAAAGCGTTTGACGCCGGCCCATGGCGCAAGATGTCCCCCTCCCAGCGCGGACGCCTGATCTGGAAACTCGGTGACCTGATCGACGCACACGTCGAGGAATTCGCATATCTCGAATCGCTCGATAACGGCAAGCCCCTCACCATCGCCCGCGCCGCCGACGTCCCCCTCGCCGCCGAACTCTTCCGCTACATGGCGGGATGGGCCACTAAGCTAGAAGGAAACACCATTCCGCTATCGGTTCCCTACACCCCCAGCGCGAAATACCTCAGCTACACTCTGCGCGAGCCGGTCGGCGTGGTTGGACAAATCATTCCCTGGAATTTCCCGCTGCTGATGGCCGCGTGGAAACTGGGCCCCGCTCTGGCCACGGGATGCACCATCGTTCTGAAACCCGCCGAGCAGACTCCGCTGTCCGCGCTGAAACTCGGCGAACTGATTCTCGAAGCCGGATTCCCCGAAGGCGTGGTCAACATCGTTCCCGGATATGGCGAGACCGCCGGCGCCGCTCTGGCCGCGCACATGGACGTGGACAAAATCGCCTTCACCGGATCCACCGAGGTCGGCAGATTGATCGTCCACGCCGCAACCGGAAATCTGAAACGAGTTTCTTTGGAACTCGGCGGCAAATCTCCCAACGTGGTCTTCAAAGATGCTGATCTGGATAAAGCCATCCCCGGTGCCGCCAGCGCCATCTTTTTCAATCACGGCCAGTGCTGCTGCGCCGGATCGCGCCTCTATGTCGAGAAGTCAGTCTTCGACCAGGTGGTGGACGGCGTTGCCGAATACGCTAAGAAAATTAAAGTCGGCCCCGGCCTCGATTCCGCAACCGAAATGGGGCCGCTGGTGTCACTGGAACAACAGAACCGGGTTTGCAGCTATCTCGAATCCGGCGCTGCCCAGGGCGCAAAGGCAGTCGCAGGTGGCCACAAAACCTCCGGCAAAGGATATTTTGTCGAGCCGACGGTCCTGGTAAATACTCGGGAAGACATGAAGGTCGTGCAGGAAGAGATCTTCGGTCCCGTGGTCGTGGCCATGCCCTTCACCGATCCCGCCGAGCTTGTGCCGCGCGCCAACGACAACGTGTACGGCCTCGCCGCCGGCATCTGGACGCGCGACATCAGCAAAGCCCACCGCATGGCCGACCAGATCGCGGCCGGCACCGTGTGGATCAACTGCTACAACATCTTCGACGCAGGCCTGCCCTTTGGCGGCTACAAGCAATCCGGCTGGGGACGCGAAATGGGCCACGAGGTCCTCAACAATTACACGCAGACGAAAGCAGTGTGTGCCCGAATCTAGGCAGAACAACAAGTTAGTTTGTGGAGGCACGGGCGTCCCCGCCCGTGCTTTTCTTTGCCGTTCAGAGGGCGGTGACTTCGTCGCCGTGTAGTGTTTCGCTTCGGCCACAGAAACGGTGGGGCAGAGAGGCGATATTTCAACAGTTCTTAACGCAATCGCTTGATTCCAGTACTCGTCGCCTCACATCATTTGGCCAAAAGCGGCCTTGGCACTTGACTTAGTGAACCGCTGGCGATCTGGCTGCAGACTTCGAGAAATCCTCCGAGATCGGAAGGTCTCACTCTGCGTTCCGTTCGATAAACAATAATCCAGTCCCAGTAGCCTTCCACGGTCAGGAGATTGGTCGAATGACCCTCGAAGAAACTCCGGACTCCCGGCGTGAACAGGGTCGCGGCGCTCTCCAGGTGAGCACCACTGGCAATGTAACAATCCGAAAAGTTTGGGTTCGCATCAAACCTTAACCGTTTTGCACCGAATGGAGAGGCGATTTTGGTCGCCAGCGTCCAGGGAACCAGTTGGAAATCCGGCATGTTGGCACCTGGCAAGTGGAAGGCGGCGACAGTTTGGCTCACCCCTCGGGTGGTTCTGCCCGAGCCTGTCACATAAGAAAAGTCAAAAATAACGGTCTCGTAGCGAGCCGAACAACCCTTTAGCACGTTGCTGTACGTCGCCAATGACCTCGTCGTCCGCGGCACTGCTGAATCCGAGCGCAATCCCCTCAGAGGTGATTGCACTGCGGCGCCTCCGCATGTAAAGCCTGCTAGCGTACATTGCGCCGGAAATGGTCCCGACCATGGCGACTAGGCCAAACACGCCAAGCCATCGTCCTGGATTGTCGATCATCATGCGGAGTAAGACCAAGCCACTATATCTCGGCAGTTCTTATGTCCCCTCATTAGGCGGGTAATATGCTCCCAGACTCAAGGCAGGAAATCGGCGGTAGTTGATACAGACAGGCGTTATCGCTCCTTGACGGAACCTTCTTCCATCAAGCCGCTGCCGACGTTCTGCTGCTGTCGAGAAAAAAGCCCCGGCGGGAGCCGGGGCCGGGGCTAGAAACAAGCAAAAACAAAACCTATTGCGTGCGGCCGTTGTGCTTCTTGCGATAGATCGCGTTGGAAGTGCGGTTCTGCTGGCGATTAACTTGCCGATGCTCGGCTGGCGTCAGCTTTCCGCCATTGGCCGCGCGATCGTTCTTCACTTCTTTGTTGATAGCGGATTCGCGGCCTTCCAGGTGCGCGGTCTCTCTTGGTGTCAGTTGACCGCTCTTGATCCCCTGGGCGATGCGATCCTGTTGGTTTTCCTGCCGCTTGCCCACGCAGCGTTGTGCTTGTCCCGGTAGATGTTGCTGGAGAGTCTGTTCTGCTGCCGGTTGAGCTGGGCGCGATCGGCGGCCGTCAAATGCCCGTCATCCGCTTTCCGCATGTTGCGCTCTTCCTTATTCAGCCCAGCTTCTTTGGTTTCCAGCTTCTTGGTTTCCCCGGCAGTGAGCTGACCGCTCTGCACCCCATTTGCGATCCGGTCCTGCTGGTTTTCTTTTCGTTCTTGAATGACTGGAGCAGGAGTGCTCTGTGGAGCGGCGCTCTGTGAAAACGCCGGTACCACAAGCACCGCCAGCGCCCCTGCAAACAATGCCTTCTCGAAAACTGAATTCATGGATTCTCCTCCGTCCCTATAATTCGCTTGGGCGCAGCCTCTGTTGTCTGTGAGCTGCTTGGGTTGTTCAAACACAGTATGGGGAAAATTGTTGCGCGTTCGAGAAAATGCTAATCCGGAAATGGCAGATTGATCTTGTTACCAAAGTGACAGCCCGTCATGAACAATGGCCCCACTGTCCTGTGGAAGTTTCCAACGAAAAAGGGGCCCGAAGGCCCCTCACACCGTTGCGGCTCGAAAGCTCAGAAAGGAAGCCCAGGCAGTTCCACAGTCTTTTCCACTTGTACGGATTTCAGCGCATTGGGATCCAGCCCCAGCGCCTGCAGAATCGTGACCGCAACCTGCGACGTAGCCACCGGAGTCTTCAACACCGAAGCCTTCAGGCTCGGATTCGAAACGATCAGCCCCACGTTGGTGTCCCCGAAACTGAACCCTCCGTGCTCGGCATTCTTCTTAGTCGAGCCGGTGTAGATAGTCCCATAAATCGGCTGCACCAGAATGTCCGGCGTCCGACTGTCATGATTCGGATCGTTGAACTTCAGCTTGATCTCATTCCCCGCCATCACTTCATCAATGAACAGAGCGTTGGCATTCGCGTTCAGGTAGGCCGCAACCGCCGGCGTCTGGCTTTGGTCGGGCAACCACAGCAACGCAATGTCGTCATCCTGGACAAACCCGCACGGCCCGGTGGTGCAAGCCGCCGCGCTCGCAATCACGAGTGCGGCTGGATTGGTGCCCCCATCCGGCAATGCGGCGACCAGATTGGAAAAATGGCCCGGCTTATTGACCTTCACAGCATTAATCGGCGACTGCCCGTGCTTAGCGCTGACAATAAACAGAGTTGACTCGTAAATGCCTTGCGACTTAAGCGCCTGAATCATGCTCGCCAGGGCTTGGTCCGTTTTTTCCAGACCGTAGTTCAGAACCGCGGTCGGAGTTCCCGAGCCATCCTTGTAACCACCGGGTTGCCCATTCAGCACGCCAGTATCACTGGCGCAGCTTCCATCGAAGTTGTCCGTGGAGAGCTTCTGGCCGACACTCACCGCCTGAAAGTTCATTCCGAAAACTGCCGGAACGCCCGGCCCCGGAGTTCCATCGTGTTTCAAGCCGTGAATTTCGTTCAGGATGGCTTGAACCTTCTTATAGTCATTTTGGACCGTGCAAACCACACTGACCGTGGCGTCGAGTCCGCCGACATTGGTGATTTCCGGCGTGTAGAGATCGTCTACGCCGTTTCCTGACGGCCCGTTGACCCAGTCATACGCAGGATGTTTATCCGCCCACGCCGTGTGTCCGCCGGCGGCCTTCACCACTTCGAAAATCGTGTTGGTGCGAATCGCCTGGTGCGGCCATAGCGGCACGCAAGCGCCATGATCGAGGACGCGTGGCAGCTTGGTGGGGTCGATTACATTCAAAGAAACATTCTGTGCGTTATAAGCGTCAATGCTTTCGTCAAAGACCATCGTATTGCCCGCGCCGGCAGAGCAGGTGGTATTTGTCGGATCGAAAATATCGCGGCTGTAACTCACGTCGTAAAACAGTCCACTCGTGACGGGTGATCCGCCGGTCACCAGGCCCATCAGCCCAGGAAAAGAATCCGAGTTGGCCGGGGTGCGTGCATTGGAATAGGTGATGCCGCTTCGTGACAGTTGAGCCAGCGCGGAGTTGGGATGGCTCTGCACATAATTCGCCACGTCGAGGGCATGGAGACCATCAACGCTGATCAGCAAAACATGCTTAATGTTGCTTTCAGAAGCCGCTTGGGCAACTCCTGCAAAAAATAGAATTGCTACTGCAAGTGTAGGAAGCAAACGACGTGAAATCACTGGGGTATCCTCCTGTTTCGAATGAGAGTCCGCAGTGAGAGTAATGGTAGGACGCTGAAAAAGCGGTTAAGTTCAGATGAACAAACGATGAAAGCGTCGGAGGTGAACCGACATTGAATTCACTAACCATTCATACAGCATTAATCACCTTGTTATCACAGGCCTGTCAGGCTTAGAAGTGGGGAAGATTGCTTTGGCCGTGTCGCTTGGACTTCAGGGACGGGAGGGAATGGGCCATGGGCCGCAGACTCACTATCGTCTTCTTTGACGCCGGAGGCGGTCATCGCAGCGCCGCAGAAGCGCTGAAAAGCGTGCTCGAAACCCACCGCTGGCAAGTCCAACTGCTCAACCTTCAGGAACAGCTCGACCAGCTCGACTTGCTGAAGAAAGTCACCGGCCTTCGTATCCAGGACGGCTACAACCTCATACTGCGCAAAGGCTGGACTCGCCTCACGCCGCAACTACTTCCCGTACTGCAAGCTTTCGTGCGGATGTATCACCGCCCCACGGTAAAGATGCTCTGCAAGTATTGGCAAGAGAACCCCGCCGACATGGTCCTTTCCGTCATCCCGCATTTCAATCGGGCGTTAGCGGAAAGCATCCGCAAGAGCATGCCCTCAACCTCATTCGTTACCCTGTTGACCGATTTCGCCGATTACCCGCCGCATTTCTGGATGGAGCGCGAATCCCAATATCTGATCTGCGGAACTGACCGGGCGGAATTGCAGGCTTACGCACTCGGTCACGACCGCAACCACGTGTTCCTTGCCTCCGGCATGGTGATGAAACCCAAGTTCTATCAGAAGACCGCAGTCAATCGCATGGAAGAACGTAAACGCCTCGGCTTGAATCCATCGACCCCGACGGGAATTGTATTGTTCGGCGGGGCCGGCTCCGCCACCATGCTCGACATCGTTAAGCGCGTCAATGCCAGCCAAGCCGACTTGCAGTTGATTCTCATCTGCGGCAAGAATCAGAAGCTGCTGACCGCGGTAAAGGACCTCAAGACCAGGTTTCCCGTCTTCGCCGAAGGCTTCACCCAAAACGTTGACTATTACATGGCCCTCGCGGATTTCTTCATCGGCAAACCCGGCCCCGGCAGCATCAGCGAAGCGCTGCAATTCCATCTGCCTGTGATCGTAGAATGCAACGGCCGAACCTTGCCCCAGGAACGCTACAACGCAGAATGGGTAACCGAAAAGCACATGGGAATTGTGCTCAACAGCTTCCGCCAGATCAGCTCTGGAGTGGAGCAACTGCTGGAGCGTTCGGCATTCGCAAGCTTTAGCGCCCAGGCTCGCACCTACAACAATCGCGCGCTGTTTGAGATTCCCGAGTTCCTCGAAGAAATCTTGGAGTACAACTCCCGTGCAACCGAGCCGGCCTCGCCTGTCGGCAGCAAAACCACTCTGGAACCGAAGTCGCCACTCACCCCGCGTCTGGAAGCGAGTTACGCAAAATGATTTTTGCCGACACCATCATCCTCTCAGACCTTCACCTCGGGTCGGAAGTCAGTCGCGCCAAATCAGCTTTGCGCTTGCTAAAGTCCGCATCCTTCAATCGCCTCATTCTGCTCGGGGATATCTTCTCCGACCTGAATTTCCGCCGCTTGAAAAAAGAGCATTGGCAATTCCTCGGGTACATTCGCAAACTCTCCAATCCCAAGCGTGAAGTCGAAGTGGTTTGGGTAGAAGGCAACCACGACCATGGGCTCGCGCAGGTCATGTCGCATCTGGTCGGCATCCGCGTCTATCAGGAATACGCGTGGGAATTTTGCGGTGTGCGCCACCTCGCGATTCACGGACATCAGTTCGATAGCTTCGTTTCCGGCAACCGCCTGGTCAGCGGTTTCTTGTCCGCCCTGCACTTAGCCATGCAAAAAATGTCATTCGGGAAGAAGCGCCTTACTGGTTTCATCGAGCGCTTCGACACCGTCTGGCTGCGCCTTTCCGCCAAAGTCGCCAGCGGAGCGATCACCCACGCCAAGTCCCGAAACGCACAACGCGTTTTCTGCGGACACACTCACGAAGCCCTCAGCCTGAAACGCGACGGCGTCGAATACTACAACAGCGGCAGTTGGACCCAGGACAGCGCCACCTACATCGCAGTGGATCAGCCCGGCGTCCGCGTCTGGGAATACCGCGATCCTACGGATGAATCGCTGGAGCACGAAGTCAAAGAGGATCTGGAACTGGACTTCGAGGATCTTCTGGCGGAAGACTAACAAAAAGCTGTCACCACAGAGACACAGAGCCGCAGAGAAAACGAAATCGAGAAAAGATTTTCTTGTTCTTGGTTCCTCTGTGGCTCTGTGGCTCTGTGGTGAAAGATTTTACCTACAGCCCCGCTTCAATCCGCGAGCGCGGATCAAGAAAATCTCGCAACGCATCCCCGATAAAGTTAAACGAGAGCACAGCCAGCATCACTGCAATGGCTGGAAAAATCACCAAATGCGGCGCATCGAACAGGTGCGCGCGCCCGTCATTCAGCATGGTCCCCCACGAGGCCGTCGGAGGCGGCACACCCAGTCCAAGAAAGCTCATCGTCGCTTCGGCTAGAATCGCGCCCGCCATCCCAATCGCCGCCTGCACAATCACCGGCTGAATGATATTCGGCAGAATGTGGCGGACAAGAATTCGCAGATCGGTCGCCCCCAGCGCCCGCGCGGCCTCCACATATTCTTTCTCTCGCGCCGCCAGCACCTGCGCCCGCACCAGTCGCGCATAGCCAACCCATCCCCCAAGCGAAAGCGCAAACACCAGATTGAAGATCCCCGGCCCGCGGAAAGCCACGAACGCAATCGCAATCAGGATTCCAGGAAACGAAAGAAATGCGTTCATCACAATGACATTGACGAACCGGTCGATGCGCCCTCCGTAGTACCCAGCAATCGACCCAACGATCAGGCCAATCGCCAGCGATGCCACCACCACGCAGCTTCCCACCAGCATCGAGATTCGCGATCCGTAGATGATTCGGGAAAGAATGTCGCGGCCCAGTTCGTCGGACCCGCAGATTTGAGCCCACGACGGCGGTGAAAGCCGCGTTGCCAGATTAATGTGCGCCGGATCCTGCGGAGCAATCCACGGCGCGAACACCGCGCAGACCGTGAAGAAGACTACAAACACCACGCCCATCGCCGCCAGCGGATTGCGCCGGGTCAGTCGCGGCAGCGAAATGGCTATAGCAGACAATTCTCAGTGCGTAAACGGTAATCTAATTTCCCGCGCGTTGCTCACCCACCGCCGCCGGCGCGAATTCCTCGCCCATCCACTTCTGGAAAGCGTCCATATTTTGTTCGCGGCCCAGGAAATTCTTCACCAGCGTGTTGGCCGAGACCGATCCGCCCGGTTGCAGTACTGTGTGCCGATACCGCATCGGAGCCTCCCCCGCCAGCAGATTATTGTGATCGAACTGGCTGAAGAAATCCTCCGCGATCACCTTATCCCACAAATACGTGTAATACGCGGAAGAATATCCCCCCAAATGACCGAACGCGGCGTACATGTGCGTGCCCGGCAGCGCCATGAATGGCGTATATTTTTTCTGATCTGCGGCTGCTACCGCATCCAGGTCCACATTCTCCGGTTTGGTTTTGTAGATGTCGTAGGAAATCGCGGTGTAAGTGTTCTGCTGGCTCACCCAGCCGGCGCGTCCAAACGCCGACGCGCGATTCATGCGCGCCACCAACTCGGCTGGAATCGGCTCCCCGGTCTTATAATGTCGCGCAAAGGACGCCAGCACCTGCGGACTGTGCATCCACTCTTCCAGCATCTGAGACGGCGCTTCTACAAAGTCGCCTTCCATGCTGATGCCACTGATCCCCGCCCAGCGCTGCTGTCCGCCAAGAATATGGTGCATGAGATGGCCAAACTCATGAAAGAAAGTGACCACGTCGCCATACTCCATCAGTCCCGGATCATCAGCTGTCGGCGCCGGAAAGTTACAGACCAGAATCGCTTCCGGTAACTGCTTGCCCAGAATTCCGTCGAGCACAGGCGCCATTTCCGCGTGACTGAACTTTCCGGGACGCGGATGCATATCCAGATAAAAACGGCCAATCGTCTTGCCACTGTCAATCACGTCCCAGGTTTCGACCGCTGGGTCCCACGAAGGCACGTTCTCCTCACGTTTGAAAGTCACATGAAACAGCGTTGCAGCGGTGTCTAAAATGCCTTGCCTGACCTCGTTGAACGGCAAGTACGGCCGCACCAGCTGCGAATCGAAATTGTATTGCGCGCGCCTTACTAGTTCATTCAAATATCCATTCTCATAATCTCCGACTTCGGTTGCAGAGGGATCGGTCTTCCTCTTCTCCGCCAGCAGCATCCCGAACTCGCGCTGCGTCACCGGACGCGCCGCCTCATCCACCTTCTGGATGAAGTCCGCAATATTCCCTCCCTGCTGGATCATCTTGTCGGCGGCGTTATAGTCCGCCCACGAGGAATAGCCCAGGATCGTGGCGATCTGATAACGCGTCTTCATCATGCTCTCGAGCACTTCTTTGTTCTTGGGATAAGCCCGGGTTTGGAATGCCAGAAACAGCCGCCGCCGCAGATCGTCGCTCTTGCTGAACTTCAGCACCGGAAGCGCATCCGGATAATTGGTAGTAATGATAATCTTGCCGTCCGCCCCAGGCCTGTGATGGTCGATGAAATCCTGCGGCAGGCCGTCGAGTTCCTTCGCGTCGGTGACCTCGACCTTTTTCTGGTCGTCGCTGATGTTGCGGTCAAACGCTGACTGTTCATTGGTCAGATCGTCGTTCAATTTTTTCAGCTGCGTGCGCGTGGCGTCATCCTTGTCGACGCCCGCCAGCTTGAACTCCAGCAACTGGCGCTTCACGTAGTACTGGGTCGCCGTATCCGACTTCGAAACGTCCAGGCTGGAAAGCGCCTGATACACATCACGATTCAGGGCCAGCGCTGTCTGCGCGGCACTGGCTTTGCTGACCATGTTGGTCGCAGAATCGCGAAACTTGGCATCGGGGTGCACCTGCAGGATCAGCGAGGACAGATAAATCGAAGTATTGATCTGCCCCACCGCCCCGTCAAAAGGCACCAGCGTGTTGTCAATGGTCCGCGCGCCCTTCACTGCCGTGACCTGATCAATCGAAGTCTGCGCCGCCGCCAGTCGGTCGGTCACCATCTTTTCAAAGCCGGCTAGATCAGGCTTGGAGGCCCAAACGGTCGGCTGCGACGGAGCCTGGCCCAAACCCGCGGCCGTGGACATCACAAGCAACCCAACCGCAAAAATAATTGCCTTAAACATGAGGAACCTCGCTGCTAGCGGGAAATAGGACTAATTAGGACTGTATCGAGAGACGTTGCAGCCCGATAATCGTCAACACACAGATTGTGTTGGAGGGGCCTAGGGGAAGTCAAGTTTGCCCGAGCCCCTGAGTGCGTCACTCGGAATGAGCGTTTTCCGGTTGGCCAAATTCCTGTAAGATGCGCTAGAACCATGAGGAGGAATACGCCGATGAATAGAGCCGGTTTGTTTGCTGTAGTGCTCCTTGTTGCCGGTATGTCGCTTAAGCCAGCGTATGCGCAGGAGATGCCCAAGAAAGACGCGACACCAAAACCAGCGCTGAGCCCATCAGAGAACTTGCTCCAACAGTGGAATGACATCGGACGCAAACTGATTGCAATGGCGGAGGATTTCCCCGAAGACAAGTACGATTTCAAACCCACTCCTGCGGTGCACAGCTTTGCCGAGCGGCTGATCCACGCTGCCCACGCGAATCAGTTTTTCATCAATGCGCTGGCCGGCCAGAAGATGCCCGAGATGGATGATCCTAAACGCGACCAGTTCAAGACTAAAGCTGAGGTGGTCGCTTTCGTTAAGAAGTCGTTCTCCGACGGAGCCGGGGCCATCAAGGCAAAAGGAGATAAGGGCATGTCCGATCTCGTCGTGGACCCATTCAGTAATCAGCAGACACCGATCAGCGATTTTGCGTATGGCTTCGTCGAGCATTCCGGAGAGATTTACGGCCAGCTGACGGTTTACTACCGCGCGACGGGCCTGGTTCCTCCGGAGTCGCGTCCGAAGCAGTAGTACGACAAAAACGCCAGCCGGCTATTAGGAGGTTGACCTACCCCTACCATTTTTCGCGGCTGGTTAAGCCTTTCCGGGCGCAAATGTGGTTTATCCAGCCGCAATTGCCCGAATTCCCAGGTTTGCCTCCGATCCCGCAGTAAACCCCCAACCGCTCCCACCGCATCTGAGGCCCGTTACTTTTGTGCAGTGGTATGGCACCTTTGGTTCATTGACCTTCCGGGGAATCGGCGATAAGTTGGCGTCAGTTATTCGATTTCGGCTCCCCTCTGTGGCTTAGGAAACGAATGGCTACATTCAGGGGGGTGGCTCATATGAAAGTCCTTCACGTCTGCTTCGCGGCATTGGGATTCGCGGTGGCCCGCTGGTTCTTTAAGCGGGAACCGCTGGCGGTGGCCGATCCCGTAGCACGGTTTCGCACTTCGGGTTTGCTCTGATTTTCTGGCGGCGTGCCGCGCGTCTCGGTCTCAGCCCTTCGCGCGCCACGCCGGATCCCTTCCGACCGTCGCATGACTTTGGTGTCCCGTCGTAACCATTACCTGGTTCAATTCACCACTAGAATTAAACATTGAGACTTGTCTCTGCCTGAGGCCATTCCGTGTCACGTGCGGTTTACATCGCCGGCGTCGTTATTCTGTTCCTCTGTCCGGCACTGCTCCGTGCTCAGGAAGATGAAACCCCTCTGGGAGATATCGCCCGCGCTGCCAGAAAGTCCAAAACTCCCGAACCGCAGAACGTCGAACCCCAAAAAGTAATCGACAACGACAATTTTGCCGTGATGATGAGCAAAGCCGAGGCCGAACGCCTCAACGGCAAGCCTATTTTCTCCATCGATCCCTCGGGAAAGACTTTTACTATGACTTCTCCCGACGGCACTTGCAGCCTATCCTTCGACGCCAAGGCCACCGCCCTAATTTCGACTCCATATATCGCCAGCGAACTTCCTCAGGATGAATTGCTCAAACTTGAAGGCCCTGCCGCCATTCACGACGACGTCCTCGAAGTCTCGCTTCACAATGGCACCGGCTGGGAACTGAAGGAAATTGTGGTCGGGATCACCGAGCTTCGCGCTCAGCCTGGCGCCGAAGTGCATTCCGCTAAACTGATACCGGCAGCCGATCAAGCGCCCGCTGAAAAGCTCCCCGACTCGACCCTGCTCTATCACCTGAAAGCGACCGGCACACCCGATTCCATCACCGTATTCCGCGCAAATCTTCTCGGCGACTTCAGCGACGTCAAAAACTGGCACTGGGCCCTGGTTTCCGCCCGCGGAATTCCACCCGCCGCGCCCAGTCCCGCCGCGCAACAGTCAACAACGAGTGTGCTCGCGCCCCAAACCGTGCCATCCCAACCCGCGTTAACCCAGCCCGCGCAACTCCAGTCGTCGCCAGAGGCCGCCGCACCTGCCGACAAACACTGAGTCTGATTACCGCCATTTCGCTCTGCGAGATCGCCATTAAAATGCTCCTCGCCGCTTTGCGCCCTGGTCTACAATAACGGTTTTGCTCAAGCGCCTTTCCCGGCAGGCGAAATGCGAAAACTGTACTTCAGTTGCACCATACTGCTATTGCTGGCGTCCGTCCCAGGGCCGCAGGCCCTGGATCTTGACTTTGATTTTGATGTTGGACCTCAGATCGCCACCCGCGGCACCGCCTCCGCCTCCCCGCTCTTAAGGCTCCGCAGTGCCGCATCCAGAATCTCCTGATTCCGCCACCCCTCTTCTCCCGGAATCGGAAACTGTGCCTTTCCCTCAACCGCATCCGCGAACGCATCCACCTGCAGAGCGTAAGCCAGGAGATTCGACGCCGTCTTCGTCTCCGCAACTGTGCTATTGCGAAGCAACTGCAGTTCGATCGGATGCTCAACATTCAAACCATCGTCAGCGCGCAGCACTCCTGTTTCGCCAACCAACTCAATCGGTGTCCGATATTCCGCGCGATACGAAACCGGCACCGTCCCCAGGGTCCCGCGCGAAAACTCGAGGTTGAGCAACGCCGCCGACTCCACGTCTCCCGAGCGCTCATCCGAAACTGCGCTGGCGCTCACCCGCACCACCTCGTCCTGCAGGATGAATCGCAACGTATCTATGCAATGGACTCCGACATCAAGAATCGGCCCTGCGCCCGCGATGCTCGCGTCGTAGAGCCACTTCCGCGGATGCGACCCATCGGCAAAGAACGAAAATTCCGACCGCCCAAAAACCGGACGCCCGATGCCTCCCGCGGCTATCCATTCCCGCAACCCGCGCACGCTCGCGTTGAAACGAAACACGTGCGCCACTCCGAATAGAACGCCCTTGTGCCGCGCCGCTTTCACCATCTGACGGCACTCATCCGCATTCAGGCCCAGCGGTTTCTCGCACAGCACCGGCTTGCCCGCATCCACCGCATCCAAAACGTCTGC
>Ga0185299_10003220_pt1 | contig 22394 bp, 22 predicted proteins | sample PaiPotPPA55metaG_FD_128002 | JGI IMG/M metagenome (GOLD analysis project Ga0185299, IMG submission 128002) | Iron sulfur acid spring bacterial and archeal communities from Banff, Canada, to study Microbial Dark Matter (Phase II) - Paint Pots PPA... ... | reverse complement strand
CGGGCGGCCGACATCGATCCGACTCTCGACGATGAGCCGGCGGTAGTCGCGGCGCAGGCTGTCGCGGCCCTTGCGGCCGATGGTGAAGACCTTCACCGTCTTTCCGGCGCTCTGCAGCTCGCGGATGGCGCGCCGCGTCTCGCGCAGGATCGAGGCGTTGAAGCCGCCGGCCAGGCCGCGGTCGGAGGTGGCGACGACGATGAGATGCATCGCGTCGCTGCCGGTGCCGGCGAGGAGGCGCGGCGCCGTCGCCTGCCCCTTGAGGTTGGCGGCCAGCGACGACAGCATGCGCTCCATGCGCGTGGCGTAAGGCCGCGCCGCCTCGGCCTGCTCCTGCGCGCGCTTGAGCCGCGAGGCCGCCACCATCTTCATCGCCGAGGTGATCTTCTGCGTCGAGCGGACGCTGCGGATGCGGTTCCGCAATTCCTTGAGGGTGGCCATGGCCGCGCCGCCCAGCCTCCCTTAGACGAAGGTCTTGGTGAAACGGTCGAGGAAGGCGGCGAGCTCCTTGTCGAGGTCGGGCGTGAGCTCGCGCTTGACGCGGATACCGTCGAGGATCCCCGGCTTGCTCGAGCGCAGATCGGCGAGCATCGCCGCCTCGAAGCGCGTCACCTGGGCGATATCGACCTTGTCGAGATAGCCTCGCGTCCCCGCGAAGATCGACACCACCTGCTCCTCGACCGGCATGGGCGAGAATTGCGGCTGCTTCAAGAGCTCGGTCAGGCGCGCGCCGCGCGCCAGCAGGCGCTGCGTCGCCGGATCGAGGTCCGAGGCGAATTGCGCGAACGACGCCATCTCGCGGTACTGCGCCAGCTCGAGCTTGATCTTGCCGGCGACCTGCTTCATCGCCTTGATCTGCGCCGCCGAGCCGACGCGGCTGACCGAAAGGCCGACATTGATCGCCGGGCGGATGCCGCGATAGAAGAGATCGGTCTCGAGGAAGATCTGCCCGTCGGTGATCGAGATGACATTGGTCGGGATATAGGCCGAGACGTCCCCCGCCTGGGTCTCGATGATCGGCAGCGCCGTCAGCGATCCCGAGCCGTGCTGCTCGTTCATCTTCGCCGCGCGCTCCAAGAGCCGCGAATGGAGATAGAAGACGTCGCCCGGATAGGCCTCGCGGCCCGGCGGGCGGCGCAGCAGCAGCGACATCTGGCGATAGGCCACCGCCTGCTTCGACAGATCGTCATAGACGATGACCGCATGCATGCCGTTGTCGCGGAAGAATTCGCCCATGGCGCAGCCGGAATAGGGCGCCAGGAACTGCAGCGGCGCCGGCTCCGACGCGGTGGCGGCGACGACGATCGAGTAGTCGAGCGCGCCGTAATCCTGCAGCGTCTTGACGATCTGCGCCACGGTCGAGCGCTTCTGGCCGACGGCGACATAGACGCAGTAGAGCTTGGCCTTCTCGTCGCCCGAGGCGTTGACCGATTTCTGGTTGAGGAAGGCGTCGATGGCGACGGCGGTCTTGCCGGTCTGGCGGTCGCCGATGATGAGCTCGCGCTGGCCGCGGCCGACCGGAACCAGCGCGTCGATCGCCTTCAAGCCGGTCTGCACCGGCTCGTGCACCGAGCGGCGCGGGATGATGCCGGGCGCCTTGACCTCGACGCGGGTGCGCTTCACGTCCTTGAGTGGGCCCTTGCCGTCGATGGGGTTGCCGAGCGCATCGACGACGCGGCCGAGAAGGCCGCGCCCGACCGGCACGTCGACGATGGACCCGGTGCGCTTCACCGTGTCGCCCTCGCGGATGCCAATGTCGTCGCCGAAGATCACGACGCCGACATTGTCGGTCTCGAGATTGAGCGCCATCCCCTTGACGCCGTTGGGGAACTCGACCAGCTCGCCGGCCTGCACCTTGTCGAGGCCGTAGATGCGGGCGATGCCGTCGCCGACGGAGAGCACCTGGCCGACTTCGGCGACATCCGCCTCGGTGCCGAAATTGGCGATCTGCTGCTTCAGGATTGCGGAGATTTCCGCCGCCCGGATTTCCATCACTGAACCCCCTTCATGGCGAGCTGCAGGCGGTGCAGCTTGCTCTTGAGCGACGCGTCGATCATGCGCGAGCCGACCTTGAGGATGAGGCCGCCCAACAGGCTAGCGTCGACCTGGAGATCGACGGCGACCTTGCGGCCGACCGCCTTGCGCAACTGTTCGTCGATCGCGGCGCGCTGCGCCGGCGACAGATCTTGGGCGGCGATCACCGCCGCCGTCACTTCGCCGCGGCGATCGGCCAGCCGGTGCAGGAAGCTGGCGGTGATCTCCGGCAGGACGAAGAGGCGCCGGTTGCGCGCCAGCAGGCCGAGGAAGTTCCGCGTCAGCGGCGAGAGCTTCGCCTGCGCGGCAATGGCTTCGATCGCCTTGCCCTGCTCCTCGCGCGACAGCACCGGGCTGCGGATCAGGCGGCGGAACGCGGCGCTGTCGCGCAGCATGCCGCGCAGCGCCTGGAGGTCGGCGGCCACGGCGTCGAGCTCCTTGCGCTCGTCGGCGAGATCGAACAGCGCCGCGCCATAGCGCTCAGCGAGCCCGGTTACGCCTTTCGCTTCGGATGCCACGTGGGATCGGTCCTCGTTTTCCCTGGACGAGAGATTAGGGTCGCCGTGGGATGCCGGAAATGACGTGCCTTCCCGCGGATTTGCCAACACAAACCCGCCGCGCGCGACCGCGCCCGGAAAAGCGCGGAGTATCTAACACACGCTCCCCGCCCGTGCAATATGGCCACCGGCGCGCGTTCAAGGACGTCCGCCGCTCATTCGCTCCCGCTTGCGCATGCATAGTCGTGGATGCCGCTCAGGTGGCGCGCCGTCATTAGAGCAAGCGGCAAGGTGGATTCGGTGTGAGCGCCGCGCAGGCGGATCCATGGAAGCGAAAAACAGGCAGGTTGACATGACCGCTCATAGCGTACATATGTACGTATAAAGCGTCTTACCGGAGATCCCCCATGCTGTCCTCTTTCCCGCCCATGTACCGGCTGACGGCGCGCGGCGGCATCGGCCTCGCCTGCGATGAACGAGGGATTGCCTTAGGTCCGGTGCCCCTGGTCGAGACCCTGGCCGTCGGCACTCGGCGCGTCTTCCGGGCGCGCCCGGCCGAGGAAATCGCCCGCACCCTGGCATTGGCGTATGGCCGCCTGTCGGCCGACGATCTCACCCGCTGTCTCGCCGGCCTCGATGTCGCGGCTCGGGCGCTCGAGGCGGGCGACTTGGCGAAGGCCAGTGTCGCCGCCGTGCAGCTCAAGCTGCCGGACCTCACGGTCGAGGCCTTTGCCAAGCTCGCCGGCGATCCCTCGCTCAAGAAATACAGCCCCGACCAGCCGCGCGATGAGATTGGCAGATGGACGAGCGATGGTGCCGGGAGCGCTGCCGTCCAGGTGGCCGAGAACGACGACGGCACCAGGACCGATGCCGGCGGCATCTTGCCGGCGTCGCACAGGAACAACCAGACCATCGCCCGTAGTTTCGATCGCCGGGAGTGGCGATCCGTGGGCGAGGCGGATTCCGATCACGCCATTACCGTCGATGCGGGCGACCAGATCGCGCTCGAAACGTCAAGCTCGGCCGGTCCGCTGCCGACCAATCAATTCTATTTCACTGTGACTGCGCAGCCGATTGACGCTGACGGGACGCCGCAGCCGTCGCTCTCGACACCGGAATGGGCACGGCCTGTCGAATACGGTTCTGGCCCCACCGGAGGCGGCAACCCGCACCAATTAGTCATCCAAGCAAACCCGCCGGGGGGCATGCAGCGATGGACGATCAAGATTCCGCCGCAGCAAAGCACGCATGACAATTCCGACTACAACACGGTGCGCGTCTATGTGCGCAAGCCATCCCCCGTCAACTAGGCGATGCGACTCTCCGGCGCTAGGATGGCCGCGGCGTGATTGGGTTGCAGATGGAGGACAGATGTTCGCAAAATACAGCGGCGCCGCCGCCGGTATCGTCGCTGCAGCGCTGTGCCTTTGCGGCGGCGCTGCGGCGCGCGAGGAAGTCCCTTATGTGTCCGCCTACGACATCGCCAAGTATTGCGCGGCGCCGGACCAGACGATCGACAACGCGCTCTGCGTCTGGTTCGTCATGGGCGCGCTCGAGGTCATCGTCAACAATCGGGCCTATGGGCTTTCCGTCTGCCCGCCACACATAATCAATACTGCGCAGGCCGTCAGGCTCACCCGTGAATGGCTCGCCGCGCATCCGGACCAAGAGTTGCGCCCCGCTTCCTACGCCGTCGCCGCGGCTGTCGCCGGAACGTTTCCCTGCGAGAAGAAATAGTCGAATTCCCGGGGAGGGCTTCGTGAATTCCGGCGACGCTGCGTCTCGGCGGCCACTATTATCGCGCCGGCGGCGACTGCGGTGGATGTTGATTGACTGTCGGAATGACGCGGTTCGACTCGCTCCCGTTCGCAAACCCGCAAAAGGCTAGTCGCACTTCATGCGCCTGATCGACACACGCATCGAGATCGCCGCCCCTGCGGCGCGCGTCTGGGGCGTGCTGACTGATTTCGCCCGCTTCGCCGAGTGGAACCCGTTCATCATCCGCATCGAGGGCGCGCCCGAGCCCAGCGCCCGGCTCCGCGTCGAGATCAAGCCGCCGGGCAAATCGGCCATGACCTTCACGCCGGTGGTCCTGGCGGCGCGGCCCGGGAAGGAGCTGCGCTGGCGCGGCCACCTGCTGCTGCCGGGCATCTTCGACGGCGAGCACGCCTTCGAACTGGAGGAGCACGGCGGCACCTGCTCCTTCCGTCAGTCGGAGCGCTTTGCCGGCCTGCTCGTCCCGCTTCTCGGCGGCGTGCTCACGGCGACGCAGCGCGGCTTCGAGGCGATGAATGCGGCGCTAAAGAAGCGCGCCGAGGGCTAAGTCACAAGAAGCTGTAGGGGTCGACGTCGACCTGGACGCGCACGCTGCCGGGCACCTTGACCTTGGCGAGCCATTCGCGCAGCACCGCCTGTATGTGGACGTTGCGCTTGGTCTTGAGCAGGAAGCGGCGGCGATGGCGCCCGCGCAGCACGGCGAGCGGCGCCGGCGCCGGCCCGAGCACCTCGATGCCCGGCATGTGCGGCTGCGCGCGGGCAAAGGCGCGCGCGGCGAGGTCGGCGCTTTCATCGTCGGTGCCGGAGATGATGAGCGCCGCCAGCCGGCCGAAGGGCGGCCAGCCATACGCGCGGCGCGCCTCGGCCTCGGCGGCGAGGAAGCGGTCGCGGTCGTCGGCGATGAGCGCGCGCATCACCGGATGCTCGGGCATATAGGTCTGCAGATAGACGATGCCGGGGCGCTCGGCGCGACCGGCGCGGCCCGCCACCTGATGCAGCAGCTGATAGGTGCGCTCGGCGGCGCGCAGATCACCGCCGCTCAGGCCGAGATCGGCGTCGACCACGCCGACCAGCGTCAGCATCGGGAAATGATGCCCCTTGGCCACCACTTGGGTGCCGATGAGCACGTCGATCTCATGCTTCTCGACGCTCTCCACCAGCGCGGCGGCGGCGTGCGGCCCGATCAGGGTATCGCTCGCCATGACGGCGACCCGCGCCGCCGGGAACCGCGCTGCCATCTCCTCTGCCAGCCGCTCGACGCCGGGACCACAGGCGGCGAAGCTCGCCGCCTCGCCGCAATTGGGACACAGCGGCGGCAGCGGCTCGCCATGGCCGCAATGGTGGCATTGCAGGCGGCCGTGAAAGCGGTGCTCGACCAGCCAGGCGGTGCAGTTCGGGCATTGCAGGCGAAAGCCGCAGCCGCGGCACAGCGTCAGCGGCGCATAGCCGCGCCGGTTCAGGAACAGCATCGCCTGCTCGCCGGCCGCCAGCGTCTCGGCGAGCGCGGCGACCACCGGCGGCGCCAGGAAGCGCTGCCGCTCCGGGCGGGCGCGCCGCATGTCGATGACGCGGATATCCGGCAGCTGCGCCGCGCCGTGGCGCGCGGGAAGATGGATGCGTCGGTAGCGCTGCTGTTCGACATTGATCGTCGTCTCGAGCGACGGTGTCGCCGAGGACAGCATGATCGGCAACTTGGCGAGCGAGGCGCGCACCACGGCCATGTCGCGCGCGTGATAGATGACGCCGTCCTCCTGCTTGAACGAGGCGTCGTGCTCCTCGTCGACGACGATGAGGCCGAGATCGGCGAAGGGCAGGAACAGCGCCGAGCGCGCGCCCGCGACCACCGTGACACGGCCTTCGGCGACGCCGCGCCAGGTGGCGCGGCGCTCGGCGTGGCCGAGATCGGAATGCCATTGCGCCGGCAGCGCGCCGAAGCGGTCGCAGAAGCGCGACAGGAACTGCGCGCTCAAGGCGATCTCCGGCAGCAGCACCAGCACCTGCTTGCCGCGCGCGAGCGCCGCGGCGATCGCCGCGAAATAGATCTCGGTCTTGCCCGAGCCGGTGACGCCGTCGAGCACAGTGACGCTGAAGCCGCCTTGCGCCACCTTGGCGACGAGGTCGTCGGCCGCTGCCCGCTGCGCCGCGGAGAGGCTCGGCCCCGGCCGCCGCCAATCGGGCGATGGCGGCAGCGGGCGGCTCGGTAGGTCGAGCGGCTCGACCAGGCCGAGCGTGGCCAGGCCGCGCACCACGCCGGCGCCGCAGCCGGCGCGGCGCGCCAGATCCGCGGCCGGCGCCGGCGGTCCCTCGACCAGCACCTCGAGGACGCGCCGGCGCGCCGGCGTCAGCGACTCGGCGGAGGCGGCGAGCGCCGCGCGGCCGCGCTCGCTGAGAGCGTAGCCGACGAGCGTGCGCGCCGGCTCGAGCGCGTCGGGCACGCTTATCGCCATGCGCAGCACCGCGCCGGCCGGCGCCAGCGTATAGGACGCGACCCAATCGACGAGCCGGCGCAGCTCCTCCCGCATCGGCGGCGCGGGCAGCCGCTCGATGACGGGTTTCAACCTTGCCGCGGCGACGTCGCCGGTGGCGGCGCCCCAGGCGACGCCGAGAATCTGGCGGTTGCCCAGCGGCACGACGACGAAATCGCCCGGCTGCAGCGCCAATCCGCGCGGCGCCAGATAGTCGTAGACACCGGCCAGCGGCAGCGGCAACAGCACGCTCAATCGGACAGCGGCGCGCGCCGATGCCGCGGGTGCGCCCACGGCGCCGGAACTGGCGTAGCGGTCGGGCATGGGCTACACTCTTAGACGGAAAGCGGCGCGTGTACCAGCCGCGGGGAGACGCGCAGGCGCAAGGGGACGGATCGCGCATGAAGTTCTTTATCGACACCGCCGATCTTGCGGAGATTCGCGACCTCGCCGCCACGGGTCTCGTCGACGGCGTTACCACCAACCCGTCGCTGGTGGCGAAGAGCGGCCGCAATTTCCTCGAGGTGGTGCGCGAGATCTGCGCGATCGTTCCAGGTCCGGTGAGCGCCGAAGTGGCGGCGACCGACCACCCCACCATGCTCGCCGAGGGACGCAAGCTCGCCAAGCTGGCGCGCAATGTCGCCGTCAAGGTGCCGCTGACGCCCGACGGGCTCAAGACCTGCCGCGCGCTCGCCGGCGAAGGCACGATGGTCAATGTGACGCTGTGCTTCTCCGCGGCGCAGGCGCTGCTTGCCGCCAAGGCCGGCGCCAGCTTCATTTCGCCCTTCGTTGGCCGACTCGACGATGTCGGCAGCGACGGCATGGTGCTGATCCGCGACATCGTCGCGATCTATCGCAACTACCCGGCGCTCAAGACCGAGGTGCTGGTCGCTTCGATCCGCCATCCCATCCATGTGGTGGAGGCGGCGAAGCTCGGCGCGCATGTCGGCACCATGCCGCCCGCCGTGCTGCGCCAGATGTTCGCGCACCCGCTGACCGAGAAGGGGCTCGCCGGCTTCCTGGCCGATTGGGCGAAGACGGGCCAATCGATCCTGGGCCAAGCCAAGGCCGCGGCCGAGTAGAGGGGATCAGGGTTTTGGATCGGCCCAAGGATAAGACGCCCCCCGGAGACGCGCCGCGCACCGCGCTCCCGGCGCGCAGCGTCACCACCGCCGAGATCGTCGCCTATCTGCGCCAGAACCCCGATTTCCTCCTCGCCCATCCCGACCTGCTGGAGGTGCTGACGCCGCCCAACGTGCAACGCGGCGAGCGCGTCGTCGACATGCAGCATTTCATGGTGCAGCACCAGCGCGCGGAGATCGCTCGGCTCAAGGGGCAGCATCGCGCCCTCGTCGCCGCCACGCGCGCCAATCTCGCCAGCCAGGCGCGCGTCCACGCCGCGGTGCTGGCGCTGCTCGCCGCCAGCAGCTTCGAGCAGCTGATCCAGATCGTCACCACCGACCTCGCCGTGCTGCTCGACGCCGATGTCGTGACCATCGCCGTCGAGTCGTCGGGCCAGCAGCGCCCGCGCCTGACGCACCAGGGCGTGCAGATCCTCGAGCCCGGCACGGTCGACGCCGTGCTCGGCGCCGACCGCGACGTGGTGCTGCAAAGCGACGTCGAGGGCGACCCGATGCTGTTCGGCGACGGCGCCGGGCTGGTGCGTTCGGTGGCCATGCTCCGCCTGTCGGTGAGCTCGGCGGCGCCGGCCGGGCTGCTCTGCATCGGCATGCGCCGGCCCGGCAAGTTTCACGGCGGCCAGGGCACCGAGCTGTTGGGCTTCCTCGCCCGCGCGCTCGGAATCACCATCGCCGCATGGCTCGACCTGCCGACGTAAGGCGCCGGCCGCGCGGGCCGGAGCCCTTGCCCCTCGCCCGCTACGCTGCCACACCCGATCTGGCCGACGCGATCGCGCAATGGCAGAACTGGCTTGCCGCGGAGCGGCGCGTCTCGCCGCACACGCTCGCCGCCTACGGAAGCGACCTCGCCGCCTTCCTCGATTTCCTCGCCGAGCATCGTGGCGCGGCGCCGAGCCTCGCCGAGCTCGCGGCGCTGAGCGCCGCCGATTTCCGCGCCTACCTCGCGCGTCGCGCCGCGGACGATCTGCAGCGCAGCTCGACCGCGCGCGCGCTGTCGGTGCTGCGCGGCATCTTCCGCTTCCTCGACCGCCGCGGCCTGGTGCGCAACGCCGCGCTGGCCACAGTGCGGACGCCGAAGCTGCCGCGATCGGTGCCCAAGGCCCTGTCGGTCGAAGACGCGGGGAGTGCGCTGGGCGCCGTCGACGCGCTGGCGCGCGAGGCGTGGGTCGGCCGGCGCGACGTCGCGCTGCTGACCTTGCTCTATGGCTGCGGCTTGCGGCTTTCCGAAGCGCTGGGGCTGACGCGCGCCGAGGCGCCGCTGCGGCCGGGGACGCTCGTCGTCACCGGCAAGGGCAGCAAGCAGCGCCATGTCCCGGTTCTCCCCGCCGTGGCCGAGGCGATCGCACTTTACGTCGCGGCATGCCCGTATCGCCTCGCGCCGGAGGATACGCTGTTCGTCGGCGCGCGCGGCGGTCCGCTCCATCCGCGCATCGTGCAGGGCCGGCTGCAGGAATTGCGCGCCTATATCGGCTTGCCCGAGAGCGCCACGCCGCACGCGCTGCGCCACAGCTTCGCCACGCATCTGCTCGCCGGCGGCGGCGATCTGCGCGCGATCCAGGAGCTGCTGGGCCATGCCAGCCTGTCGACGACGCAGCGCTACACCGCGGTCGACGCCGCGCACCTCGTCGCGGTCTACGACAAGGCGCATCCGCGGGCGAAAGAAGGCTAGAGCCGGCGGATGGCGGCGAGCGCCGCCGCCGACCCGGCGCCCATGGTGAGAAAGGCGAGGCCCCAGGCGAGCCGGCTGGTCTCGCCGCCGGCGAGATCGAGCACGGCGCCCACCGCGAGCGGACCGAGGAAAGCGCCGGTGAATCCCAGGATCGAATGCACCGCGAGCGTGGCGCCGCGCTGGCCGGGCGCCGAGGTGGCGACGGCGCCGCTGGTGAGCGCCGCGGAATCGCCCATGATGACCATGTGATAGAGGAAGCACAGCGCGGCGACGAGATAGATCGGCTGCCCCGCGCTCAAGCCGGTGAGCGCCGCCATGACGACCGACAGCATCATGATGCGGCCGATCACGCGGCGCCGGTCGGAGCGGGTGGCGAGCTCGGCGCCGTAGATGCTGGCGGCGGCGCTGACGAGCACGATCACCATGCTGAGCCAGCTCGCTTGGGCGATGTCGGCGCTCTCGCCGGCGAGCGCCGCCGCCTGGACGAGAAAGGCCACGAGCCACGAGCGCAGCGCGAACAGCTCCCAGGTGTGGCCGGTGTAGCCGAGGATGAAGGCCATGGCGGCGCGGTTGCGCAACACGGGGCGGAAGTCGAGCGTATGCCGCGCCTCGGCCTCGCCCATCTCCGCCACGGTCGCCGGCCGCAACAGCAGCAGCACCAGCACGAGGCCGAGCATCGCGCCGAGCGCCGCAGCGGCGAAGGCCGCGCGCCAACCGAGCCACGCCGCAACCTCACCGGTGAAGGCGAAGGAGAAGGCGGTGCCGAGGCTGAAGCCGGCGGTGTAGAAGGCGACGTAGCGGCTTTGCCTCGGCCCGCCGACGCGGTCGGTCAGCAGCTTGAGCCCGGGCATGTAGCCGCCGGCAAGGCCGACGCCGGCGAGCGCGCGGAACGACAGCGCCGACCAGAACCCGTCGGCGAAGAGCGCGTAGCCGAACGCGGCGGCGGCGCTGATGAGGAACGACACGAGATAGATGCGGCGCGGATCGACGCGATCGGTCGAGCCGACCAGCAGCGGCACTGCGGCGACATAGCCGGCATAGAAGATGCCGCTGATCCAGCCGGCGTCGGTGTTGCTCAAGCCCCAATCGCGCTGGAACGCCGGCAGCAGCGCCGAGAAGCTGGAGAAGCCGAGCATGCCGAGCACGGAGGTGACGCAGAGCACGGCGACGAGGGCGCCGGGCGAGCGCAGCAGCGGCGACGCCTCGCTCGCCGTGCTCATTGCTCAGATATGGATCGGATGGCCTTCGACCGCGAGCGCGGCTTCCTTGACCGCTTCGTTCAACGTCGGATGGGCGTGGCTGGTGCGCGCGATGTCCTCGGCGCTGGCGCCGTATTCCATGGCGAGCGCGGCCTCGGCGATCATCGTCCCGGCGTCGGGCCCGATGATGTGCACACCGAGCACGCGGTCGGTGCGGGCATCGGCGAGGATCTTGACGAAGCCTTCGGTGTCGGCGTTGGCGCGCGCGCGCGCATTGGCGGAGAACGGGAACTTGCCGACCTTGTAGGCGATCCCGGCCGCTTTGAGCTCCTCCTCGCCGCGCCCCACCGACGCGACTTCAGGCCAAGTATAAATCACCGCCGGGATCGCCTCGTAGTTCACATGCGTCTTCTGGCCCGCCAGCATCTCCGCCAGGGCGATGCCCTCCTCCGACGCCTTGTGCGCCAGCATCGGCCCGGCGATGACGTCGCCGATGGCGTAGACGCCCTTGACGTTGGTGGCGAAGTCATGGTCGACCGTGATGCGCCCTTTGTTGTCGACGGCAACGCCCACCGCCTCGAGGCCGAGGCCCTCGGTGTAGGGCCGCCGCCCGATGGCGACGAGAACGACATCGGCCTTGATCTCCTCGCGCGTGCCGCCTTGCGCCGGCTCCAGCGTGAGCGCGACCCCGTCCACCCCGCGCTTCGCCGCCACGACCTTGGTGCCGAGCCGAAAGGCGAAGCCCTGCTTCGTCAGCACGCGCTGCAGGCTGCGCGACAGCTCGCCATCCATGCCCGGCGTGATGCGATCGAGGAACTCGACCACGGTGACCGCGCTGCCGAGACGCCGCCACACCGAGCCCATCTCGAGGCCGATATAGCCGCCGCCGACGACGACGAGGCTCTTCGGCACCGTCGGCAGCGCCAGCGCGCCGGTCGAGGACACGATCGTCTTCTCGTCGATGTCGACGCCCGGCAGCGGCACGATGTCGGAGCCGGTAGCGATGATGATCGATTTCGCCGCGAGCTCCTGCGCCTGGCCGCCATTGATCGGCGTCACCGCGAGCTTGCCGGGCGCAGTGAAGCGCGCCGCGCCCTTGATGTAATCGACCTTGTATTTCTTGAACAGGAATTCGACGCCGCGCGTGTTCTCGCCGACCACCTTGTCCTTGCGCGCCATCAGCACCGGCAGGTCGAGCTCGACGCCGGCGATCTTGACGCCGTGGATTGCGAGCGCGTGCCGCGCCTCCTCGTATTTCTCCGAGGACTGCAGCAGCGCCTTCGAAGGGATGCAGCCGATGTTGAGGCAGGTGCCGCCGAGGCTGCCGCGCTTCTCGACGCAGGCGGTCTTGAGGCCGAGCTGCGCCGCGCGGATGGCCGCGACATAGCCGCCGGGGCCGCCGCCGATGACGATGACGTCGTAAGTGTCGGCCATGACGGGGTTTCCTCGATCCTTCGGGGGGCGCAGACTTAGAAAGCTTACATTACACGTCGAACAGCATGCGCTCGGGATTCTCGATGCATTCCTTGACGCGCACCAGGAATGTCACGGCTTCGCGGCCGTCGACGATGCGGTGGTCGTAGGAGAGCGCCAGATACATCATCGGCCGCGCCTCGATGCGCTCGCCCACCACCATCGGCCGCTTCTGGATCTTGTGCATGCCGAGGATGCCGGATTGCGGCGGGTTCAAGATCGGCGTCGACATCAGCGAGCCGTAGATGCCGCCATTGGAGATCGTGAAGGTGCCGCCGGAGAGGTCCTCGAGACTGAGCTTGCCGTCGCGGGCGCGGCGGCCGAGCTCGGCGATGGTCTTCTCGATCTCGGCGAAATTGAGCCGGTCGGCGTCGCGCACGACCGGCACGACGAGCCCCTGCGCGGTGCCGACGGCAACGCCGATGTCGTAATGGTTCTTGTAGATGATGTCCTCGCCGTCGATCTCGGCGTTGACCGCGGGGATATCCTTCAAGCCGACGATGCACGCCTTGACGAAGAGCGACATGTAGCCGAGGCGCACGCCGTATTTCTTCTCGAAGCTGTCGCGGTAGCGCTCGCGCAGCGCCATCACCTCGGTCATGTCCACCTCGTTGAAGGTGGTGAGCATGGCGGCGTTGTTCTGCGCCTCCTTGAGGCGCTCGGCGATGCGGCGGCGCAGCCGCGTCATGCGCACGCGCTCCTCGCGCGCGCCCGGCTCGCGCGGCGGACGCGGCGCCGCCGGCGGCGGCGCGGGCGCCGGCTTGGCACCTGCAGTGGCGGGAGCAGCGGCAGCGACAGCGCCGCGCTCGATCTGCGTCAGCACGTCGCCCTTGGTGAGGCGCCCATCCTTGCCGCTCGCGGCTATCTTCGCGGGGTCGAGCTTGTTCTCCTCGACGAGCTTGCGCACCGCCGGGCCCGAGCGCTCGAGCACGGCGACGTTGCCGGCGGAAGCCGAGGCCGCGGCTGCAGCGGAGGCGGCGGGCGCCCTGATCTCGCTCTGCGACACCGCGGCCGCGGGTTGCGCCCGGGCCGGCGCCGCCGCCTTCGCCGCGCCTTCGCCGATGCGGCCGAGCACCGCGCCGACGGCGACGTTGCTGCCCTCGGGCACGGCGATCTCCGCCAGCGTGCCCGCCGCCGGCGCGTTGACTTCGAGCGTCACCTTGTCGGTCTCGAGCTCGACCAGCGGATCGTCCATCGCGACCGCGTCGCCGATCTTCTTCAGCCATCGCGCCACCGTCGCCTCGGTCACCGATTCGCCCAGCGCGGGCACCTTGATGTCGGTCGCCATGGATTGTCCCCGTTTCGGTGGTTCAGGTGATCGAGAGGGCTTCGTCGACCAGCTTGGCCTGCTCGGCGTTGTGCCGCTTCAACAGTCCGGTCGCCGTCGCCGCCGCCTCGGGCCGGCCGACATAGCGCGGCCGCTTGGCCTTGCCGTCGAGGCCGATCAGCACCTGCTCGATGCGGCGCTCGACGAAGCTCCAGGCGCCCATGTTCTGCGGCTCCTCCTGGCACCAGACGACATCGGCGAAGCGATATTTGCCGATCGAATCGGCCAGCGCTTTCGCCGGGAAGGGATGGAGCTGCTCGAGCCGGACGATGGCCACGTCCCTGATCTTGCGCTCGCGCCGCGCCGCCCGCAGATCGTAATAGACCTTGCCGGAGCACAGCACAACGCGGTTCACCTTGTCGTCGGGGACGAGCTGATCGGTCTCGTCGATGGTGCGGCGGAAATAGGTGCCCGGCCCCATCTCGGCAAGCTTCGATGCCGCCTCGGCGCTGCGCAGCAGCGATTTCGGCGTCATGATCACCAGCGGCTTGCGGAAATCGCGCCGCACCTGCCGGCGCAGCGCGTGGAAATAATTGGCCGCGGTGGTGAGGTTGCAGACCTGGAGATTGTCCTCGCCGGAGAGCTGGAGGAAGCGCTCGAGCCGCGCCGAGGAGTGCTCCGGCCCCTGGCCCTCATAGCCGTGCGGCAGCAGCAGGACGAGGCCGGACATGCGCAGCCACTTGGCCTCGCCCGAGCTGATGAACTGGTCGATGATGACCTGCGCGCCGTTGACGAAGTCGCCGAACTGCGCCTCCCACAGCACCAGCGCATGCGGGTCGGCGAGGCTGTAGCCGTATTCGAAGCCGAGCACAGCCTGCTCGGAGAGCGGGCTGTCGAGCACCTCGAACGCCGCCTGGCCCTCGCGCACGTGGTTCACGGGGATGTAGCGGTCCTCGGTCTGCTGATCGACCAGCACGGCGTGGCGCTGCGAGAAGGTGCCGCGGCCGGAATCCTGCCCCGACAGGCGCACGAAGGTGCCTTCGGCGCAGAGCGTGCCGAAGGCGAGCGCCTCGCCGGTCGCCCAGTCGATGCCCTCGCCGGCCTCGATCGCCTTGCGCTTGGCCTCGAGCTGGCGCGCGATCTTGCGGTTGACGTTGAAGCCCTCGGGCACGGTGGTGAGCGCCTTGCCGACCTCGCCGAGCGCTTCCAGCGCCACCGCCGTCTCGCCGCGGCGCAGATCGCCCGAGGCGACCTTGAGGCCGCTCCAGGCGCCTTCGAGCCAATCGGCCTTGTTGGGTCGGTAGTTCTTGGCCGCCTCGAATTGCGTGTCGAGATAGGCCATGAACTCGCCGACCATCGCCTCGGCCTCGGCCTCGGTGACGGCGCCCTCCTCGGTCAGCCGCTTGGCGTAGATCTGCCGCGTCGTCGGATGATCGGCGATGGCGCGGTACATGATCGGCTGGGTGAAGGCCGGCTCGTCCGTCTCGTTATGGCCATGGCGGCGATAGCAGAAGATGTCGATCACCACGTCCTTCTTGAAGCGCTGGCGGAACTCGGTGGCGATGCGCGCCACATGCACCACTGCCTCCGGGTCGTCGCCATTCACATGGAAGATCGGCGCCTGGATGATCTTGGCGACATCGGACGGGTACGGGCTCGAGCGCGCGTAGGACGGGCTGGTGGTGAAGCCGATCTGGTTGTTGACGACGAAATGGATGGTGCCGCCGCTGCGGTAGCCCTTGAGCTCCGACAGCTCCAGCGATTCCGCAACCAGCCCCTGGCCGGCGAAGGCGGCGTCGCCATGCATGAGCAGCCCCACCACCTCGTCGCGGCTGGTGTCCCCGCGCTGGCGCTGCTTGGCGCGCACCTTGCCGAGCACCACCGGGTTCACCGCTTCGAGATGCGACGGGTTGGCGGTCAGCGAGAGATGCACGATTTTGCCGTCGAAATCGCGGTCGGCCGAGGTGCCCAGATGATATTTGACGTCGCCCGAGCCCTGGACATCGGCGGGGTTGGCGGGATTGCCCTGAAATTCCGAGAACAGCGCGGCGAAGGGCTTGCCCATCATGTTGGCGAGCACGTTGAGCCGGCCGCGATGCGGCATGCCCAGGATCAGCTCCTGCATGCCGAGCTGGCCGCCGCGCTTGATCACCTGCTCGAGCGCGGGGATGAGCGACTCGCCGCCTTCGAGGCCGAAGCGCTTGGTGCCGGTATAGCGGCGGTCGAGGAAGCGCTCGAGCATCTCGGCCTCGGTCAGGCGCTGCAGGATGGCGCGCTTGCCCTCGCGGGTGAATTCGGTCTGGTTGCGCGGCACCTCGATGCGCGCCTGGATCCATTGGCGCTGCTCGAGCTCCTGCATGTGCATGTACTCGACGCCGACCGGACCGCAATAGGTCGCCTTGAGCGCGTCGAGGATCTCGCGCAGCGTCGCCGCCTGGAAGCCGAGCACGCCGTTGACGAAGATCGGCCGGTCGTAATCGGCGTCAGTGAAGCCGTAGGTCTTGGGGTCGAGGTCGGGATGCTCGGTCATGCGGATGAGGCCGAGCGGGTCGAGATCGGCGAGGAGATGGCCGCGCACGCGATAGGCGCGGATGATCTGGAACGCACGCAGCGCGTCGAGCGTCGCCTGGCGCGTCTCGGGCGCCACCGCCGGCGCCTCCAGCACAGCCGCCCCGGCATGCCCGTTGCCCGAAGCGGGCTCGGCATGGCCGTTGGCGATGACATGGCTGCGCTCGCGGCCCCAGCCGGGGCCCGTCAGCTCCTTCAGCACGTCCGGCGCCTGCTCGGCCAGCTCGGCGAAGAAGCTGCGCCAGCTCCCATCGACCGCGGCGGGGTCATCGAGGTAGCGCGAATAGAGCTCGGCGATGAAGGTGGCGTTGGAGCCGTAGAGGAAAGTGTTCTGGTCCTGTCGCGACATGGCTTTTTCCGACCGCGTTTACCGGGCGCGGATGGCGGGCTTCGCCCTCCATCCGCTGTCCCGACACGCATAAGATGGGATTTGGCGGCCCGGATGCATAGCCCGGCAATGGTTCAAGTCTGGTTTACGCGAATCTCGTAGCTCATCCGCCCCTTCTACACCCCTCACCCCGAGCCTCAGCCCTTGGCGCCCGCCTGAAGCTTCTTGGTGGCGTCGACCAGGCCGCGCACCGCGGCCACGGATTTCTCGAACATGGCCTTCTCGTCCCCGTTGAGGGCGATCTCGACGATGCGCTCGACGCCCTTGGCGCCGATCACCACGGGCACGCCGACATAGAGGTCCTTGACCCCGTACTGGCCGGTGAGCCAGGCGGCGCAGGGCAGCACGCGCTTCTTGTCGCGCAGGTAGGATTCGGCCATGGCGATCGCCGACGCCGCCGGCGCGTAGAAGGCCGAGCCGGTCTTGAGCAGGTTGACGATCTCGCCGCCGCCGCCGCGCGTGCGCTGCACGATCTTGTCGATGCGCTCCTGGGTGGTCCAGCCCATCTTGATAAGATCGGGCAGCGGGATGCCCGCGACGGTCGAGTAGCGGATGAGCGGCACCATGTCGTCGCCATGGCCGCCCAGCACGAAGGCGGTGACATCCTCGACCGAGACGCCCATGTCATCCGCGAGGAAATAACGGAAGCGCGCGCTGTCGAGCACGCCGGCCATGCCGATGACGCGCTGATGCGGCAGGCCCGAGGATTCGCGCATCACCCACACCATCACGTCCAGGGGATTGGTGATGGTGATGACGAAGGCGTTGGGGCAATGCTTCCGAATGTTCTGCCCGACGATGGCGACGACCTCGGCGTTCTTGCCGATGAGGTCGTCGCGGCTCATGCCGGGCTTGCGCGGGAATCCCGCGGTGACGATCACGACATCGGCGCCGGCGATGATCGAGTAGTCGTTGCCGCCGGCGATCCTGGCGTCGAAGCCTTCGACCGGGGCCGCCTCGGCGATGTCGAGCGCCTTGCCTTGCGGCACGCCGTCGACGACATCGAACAGCACGACATCGCCCAGCTCCTTCAAGCCGACGAGCAAGGCGAGCGTGCCGCCGATCTGCCCGGCGCCGACCAGCGCGATCTTGTTTCGTGCCATCCGCGACCTCTCGTTTGGCTGATGTCCGGCTGAGACGGCGGGCGTCTTACTCCGATTTCCCGGACGGAGCAAGCGGCCTCGCTGGATCGTGCGGCCACACCCCGTCGCGCGTCAGAGTTTCGCGACGAGAGCGGCGAGCTGGTCGGCGCACTGGCCCCAGCCTTGGTGGAAGCCCATATTTTCATGCGCCTCGCGGTCAGCGACGGTCCAGTGGCGCACGCGCGCGGTGTAGCGCGTCTTGCCGGCTTCGTCGGCGAAGGTCAGGACCACCGTCATGAACGGCTTCTGCGACGGCTCCCAAGCCTTGGTGAAAGCGTCGGTGAAGACGAGCCGCTCGTTCGCGACGATCTCGAGATAAACGCCGCGGTTGGGAAACTCGCGACCTTCAGGGTCGCGCATGACAATCAGGTTGGCGCCGCCCGGCCGCACGTCGAGTTCAGTAACAGGCGTGGTGAAGGGCAGCGGCGCGAATCACTGCTTCAGAAGCGCGGGATCGGTCCACGCCCTGAACAGTTTTTCGCGCGGCGCGGCGATGAGGCGGGTCAACACCAGCTCGCGGTCGGAGGTCGGGGCAGCGTCGGTTCTCGTCGTCATTCGTCTTCTCCCGTTGCGATCCCTACACGGGCAGTCGATCAAGCGGTCTCGCGCTGCTCGTAGGCTTGCTTCAGACGTTTGATGTCGAGCTTATCCATCTTGAGCATCGCCTCCATGACCCGCTTCGATTTTCCCGCATCCTTGTCCTGCAGCATCTCGCCCAGGACGGATGGCACGATCTGCCAGGACACGCCGTATTTGTCCTTGAGCCAGCCGCATCTTTGTCGTTCTCCGCCGGCGGAAAGCTTCTCCCAGAACTCGTCCACTTCCGCCTGCGTCTCGCACGTCACGAAGAGCGAGATGGCCGGCGAGAAGGTGAAGTTCGGGCCGCCATTCAGGGCGATGAATTCCTGTCCATCGAGCTCGACCGTCACGGACAGGACCGATCCCTTCGCTCCGGGTCCCGCCTCGCCATAACGCATGATGCGGGTGATCTTCGACTTCTTGAAAACGGAGGCATAGAAGTTCATCGCCTCCTCGGCCTTGCCGTCGAACCACAGGCACGGGGTGATCTTTTGCATCTGGCGTGCTCCTTGCTCTAGCTCTCGACAGGCGTTCAACGCTCTGGCTGGCGCCGGGGTTGGTTCATCGCCCAAAGTACGCCGAACGGATCGCGCAGCTGGCCGTAGCGATCGCCCCAGAACATCTCCGCCACCGGCATCACCACCGCCGCGCCGGCGTCGACGGCGCGCTTCCACCAGGCGTCGATGTCGTCGACCGGAAGCATGAGAGTGAAGGCCTGCGGCTTCTGCAGCGCATACCCGTGCTCGGGATAGGCGTCGCTCAGCATGACCGAGCCGCCATTGATGTAGAGATGGACGTGCATGGTCCGGCCCCGGTCGTCCACCGGATGGGCGGCGGCCACCTCCGCACCGAAGGCGCCCTTGTAGAAGTCCGCGGCCTTCATCGCGCCGTCCACTTGCAGGTAGGCGATCACGCCGCCTTTCACCGGGACTGCGCTGGACTGCGTCTTGTTCGTCGCGGTCATGACAGTTCTCCTTTCGTTGCTGGCGGCGCGAGATCGACGGCCGCCTTCAGGCTGCCGTCCATGTAGAACGGCGTCGAGGTGTGCTCGTGCACGATCTTCCAGTGGTCGCCGGACGTGCGCAGGCAGACCGTCTGGCGCGCCCAGAGCTCGCGCACGTGACCGTCTTCCTTGGCCCCGCCGATCCGGACGAAGCCGTGTGCGAAGGCGATGCCGCCGGAGGCCGTGATCGAGAAGTCCCTGAGATCGTAGCGGATCGGGCCGCTCCAGGTGTCGAACCAAGCGATGAGGCTGTTGCGATCGAGCGCTTCCGCGCCGGTTCTGGCCAGCGGCGGCGCCAGGTCGAAGCGGACGAGTCCCGGCGCATAGGGCGAAAGCGCCCGGCCGGCATCCTTGGCCCGGATCCCTTGCGCGCGCGCCTCGAGCACGGCGCCGATTGCGGTTTCGTCGGAGTGAGCAGTCATTCGTCGTCTCCCATGGCCGGGGTTCATCCGAAGGACGAAGCACGAAGCCGCGGGCCGACAAGGCCGAGGAAAATATTTTCAGCCCGCCGTTCGCGCACTCTCGCGGATGAGGCGGTCCAGGTGGCGGCGGATATGGGCCGCCTCGGCCGGCGTGTTGGCGAGCGCGATGGCCTGGTCGAAGGCCGCGCGCGCCTCACGCTTGCGGCCAAGCTGCGCCAGGAATGCGCCCTTGGCACCCAAGAAGTGGAAATAGCCCGAGAGCCGCGGCGCCAGCGGTTCGATCATTTCCAGCGCCGCGGCGGGGCCGCGCAGCTTGCCGACCGCGACGGCGCGGTTGAGCGTCACCACCGGCGAGGGCTGCAATCGCTCGAGCGCGGCATAGAGGGCGTCGATCTGCGCCCAGTCGGTCTCCTCCGGGCGGGCGGCGCGCGCATGCAGGGCGGCGATGGCGGCCTGGATCTGGTACGGCCCCGGTCGGCGGTGGCGCATCGCCTTGTCGATCAGCGCCAGGCCCTCGGCGATCAGCTTCCCGTCCCAGAGGCGGCGGTCCTGGTCCTCCAGGAGGACGATCTCGCCCGCCGCGTCGAGCCGGGCCGGAGCGCGCGCATGCTGCAGCACCATGAGCGCCGCCAGGCCCATGATCTCCGGCTCGGTCTGGAACAGGCGCAGGAGCAGGCGGGCCAGCCGAATCGCCTCCTCGCAGAGGTGAGCGCGGGCCGATCCGTCGCCGGCGGAATAGCCCTCGTTGAAGACGAGATAGGTCATCGCCGCGACGGCGGCGAAGCGCTCGGCGCGCTCGACCGCACCGGGCGTTTCAAAGGGAACATCGGCTTGGGCGATGCGCGCCTTGGCGCGGGTGATGCGCTGCTCCATGGCGGCCTCGCTGACCAGGAAGGCGCGGGCGATCTGCCGGACCGAAAGGCCGGAGACGATGCGCAGCGCCAGCGCGATCTGCTGCGTGTTCGGCAGCTCCGGATGGCAGCAGATGAACAGGAGGCGCAGCACGTCGTCGCGATAGTGCGAGCCGTCGAGCCGCTCCGCCAGCGGCGCCTCGGCGTCGTCGAGGTCGGAGATCGCCTCGTCCGGGGGGAGGGCATCCTGCTTGCCGCGCCGGCGCAGGCCGTCGAGCGCGGCGTTCCGGCCGACGAGGATGAGCCAGGCCGTGGCATCGCGCGGCGGCCCGTTCTGCGGCCAGCTCTTCAGCGCGCGCAGGCAGGCGTCCTGGAAAGCCTCCTCGGCCGTGTCCAGGTCGCGAAAGTAGCGCAGCAAGGCACCGATCGCCCGGGGTCGGGCGGCGGTCAGGGCCGCCTTGATCCAGGTGATCTCGGTCACGGGCCCGCGCTGGCGCGTCTGTCGGGGTTGTAGAGGGCGACCGGACGGACCTCGTAGGCGCCGCCGGGGTTGGCCGCGGCGAGCTCGCGGGCGATATCGAGCGCCTCGTCGAGGCCGGCGACATCGACGACGTAGAAGCCGAGCAGCTGCTCCTTGGTCTCGGCGAACGGACCGTCGATCACGAGCGGCGGGTCCTGCGTCTTGCGCAGCGTCGTTGCCGAGGTCGTCGGCAGCAGACGCAGCGACGGCCCCAGCTTGCCGGACTTGGTCAGCCGGTCCTGGACGACGCCGAGGCGCGCCATGACGGCCGCGTCCTCTCCTTGCTCCAGGACCAGACGACATCTTCCTCGTTGTAGCAGAGAATGGCGTAGAGCATGCGGATCGTTCTCCTTGTGTCCCTTAGGACGCAGGTGCACGCCCGGAGCCGACAGGGCGCGGCGAAAAAAATCGATGGCCTCACTGTAGAAAGGCGTTCAGCCCGCCGCCATGGCGGCGCTTCTCACGCCGTGCGAGAGCTTTTCCAGCTCGCCCATGCGCTCCATCGTGTAGCGATAGCCGGCCTCGATGGTGCGGTCGAAGGTCCGCCAGTCGCGAATGTTGATGTGTTGCAGCGGCGGCTCGAGCAGCACGTCGGCATGGGCCCGGCTCATCATCGTCTGGGCGTCGCCGCCCATGGTCCCCGCGCGCAGCAGGAGGCTGACGATCCCGGGGCCGTCATAGTCATTGCCGGCGACCAGCCCGCGGAACGACCAGTGCCCGTTTCCCTCTCTGGCGGTCAGGGTCTGGTAGCGCGTCACGTCGACGCCGATTACCGGCCCGCGGCGCATCGCGCTCATGATGTCGGAAGGCAGGTTGTTCATGACCGCGCCGTCGACGAGCACTTCGCCGCCTTCGACGATGGGCGGCAGCAATCCGGGAATGGCGATGCTCGCCCGGAGCGCGCGCCACAGCAGGCCGCGGCGCTGGACCGCCATCCCGCCGGTCGTCAGGTTCGTGGCCACGGCGAAATAGGGCCGCCACAAATCTTCGATGCGCGCCTCGCCGAAATGCTCGCGCAGCCGCTGCGTCACCTTGCGCCCGCGGGTCAGCGCGACGAGCGGAAAGGCGTAATCGTCGAGCGGGTTGGAGGCGACGAAGGCGCGATGCATGCGCTCGTGGAATTCCTTGTCGTCCCATTCCAGCGCCGCCGCGGCGGCCATGATCGAGCCGATGCTCGTGCCGCCGACGAGGTCGATGGGTATGCCGGCCGCGCGCAGCGCCTTGATCACGCCGATATGGCCGTAGCCGCGCGCGCCGCCGCCGGACAGGACGAGGCCGACCGCGCCGCCCGTCAGATAGCGCCCGAGGCGGGCGATATCCGCCTTGCTCTCCAGCCGGATGTGGCAGTGAAACGGCACCGGCAGGCGGCCGAGCCAGGGCTCGGCGGCCATCGGCAAGCGCG
>Ga0185299_10003219_pt1 | contig 22396 bp, 17 predicted proteins | sample PaiPotPPA55metaG_FD_128002 | JGI IMG/M metagenome (GOLD analysis project Ga0185299, IMG submission 128002) | Iron sulfur acid spring bacterial and archeal communities from Banff, Canada, to study Microbial Dark Matter (Phase II) - Paint Pots PPA... ... | reverse complement strand
GCACCCCGTCGAGGGCCGACGGGGTTTTTTCGTAGGCCATCGGTCCATGTATGGATGTCCGCTTTGCCGCGCATAGCGGACTCAGGTCGGACATCGCCTCATGTCTCAAATGTGCCAACGCCGGAAGTGACGCGCCTCATGGAACCTAACACTTCGTGGTGATCCTTGGAACGATGCCTGGCTCAGCAGCTTGGACTCGCCTGCGCTCGGCGGTGTCGAGTGCAAGGGACACCCGACTGGAACGCACCCCCTCCATCGGGAGTGCTAATTAGCGGCCTCAGCTCCCCCAGGCTGGGGTCGTTTCTTTGTTTCGGCCTTGAATTCCGGCTTCTCTAATTCATTAAATCTTCGATAGTGAGCAATATTGACCACCGACTCCGAGAGCCGGGAGAGCATAACGGTTCATCACCGCCTTCATCGGCATCTACCGGTGACTGAGAGTTTTGTGCTCCCGCCTGATCCAAGGTAGGCAGCATGCCCCGATTACAACAATCATTGACCCCTATTGAGCGCGCTCGCTGCACTCGTTGCCAAACGCGGATGATGCTGGAGCGTGTTTCGCCGGGGCCATTTGGTTTCGAACACCGGTCGTTCGAATGCCCCAAATGCGATCACGTTGAGATCATCGTCGTTGCATCCGACCCCATGACATCGACGGCATGCGGTTGGCTTACCGGCGAACTCCGAGCGCCGCACTGAGGGCAAGGCCATGCTGGACAAACAAAACCAGGGTCCACAATGTACCGCTTGCGGTTCTCCAATGAAATTGTCGGCGATTGAACCAAGCAGCACTGGCCAAGATTTGCGAACGTTTACTTGTCCAGAATGTAAAAGAATTCAGCGCCACATCATCGAGAGTGCCGTGACTGAGATTTGGCTAAAGCCGAGGCGATCAGTGAAGTGATGTATCGGCGCGAAGAGTGTCTGGTCCAAGCTTCGATCTGTCGTGAGAAGGCCAAAGCCGATCCGGCGCATCACGACTATTGGATCGACCAAGCCGTCGTATGGCTTCAACGTGCGCTACACAATCCACGTCAGCACTGAACAACCCAGGTAGGCTGGCCATACAAACCGTAGCTATCCCCGGAGGGGTCCACTTGATCTCCTCAAGGGTGGATCATCGGCTGGCGTGCGATACCTTTTTGCGAGACCTGCAACGTCCCGGCGGCGCCTCAATGATCCAAAGGCGCCCCGCCACCTGCGGGCGGATTCGCGCGCCGATGTCCGAGTTGGGGTCAAGAACGGTCCTGGCGGCTCCAACGCGCGACTTCCGAAATCCCCCCGGAAGCAGACATCGGCTGGCTACTGCTATTCCAAACCGGGCGGCAGTTGAAGATCGGTGGTCTGTCGTTAAGCGTGTGTTAAACGAAGCTGCAACCCGCCCGCATAATCTGGACCAAAAAATTTCAGGTGGACCTCGATCGAATCCAAAGCCGTGTGTGCCGGGGGGGTCACCCCGTCGGTTCGGTCGATTGTTCATGATTGGAATGTGTGGCGCGGTCGTGCGGCTATTCCCGCGCCCGCGACACAATGATCGGCCACTATGAGACGAATAAACCGCCCGTCGGTAAAGCCTTTTGCCCTCGCTTCGGCAGCAAAGGTGCATCCGCTTGCCTTGCGAGCTGTTCGCGAAGGCTCGAAGGCTTGTAGAAGTGAAGCAGCCCTTGGCCGTTGTCATCGACGCGGGTTGTCGATTTCGGCAATGTGCGCCGCTCACAGCCGGGGATGACGGTCTGCAGACCCGCAGATGTACGTTCAACTACTGTCATGTTGTTGCTCCCAGGCGATTGCCGCAGATTCAGTGTGGCATACAGTTCAGCACTCAAGAATACGCTTCGTTCGGCCATCCCCGGAAATTGGCAGGACTAGATCGAGGCCGGCGATGCGGGAAGCCATGGTTCAATGAGTCCAATAATGGATCGATCCGCCACGTAACCGAATTGCAAGACCGTTGCTATTGCGCCCGCCGCCTCCTCCAAGCCATTGACCAGATTCAACATTTCAATCGCCGGCCCCATTGGAGCGGTTGGTTGCAACCGCATTTGCTACCGAATGTGCATTTCTGTTGTCCGAACGAGGCGTTGCGGCGCTTGGAGAGTCGTTGACGCCCCAGATCGATCGAATGCAGCGTTCGCCCGAGGCAACAAGCATCAACATGATTGAATCCGCGAGCCGATGGGGCACGTATTCGATTTGTTGGATTCAGAGCGTTGTGCGGATTTGATAAACTTGAGTGACGTGCTTGGTCGCATTGTGGGCCGCAAGTAGCTGCAATGATTCTGCTAATCGGCAGCACCTGCTTCTGCCAGTGCGGAAATAAATTGGGCCAAAACTTGTGATTACTTCTCATTTGCCGTCATCGCATTGGAGTCGAAGATCGGACGTGCGCGCCTGCATAGATGGCTTGTGGGAACCCTCATGAGCGTCCCCAGCGTTGAGCCGTATCGAAATGCGCACCCCTAGGGAAATGAACGATACGATACGACCATAGGGGGATGAAATCCCCCATCTATTATGGCTGTCGTCTCAACACGTATCGCGTTGCCTTCGTGCTAACCCGCTGTGGCAAAGCCATGTTTCGCCCCCGGCGTATCGCATCGTAGCGAAATCACACGGGGGATCGTATCGCATTCCCGCGCGCTAGATTCATGGCCTAGAATTTAGGCCGCGTATCGAGCCGTACCGCCGAAGAACCAGCATTTCGATTGTGCTCATCGTCAGCTTTCGGCCCGGCAATTCGATCCGCTTCTTTCTGTCCCTTCTCCGTGAGTACCAGCGTGCCGCGCTCGTTCGTCACCAGCTTGCCCTTCCTCAACCTATCGAACGCCCGCTGGACACGCGCCTTGTATGGCTTTCCGTCCTTTGTCCTCCAATGCAAGGCTTTCGCCAGCTCTGACATCGACCGGCGAAAGCCGTCGGCCATGGCCCCCAGCAGCTGGTCTTCGTCATTTCGCGACCCAGCTTCAGCCTGTTGCTGTTCCGCGTCCGACAGCGGGAGCGCGATGACGGTTGGGATCGGCCGCCCCTTGCTGTCCTTTAGAGTATCCGTCGTGGCGGTATGAAGTTGAAACGGCACAGGGGCGAAGTCAGGTCCCCGAAATTTGCCTTGCCAATGCAAGATAACGACGGAGTCATTCTTAGTGCACGTCAAATTCCCGTCCACCTCGGCAATGAACGCGCCGCCGCCGCGCGGTAACAGGTTGTCAGGTCCCGCAGCTTTGGTCGGGTGGCACAAGACCAAAACGCAAGGTTCGCCTGGCATCGTGACCAGTTCCCGCAGGCGGCGCGCGTGTGCTCCCATCTGGACGTTGCCGTTTTCGTCATCGCCTTCGAAGTAGGCCGCACTGGTATCGATGACGATTAGCGTCACCGGACCGATCTCCTCTATCTCTTCACGAATGCGGGCGGCGAGTTTCGATAGCTTGGGCGTGCCTGGCAGGAAATGGACGTCAATGGTGGCCGGATCGAAACCCATTCTCGCAGCACTTGCGAGCCAGCGCATCCTGATGTCATCAGGGTTTTCGCCAGCGAAGTACAGCACGCGGCCTTGTTCGACGATTTCATCACCGATTTTGCGTCCCATCGCGACGTGGGCAGCAATTGTTAGAGCGACCGCAGTCTTTCCGCAGCCTGTTGGTCCCGTCATCGAATAGATGAATCGCCGCTGCAAAATGCCGTCCCACAGATAGTCAGGTGGGACGAAGCCAGCGAGGAAATTGGCGCTCGAAACAATCAGCGGCTTCGGTGGAACGATAGAAACGGCGATGGCCTCGACTTCTTCCTCATCAAACTTTGCATGAGCGCCGTCGATCAGCACAGTCAGATCGGGATCATCATAACCGCCATCGCAATATTGCGCACACGACATCCTGATCGCTGTGTCAGACCAGCCATGACCGATCATCTTGGCGGTTACCGTCCGCATCGGTACGTGCCAATTGCCGGCGCCCACCGTTTTGAACAGCACAGCGATCTCTTCTTCGTCATGGCGTCCATACTCCTTGGCATAGATCAGAAACGGATTGCTCTCGCCAGGCGCGCTTGGTGCAAGGCTGATCAGCGCGTCAGCCTTATAGGCCGGAGCTTCATGCTGGTGCAGCGTCACTAACTCCGTCACGTAGCCGCGAGCCTGTTTCGCCGGCGCTGGATAATTAAGGGTTCCGGCCAGTCGCATCACACGGCTGGCATTATCGACGTCGTCGCTTCTGAGCAAAGCCTTTAGGGACTTCAAGGCCGCGACCAATTTTGCCCGTTTGGCCCCGTTCTCAATTGGGAAATACAGATGCGCGCGGAGATGCGGTACGGTGCCGGTAGTAACGATCAATGCCGGCGTCAGTTTCTTTTCTTTCAATATGGCGTCGATACGCTCCGCGTCGCCAGCAGCATCAAATTCTGCCCAGGCAAAGGCTGACGCCAGAAAGTGATCATCGGTCGCTCGGCCGGTTCTCGGCTCTTTGCCCTGCCGTAGCGCCGGACCGACGTAAACATTGAACCCCGCCGCGTTTTTGGCCGCTGCGAATTTGCTGGCTTCTTTCAACTGGAAGACTGAATAGTTTTGGGCCTCGTTGAGACTACCCTCAGGGCGACAATATGCGATTTCGATCCAAGCATCTGGATACGGCCGCACGAACGCTGGTGAGAACAGCGCGTAAAGATGTGCGGCGATGTCGGACTTGCTCGGCGAAAGCACCATCGATGCCGGTTTCATCACTGCATCAGTCGCCGTATAATTCAACCCGGCATCGATCATGGGAGCATCGCAGCAAATTGATTGCGTATCGTGCATCGTCCATTTCCTTTTTTGAGTTTTGGCCGGCGATGATCCAGCAGCTCGCACCGTTGGGAATCGATTGACCGGAAAATAAAAGCCCGATGATGGGCGTGGCGTGCTCATCAGTGAGTGAGCACGCCAACCATTATTCAGTTATGGAATTCCGCGTTAGTGAAGCGTGCCCGACGCTTCAGGTGTGACCGACGAAATCGAACTGTCCGGATGGTCTACGCCGGTCGCGCAGTACGGGCACAAGGACAGGTTCTCGCCGGTATCAAAATCAACGTCGAGCACCCACCAATCGTCTGCTTTGCCGGCGATCACTGCCTTGCGGAGTGCTTTCAGCGCCATCCATCGACCATCAGGGTATTCTTTAGAAAACACTTGCTTGTTGTTGAGCAAAAATTCGTGGTTGTGCAAAGGGATTCTAGACATCACAATACCTCCAGGGTTTGAGTAGTCATGTTTGGAGCCGCAGCGATTTTCAGCATAAGATTGAATGCCGCCTTGGGTACTCTGATGAGTTTGCCAATCTTGATTGTTGGAATGTCGCCCCGCCTTGCCGCCTGGTAGCTGGCATTCCGACCAAGACCGAGCATTTCCCCTGCTTCCGGTACCTCATAAACCAGCCGGATGTCGCCCACTAAGCGACTGTTTTGCTTGCTATAATCTTTATTGTACATGGTAACCTCCAATGGTGTACATTCACCACTAAAGGGACTAGGTGGTGTGCGTTTCACACTATTCAATGGTGGACATACACTATTATTTGGATTAAGAGGGGGTCATGAACAGCCTGAAATCGATCATCCCGCTGCTGTCCGACGTCCTGCGATTTTCGGAGAACGCGCTTTATGAACGGCAACGCGCGCTTGTTCGCGGCGGCCTCATAAAGGCAACGGCCGGTCGGGGCCCTGGCAGCGGCGTGAAGGCCACGGCGGACAATGTTGCCATGCTGATTATTTCGGTGTTGGCAACCGATAGCTTGTCTGATGTCGTTGTAGAAACGGGCATAATTGCTAAGGCGACCCGCCAGGTGCCGGACGTGGACGCCCCACCGGCATTTCGAACATTTAAGGCCGCAGTGGCTTACTGTTTTTCAACCGACGACGACCGAATCGCTTCAGTAGAGGTTTTTCGCACTAGTCGGACAGCAGTTGTCAGGTTTCGTGACGGTCACATAATGCCTTTCGGGAAGCTACAGCACTTCTCCTTTGTTTCTATCACCGCCCTGCTGCCGCAGGAAGCTTTTCGCTACGTTCGCGGGCTAATCGAACTTACCGCTCCCCCTTCCCTCGCAAACCGCACCCCAACTCTGCGGAAGAAAATGAGGCCATCATGAAAGGCCATATTCGCGAGCGTTCGCCAGGCCATTGGGCCATCATCCTCGACATCCCTGATCCAAACACCGGGGAACGTCGCCGGAAATGGCATTCATTCAAGGGCAGCAAACGTCAGGCGCAGGTCGAAAGTGCCCGTCTGATCTCTATCGTTCAGGCCGGGAGTTATCTTGAGCCAAGCAAGACCACGCTTGCGACATTTCTCGGCCGCTGGCTTGACCACGTGAAGTCACAGGTCTCGCCTAAATCGCACGAGCGATATTCGGGCATTGTCAACCAGAACATCATCCCCGCGCTCGGCGCAGTCCATCTTGCCAAGCTCAAGCCAGCTCAAATATCAGCGGCCTACTCTGCGGCGCTGGTAAATGGCCGCAGGGACGGCAGCGGCGGGTTAGCACCCCGCACCGTCGGGCACATGCACCGCGTCCTAAAACAGGCGCTTGGCCAAGCCGTCCGATGGGAGCTGCTAACCCGCAATCCAGCCGACGCGGTTGATCCGCCAAGGGTCGATTGGAAGCCGATGCAAGTCTACGACGTTCCGCAGACCGCGGAGCTGATCGAGGCCGTTCGGGATACGTCGTTGTTGGTCCCTACTCTGCTCGCCGTGTTGTGTGGCCTCCGCCGGGGCGAAATTTGCGCCCTGCGCTGGCAGAACATCGATCTAATAACCGGGCAAATCTCGGTGGTCGAAAGTCTTGAACAAACGAAGGCGGGATTGCGCTTTAAGTCGCCCAAGAGCGGCAAGGGCCGCACTGTGGCGCTATCGGCAACGATTGTGGGGGAGCTACGCGCTCACCGGGTTAAACGCGCGGAGGAGCTTCTCAGACTAGGCGTGAGGCTATCAGACGATCATCTGGTTATCAGCCATGCCGACGGCTCGATTATTTCCCCGATCTACGTATCGCAGCACTGGGCACGCACGATCCGAACGACAAGCCTTGCGCATCTCCGGTTCCACGATCTGCGGCACGCTCACGCAACCCATCTGCTCGCCAACGGTGTCCATCCGAAGGTCGCCAGCGAGCGCTTGGGCCATAGCAAGGTGGGGATAACCCTTGACCTCTACAGCCACGTCATTCCCGGAATGCAGGAGGATGCTGCCGAAATGGTGGATACCGCGCTGAAATTGGCCATGCAAAAGCGAGCGCAAAAGGCGAATGGTAGCAATGCGGTAGCAATCCACGGTGACGGAACAGACGGTGAATAAAATAACTTTGTGAAATCAAAGGGATGAGTTGGAGGCCACGACCAGAATTGAACTGGTGTACACGGTTTTGCAGACCGTTGCGTAACCACTCCGCCACGTGGCCTCATCAAGCGAACTCATATACGCCCTGCCAGACATAGGCAACCAAGGGCCAAAACCGCCATCCGCGGCGCTGAAAGCGCTGTCTTCAGCCGCGCTTGCGGCGGCGGTAATCCCGCTTCGGCCGCGGTTTCGGCGCAAGCGCCGGCAGAGAATTCTGGGCCTCCCGGTATCTCGCCAGCATCCGCTCGAAACTGCCATGCAGCGTCGCGGCGATATCGGGCCGTTTTTCGAGGCTGGAAAGCAGCATCGCCGCCGCCTCGATGGTCGACAGGCCATCCCGACGCGGCTCGCGGCGCAGCTTTCCGTAACGAGACGGAAGCGCCGGACCCAGGATCACCCGCTGGCATTTCAGCATCCAGGCATTGCGCCACCACAGCGCCTTGGCCTGGCTCCAGGTGCCGTCGAGCAGCACGATGCCGTCAATGTCCTTCAGGATGCCGCGCTGATTGTCCTCGACTTCGCCTTTCCGGTTGATGGCGACGATATCGCGGTCGGTCTCCAAGTCGGCAACTTTCGCGGATCCCAGATAAAGCACCGCCCAGCGCGAGGGATCGGCGACCGGCCGTCCCAGCGCCTTGGACAGGCTTGGCCACGACAATCCGATTTTCAGGACCGCATTTGCAAAGTGCAATGCGGTCAGCCGCGCCGTGCCTAGCTCCCGATCCTGCTCCTGCGGATGCTGCAGGATCAACAGCGAAATGCGGCTCTCGATCGGCACAATGCCGTCGCAAACGCACAGCGGCATCGGCTTGTGGCAACGCGGGCAGTCCGGTATCGCCTCCGTCGCGGCGGTGCCGTTGTCAGCCTCAAATTGTCTTGACATGCGACCGCTATACGCCGCACGGCCTCGCGCTTCAACCACTTACGGCCGGTCCCGGCCTAAACCCCCGCTGAAACTTCGCCGGAGTCGATTTCATCCAGCGTTATGTTTTCCCGGCGAGATGCTTCCATCGCCACCGGTACGCAAGTCACCGGGCGAGCGCTTCGGTGTTCCCGTTATTCGCTAACGCATTTTCGGGCAAGATTATGCCAAGACGCTCGCGACCTGGCGAAATAACTTCCGCGCCGTCTGACCGAACTGATGCCGCCCGGCTTCAACGATCGCGGTTGTGGGATTACCACCTCGCCTGTTGCGAAGCCGAGTTAGCCCGCACCGCACAAATCGGATGCAAAACCGGCTTCCACTTTTGCCGATCGCGCTCTAGGGTCATTGCTGAATTTGGCAGCAGCCTGGCAAGATTTTTCGCACATGCAAATCTACAACGACGTCGTCGAAGCGATCGGCAATACCCCGCTCATCAAGCTGAAGCGGGCGTCCGAGCAAACCGGCTGCACTATTCTCGGCAAGGCCGAATTCATGAATCCCGGCCAGTCCGTCAAGGATCGCGCCGGCAAGTGGATGATCCTTGAAGCCGAGAAACGCGGTGAACTCAGGCCGGGCGGCCTGGTGGTGGAAGCCACCGCCGGCAATACCGGTATAGGTCTTGCCGTGGTGGCGAGTGCGCGCGGTTACCGGACATTGATCGTCATTCCGGAGACCCAGAGCCAGGAAAAGAAAGATATGCTGCGGCTTTGCGGCGCCGAATTGGTCGAAGTGCCGGCGCTGCCCTTTGCCAATCCAAACAATTACCAGCACGTCGGAAGACGGCTAGCTGATCGGTTGCGCAACAGCGAGCCCAACGGCGTGTTGTTCGCCGATCAGTGGAACAACCTCGACAATGTCAAGGCGCATTACGAGTCGACCGGTCCGGAAATCTGGCAGCAGACCGGCGGCAAGATCGATGGTTTCATCTGTTCAGTCGGATCGGGCGGGACGCTGGCAGGCGTCAGCTCTTATCTGAAGGAGACAAACAAAGACATCGTGATCGGCTGCGCCGATCCGCGTGGGGCTGCGATGTATGAACTGTTCAAGCACGGCGAAGCGAAAGCCTCGCCGGGCGGTTCGATCACCGAGGGCATTGGGCTCGGACGCGTGACACCCATCATCAAGCAAGCCAAGGTGGACGAAGCCTATCTCATCCCGGATGAAGAAGCCGTCCCCATCATTTACGAGTTGCTCGAGCACGAAGGCCTTTGCCTGGGCGGCTCGACCGGCATCAATGTCGCCGGGGCGATCCGGCTTGGCCAGCAGCTCGGGCCCGGCAAGACCATCGTCACCATCCTCTGCGATTCCGGCAATCGCTATCAGTCAAAATTGTTCAATCCGGATTTCATGCGCTCGAAGAACCTGCCGGTGCCGGCGTGGCTCGAGAAGCGCAGCAACATCAGCGTGCCGTTCGAGAAGGTGTGACCGGCTGGATCGGGATTTCGCTCACCGCCGGCCGAATCCTGTTCCAGTCGCCCGCGCCAGACGTTCCGAGGCTACTGACGTTGCGCGTGGCTTGGTTGATAGCTCATCCGGCCTTCGTCGAGTCTCCCCAAATGCCGCGTCCGGGCCTTCGTAGTCGCCACTCGGCCAAAACATCAGCGCCAAAATCAGTCCGAAGTTGATCAGCCCGCCGACGATCGTGGCATGATGCTCGGGTCCGAGCGCCCACAACGGGAATTTGCCCGCAACGACCTTATCGACCATGAGGATTGCGACCCACGCCGGAATGACGCAGACAGGGTCCCATCCTATATCCCTGATGCGCAAGCATTGCAGGGTGAAGGTCATCCAGGTGGCCGCAGCGGCGGCAAGCATTGTCGGCCATATCATCAGGTCCGCGGGTGAATGCACCCTTGGGCCGTGCTGAGAAACATACATCACGATGACGAAACAGACAGCGGTCATAACGACGGCCAAGGCAATCGTGCTCAGGAAATAGTGCAGCCGGCCGAGACGGGCGTTGAAACCGAACAGGAAACCCAACATTGGCAAATCCTTTTGGGCAAATGGCCACAAACAGGTTGCCGAGCCATGAACGGGCCGCGGCGTCGCCGGGTCTATAGTTTCCAATCGCCTTCGGGAATTCCTAGAATCAGCTCCAACGCAGGCTTTGAGCGGTGCGTATCGCGGCTGGATGACCGTCAGCGCAAGATCTGACTGAGAAACAGCCTGGTCCGCGCATGCTGCGGGTTGGCGAAGAAGTTTGCCGGCGTATTCGCCTCGATAATCTGCCCGGCATCCATGAAGACGACGCGGTCGGCCACTTCCCTGGCAAATCCCATTTCATGGGTCACCACCAGCATGGTCATGCCTTCGTTGGCGAGGTCGACCATGGTGTCGAGCACTTCCTTGACCATTTCGGGATCGAGCGCCGAGGTGGGCTCGTCGAACAACATGACCTTGGGGTTCATGGTCAGCGCGCGGGCAATGGCGACGCGCTGCTGCTGGCCACCGGACATCTGGCCGGGATACTTATTGGCCTGCTGCGGAATTTTCACCCGCTCCAGATATTTCATCGCCGCCGCTTCCGCGTCCTTTTTCGGAATATTGCGTACCCAGATCGGCGCCAGCGTGCAGTTCTCCAGCACGGTCAAATGCGGGAATAAATTAAAACTCTGGAACACCATGCCGACTTCGCGCCGGACTTCGTCGACCCGCCGCAAATTCGGTCCGAGTTCAATGCCGTCCACCACGATCCGGCCTTCCTGAAACTCCTCAAGGGCATTGATGCAGCGGATCAGCGTCGATTTTCCCGAGCCCGAAGGGCCGCAGATCACGATGCGCTCGCCTTTGGCGACATCGAGGTCGATGTCACGCAGCACATGAAAATCGCCGAACCACTTGTTGAGGCCGACAATGCTGACGATCGGGTTTGCGGTCATGGTGATGTACTCAATTGCGCCGGTGTGCGTTCAGCCTGTTCTCGACGAACAGCGAATAGCGGGACATTCCAAAGCAGAAGATGAAGTAAATTAATCCGGTGAAGGCAAACCCGGTAAACAGCGTGGTGGGCGTCGCCCAGGCCGGGTCGCTAAAGGATGCCCGGAGCTGTCCGAGCAAATCGAACAGCGCGACGATCGAGACCAATGAGGTATCCTTGAACAGCGCGATGAAGCTGTTGACGAGGCCGGGGATGACGTGGCGCAGCGCCTGCGGCATCACGATCAGACCCGTCGTCTCCCACCAGGAAAGGCCAAGCGCACTCGCCGCCTCGTTCTGCCCGCGCGGGATCGCCGCCAGGCCGCCCCGGATGACCTCGGCCTGGTAGGCTCCGGCGAACAGCGCGATGCCGATCAAGGCACGCATCAGCCCATCGACGTTAAACCCGGTCGGAAGGAACAGCGGCAGCATATAGGTCGCGAAGAACAGCACCGTGATCAGCGGCACGCCGCGCCAGAACTCGATAAAGACAGTCGAAAAAATCCGGATCAGCGGGATCGTCGAGCGCCGGCCCAGCGCCAGCGCCATCCCGACCGGCATCGACGCGACGATACCGGTGACCGACACCACCAGCGTCACCAGGAGACCACCCCAGAGCCGCGTATCGACCACCGGCAATCCGCCGCGATCGAGACCCATCATTGCAATGACGATGCCAAGACCCGCGAAGGACAGAAGGCTCATAACGAGCGGACGCCAGCCTGCGCGCGTACCGCCGTTCAGCCAGAACAGCAGGGCCGAGACAATCGCGGCGGTCACCGAAAGATCGATCCATAGCGGACCGCCGGACGTTTGAATTTGATCGCGCAGCCACGTCAATGGGGTGATCAGATAGTGGAGCGCTAGGCCGAGTTGAACAACGAGCCACCCCAGCGATTTCAGCAGCGTCCCGGCAATCGCCGTTGACTCGCCCAGAGACGCGCCTGCGCGCGACAACGCCGAGCCCGCTTCCGCGATGCTGTCGGCAAAGCCCGACAAAAGACCGACCGTCCAGCCGACACCCAAGCCATCGAGTCCGCCGCCATGCAGCAGGAAAAAAGCGACCGCCGGAAATGCAAGGAAGAACAGGCCGGCATTGACGCCCTTGGCCGGGAGCCGCGGAATCAACAGCGGCAGCAGAAGTACCGCCGCGAGCAGGAAGGTCAGATTGACCCGCCACCGTTCCGGCTCCGGATAGAAACCGTAAATGAACTGGCCGAATTTTGCCTGCACGAACGGCCAGCAAGCGCCGACGGCGTGTCCAACATTCTCGGCGAGACAGGCGGTGCGATCATTGCCATTCCAGACCGCGTCAACCAGCAGGAATTTTATCGTGGGAACCAAAACCAGCCACAGCAGCAACGCGCTCACGATCGTGATCAGGATATTGGTCGGTGAGTTGAACAGCCGTGTACGCAGGAAGCCGACAAGGCCGGTCGTCTTTACCGGCGCTGGGCGCTCTAGAACGAGGTCCTGACGGACGAAAGCGGACGCCGCGATGTCGTTCATCCGCCCAGGCTCCGTCCGAGCCGCCATCCGTAGAAACTCATGATCGCGCTCGTCACCAGCGAGATCAGGAGATAGACCCCCATGGTAATCCCGATGATCTCGATCGCCTGCCCGGTTTGGCTCAGCGTCGTACCGGCAAATACCGAAACCAGGTCGGGGTAGCCGATCGCCACCGCCAGCGACGAGTTCTTGGTCAGGTTGAGATACTGGTTGGTGAGCGGCGGCAGGATGACGCGCAATGCCTGCGGGATCACGATCAGTCGCAGCACCGAACCGCGCTGCAGGCCGAGCGAGGCGCCGGCCTCCATCTGCCCCTTATGGACCGCCAGAATACCGGCGCGCACGATCTCGGCGATAAAGGCCGCGGTATAGGTCGAGAGCGCCAGCGTCAATGCCACGAATTCCGGAATGACGCGCGAGCCGCCGGAAAAATTGAACCCCTTGAGAACAGGCATTTCAAACGACACCGGCGCGCCAAAGATCAGCGCGCTGGCGAGCGGCAGGCCGATCAACGAACCCAGCACGTAGGGCCAGACCTTGATCACCCTGCCGTTTTGAAAGAGTTGCCAGCGCGAATAACGCCACAACCCGGCCGAGACGGCAATCGCAATCAGGAGGGCCAACACGAACGGCTCGAAGCCGGGATCACCGATCGGTTTTGGAATTACGAGGCCCCGATTGCTGAGAAAGAAACTGCCGAACAACGCAATGCTCTGCCGCGGATTGGGGAGCGCTGCGAGCACCGCGAGATACCAGAACAGGATCTGGAACAGCAGCGGCAGATTGCGCACCAGTTCGACATACCCACCGGAGATTCGCGCCAACAGCCAGTTCGGCGACAGCCGACCGAGCGCGACCATAAATCCGATCAAGGTGGCAAAGAAAACGCCGATCAGCGAAACCAGCAGGGTGTTGAGCAGACCTACAAAAAATACCCGCGTGTAGGTATCGGACCCCGCATAGGGAATGAGGCTCTGGCTGACGTCAAATCCCGCCGTATTCGCCAAAAAGCCAAAGCCCGAGCCGATCCGCTGCGCCTTTAGATTTTCGCTGGTGTTGGAGACGATCTCATAAGAGATCCAGGCGAGCACGGCGACGAACAGGAGCTGGAGGACGAAGCCGCCCCACCCCGCCTGGCCGCCGAGTGCGCGCTGCAGCTTGATTAAAAACTGCGACGGGGGCTTTCGGGGCTCACCGGACATCGCCGCTGGTACCGAGATCAGCGGATCGGCGGCGCGTACTGAATTCCACCCTTGTTCCAGAGCTGGTTAAGTCCGCGCGCGATCCCGAGTTTCGACCCGGCGCCGACATTGCGATCAAAGGACTCGCCGTAATTGCCGACCGCTTTGACGATCCGTATCACCCAATCCTTGGTCAGGCCGAGCTGTTCGCCGAGATTACCGTCGGTACCAAAAGCCCGCTTGAGCTCGGGCTTGTCCGACTTTGCCATGTCGTCAACATTTTTTTGGGTCACGCCGAGTTCTTCCGCGTCAACCATGGCAAACAGCACCCATTTGACGAGATCGAACCATTGATCGTCGCCGTGACGCACCATCGGCCCGAGCGGTTCCTTCGAAATCACCTCCGGAAGCACCGCGTGATCGGCCGGATTGGCGAGCTTCAGACGTTCGGCGTAGAGCTGCGACACGTCCGAGGTGAAGACGTCACAGCGTCCGGACTCATAGGCCTTCAAGGTCTCGTCGGCGGTGCCGAACGCGATCACCTCGTACTTCATATTGTTGCCCTTGAAGTAGTCGGCGAGATTCTGCTCGTTGGTAGTACCGGTCTGCACGCAAACCGAGGCGCTGTTCAACTCCAGCGCGGAATTCACTTTGAGGGATTTTTTCACGAGGAATCCCTGACCGTCATAATAGGTCACCCCGGTAAAATTGGCGCCGAGCGTGGTGTCGCGGGACAGCGTCCAGGTGGTATTGCGCGAAAGGACATCGATTTCGCCGGACTGTAGCGCCGTGAAGCGATCCTTGGCTGACAACGGCACAAACTTGACCTTGGTCGGATCGTTGAAGATCGCGGCCGCAATCGCACGACAGACGTCGACGTCGAGCCCGGTCCAGTTGCCCTTGTCGTCGGGGGACGAAAAGCCGGGCAGTCCCTGGCTTACGCCGCAGGACAACATGCCGCGGTCCTTGACCGTCTTGAGCGTTTGCGCGGTAGCAGCCTGGGTCGAGAGACCGGCAGCCAGAGCAAGGGTGAGGACCAGAGATGCACGTTTCATGGCGAAGCCTTTCGAGGGTCGTCCGGGAAGGGGTTCATCACATGCGCCGACGGGCCAACCCAATGATCCACCGCTCCAAATGCCTCCTGAATGGGCACGGATACCCATATTCCGAGCGAGCAATGAATCGATGGTCGCGGCGAGCCCCTCAACATGCAGCGACGAAATAGTTGCCGCGCATCACAGAACGACTGGAGGGCCGGGTCAAGGGGTTGACGTCCGTCTTCCCTGTCCTGCTATTAACAATCCCACCCGAACGCCGCTGCTCCAGCGGACCTTCGCTAGGCGTGGCGGCTGGGGAAACCATTGGTGGCGGCGGAAAACATGAATTCTCCAGGGGATGACGGGCGGACGACGCCGCTGAGGGCGGAAACCACGTTGGTAACCGCCGGCCGCGACACCAAGGCGCAGAGTGGATTCGTCAATCCGCCGGTGGTCCACGGTTCCACCGTGCTTTATCCGACGGCAGGCGACCTGCACGCCCATCGCGGCGAGTTCCAGTATGGCCGTCATGGTACACCGACCACCAAGGCGCTGCAGCAGGCGTTGATGGCCCTTGAAGGCCCGCATTGCGCCGGCGTCGGTCTTGCGCCCTCGGGCCTGTCGGCGATCACCACGACGCTGCTCGCGGTGCTGAAGTCAGGCGATCATCTCCTGGTCTGCGACAACGTCTATCGCCCCTCCCGCAATTTCTGCAACGGCTTGCTTGCCCGCTACGGCGTCGAGACCACCTATTTCGATCCGATGATCGGCGCCGGCATAGCCGAATTGTTCAGGTCCAACACCAGGGCGGTGCTGGTCGAGGCGCCCGGTTCGCAATCCTTCGAAATGCCCGACATTCCAGCCATCGCTTCGCCGGCGCATGCGCGCGGCGCGCTTGTGATCGACGACAACACATGGGCGACCCCGCTGTTTCACCGCTCGCTCGATCAGGGTGTCGACATCAGCATACAGGCCGCAACCAAATATATCGGTGGACATTCCGACATCATGTTCGGAACCATTTCGGCGAATGCGACGGCCTGGCCGACCATCGTCGAGGCGATCCGCCTGCTCGGTGTTTGCGCCGGACCCGATGACGTCTTCCTGGCGATGCGCGGTTTGCGCACGCTCGCGGTGCGACTTGCGCAGCATCATCGGTCCGGGCTCGAAATGGCGCGGTGGCTGGCGGCGCGGCCCGAGGTCGCCAGGGTGCTGCACCCGGCTCTGGAGGGTGATCCCGGCCATGCGATCTGGAAGCGGGATTTTAGGGGCGCCACCGGCCTGTTCAGCATTGTCCTGAAGCCGGCGCCGCAGAAATCCGTCGATGCCTTGCTCAACGCCGTCAAATTGTTCGGCATGGGCTACTCATGGGGCGGCTTCGAGAGCCTTATCATCCCATTCGACTGCGCCACCTATCGCAGCGCTTCCAACTGGGCGCCGGGCGGCCCGACCTTGAGGCTGCATATCGGGCTGGAGAATGTCGAGGACCTCAAGGCTGACCTTGCCCGCGGGTTCGAGGCGTTCAATGCCGCCTAAGGCACGTCGTCCTTTCGGATCATCATCGGCAGCCCGTTCGCCGGCCGTAAGGTCACCCAGGTTCCATTCCTTCCAGGCGGCTTCTGCAGCTGACGAACTGGACGTTCCGACTTAGTTTGGCTTTAGCTCGGCGGCCTTGCCGGCGAACGGCTCGTCATCGGAGCCGAACGCCGGTCGCCTAGAGCATGATGAAATGAGGTTGGGTTGGAGCGGCATCGGAAGTCGTCCACCTCTCCCATTGGGAGGGGTCGGCGCGGAGCGCCGGGTGAGGGGCTACGCTTCCTCGTTAGACCAGCGCCCCCTCACCCGATTTGCTGCGCAAATCGACCTCTCCCCGACGGGGAGAGGTGAACCGAATGCGCCGACGGATCGATTCAATCAAAATTCATCACGCTCGAGTTACTTCGCAAGCGGATCAGGACGTATCTGGATGTGCACAGCACGCGGCTTCGAACCCTTGCCGCCCTCCATCATCCAGGGCACGCGATCGCCGCTGGTGCTCCAAAGCCCCCGGCCCTTCCAACCGGCATTCGGATCGTCAATACGCGCATCGAGCCCCTTGGCGAAGAAGCCGATCGGGTAAGGAATGCGCAGCATCACCATTTGTCCGTCCTTGAAGGCAACGAAGCCGTCATTGAGGTTGGCGGTGGAGATCGGGATGTTCTCGCCGAGACCCACCGCGTTGTGTTGGTCGACCCAGGTCCAGTAGCTCGCCTCGGCGCTGGAGTTTTCGAAACCTTCAAAGCCCGGTCCCGGATATTTGTAGAAAGCAAAGCCTTCCGGACAGTGATTGCCGGTTGCGTTCGGCCCGTTAAGCGGGTTCTTGCACTTGCGACGGTCGAAACTGATCAGGCTCCCGTTTGAACCCGAGCCCCACAGCACGCCGTTCTTGTCGATGTCTCCGCCGCGAATGCCAATGCCTTCCTTCGGAATGGCGTAAAACTCCGAGAGCTTGGTTTTGGGGTCGAAACGCAGGAAGCCGGGGGTGCCGGCGAACACGTTCGTGGCATACCAGATCGAGCCATCGGACGGATGCGGCATCACGGCGTAGGGGCCGGATCCTGCGATCCGCATGTCCTTGTCCGCCTGCCCGGGTGTTCCGGGTTCGGTGTATTCATCCGCCTGGCCGTTGCCGTTCGTGTCGAGAACGAACGGCGCCCAGCCCTGCGCCTTTACGGCATCGCCGGTCTCGTCCCAAACTTTCGTGTTGACCCAGCCGGCGACCACGCCGGTGCCGGAGAACCACAACGAATTGTCCGCATCGTAGCCGAACTGCGGGTGATGCGTGCCAAAGCAGGTATCGATGAAGCTGTATTTCATCGTCTTGGGGTCGAGCATCGAGGCCTGCCGGCCCGATCGCGCCAGCGGAAAAGCTTTTGCTGAAGGGTGGTCGGAGCCCTTCTTGCAGAAGTCCGGATTTTCGATCCCGCGCACGGCGGCGGCGAACCACACCCTGCCCTTGCCGTCGATCATGCCGTTGTGATTGTTCGCGCGCGTGCTCCATATCTTCTCGTCGCCCCAGTAGGCCGAGGCGCCGATCGGTTTGAGCGTGGCATTCGGATGCAACGGCGGTCCAAGCATTTCCGGCATATTCGGATCGGCGACCGGCATTTTGAAGAAGGTCACCGTGCTCGTCTTCGGGTCGAGGATCGGCATGTCGTCGGAGGAATATTCGTTCGAACCGTACAGCGGGCCGTACGCGTTGACGGTCGGATTGCGCCGGTCCGAGGAAATCAGATCATGGACGAAGTGTTTCTCGGTAGCCCACTCCCATGATGAGACGACCACGTTGCGCTCGATGCCGGACGGCCGCGCCGGCTTGCTCCCGGGCAATTCGCCCTTGGCCACGCGGTCGGTCCAGTCACCGAAATATTTGAACGGCACGCTGCCGAGTTCCCCGGCGAGCCGGTTCACCATCCATTCGCCGGTCTGGCCCGAGGACACACGGCGGATCCAGGCTTCCTCGCCGGTTTTGAATTCGCCGAACGCGGCCGGGACGGTGCGGGTGGCTTCCTGGCCAAGCTGATGGCAACCGACGCAGTCGACATTGTTCATGCGCTGACGCCAGATATTCTGCGTGATCTCCTTCGGGATATCGGTGGTGCCGCCGAAATCCTTGGCTGGCGGAATCTTCAGCATCGTGAACCAGTAGATCGCCGGATAATAATGTGCCGCCGACGCTTCGTTCGGCGCTGGTACCGCCGCAAGATTGAGCAGCTGGCCGGGCTTTGCGCGCAGTTTCGGCGAATCGACCAGGCCATAGCCGCGAACCCAGACCTCGTAGTTCACGTTCGGCGGCAGGTCGGGGATCACAAAGCGCCCCTGGTCGTCGGTGACGACGATCTTGGCAAATTTCGTCGGCAGTTCGGTGGTCTCCGCAATCACCCAAACGCCCGCTTCAGGTCCCGCCGGACCGCGCACGACGCCGCCGATGTCGTCATTGTCGATAGCGACCGCCGCCTGCTGCGCTGCGGCTGGCGATGAAACTGAAATAAGGCCCGCGGCCGCGATGCCGGTTACGATCACTGTGAAATACGAAAGGACCAGCTTTTTCAAATTCATGTTGCTCCCCATGAGACCTCCGGGCTTGGCACCCTTTGTTGGCGTAAACCTACACGAACGCGTCGCTAACACCAGAGCTTGCCGGTTGCGCGACAACCACGCGCACGCCCTCAAATGCGAGAACATCGCCCGCATCGCAAATGGGCCGGGCCCCCGGCCCGGGATGACTGCCGCTCAATGATCGGCAGGCGCCTGCCGTCTGTTTATGACGATGAAATAGAGATTGCGAACATAGACCACGAGACCGAGCGCCTGGCCCGCGATGAACACAGGGTCCCTGCGGTAAAGCGCATAGACCAGCAGCGACGCGCCACCGCCGATGGAGAAGAACCAGAACGCCACCGGGATCACGCTTCTGCGCGCACGCTCCGACGCGATCCATTGCACGACGAAGCGCATCGTAAAAAATCCTTGCGCCACGAAGCCAAGCAACACCCAGCCATCGAACTTGATGACGAAGACGTCTTTGAGGTAGCTGACGAGATTGTTGAACAGCTCGGTCATAAGGTCACCTCGGTCGCAACAGGTGTCGGCTTCTTGCGGCGGATCAACCACCATACCCCTGCGAGATCCATGACTCCGATCCATACCCGATCGAAGAAGCCGTAGTTTGACACGCCGGAATGCCGCGGCCGGTCGATCACGTCGACATAAGCGATCTCATACCCTTCGCGGCGTACCAGCGCCGGCAAAAAACGATGAAGACCGTCGAAATAAGGCAGCGTCAGGAACACCTCGCGCCGGAACGCTTTCAGGCCGCAACCGGTATCGCGGGTACCATCGCGCAGGATGGCGCTGCGCACCCCGTTGGCGACGCGCGACTGGATTTTCTTGAATCCGGTGTCCTTGCGTCCGACCCTTTGACCGGTGGCAAGGCCGACGCGCTCGCCACCCTTTTCGATCGCCAAAATAAGCTCTGGCAGGAACGCTGGATTGTTCTGGCCGTCGCCATCGAGCGTCGCCACGATGGCACCGCGCGCGGCGCGAACGCCGCTGCGTATCGCCGCCGATTGGCCGGTGGATGTCGGGTGGCGAATCTGGCGCAGATTTGCCCGCTTCCTCATGGCGGCAGCAAGCCGCTCCGCAGTCGCATCAGTTGAACCGTCATTGACGTAGATGATTTCAAATATCCACCGGCCCTCGATGGCGGCGGCGATCTCGGCGACCAGAGGAGCGACGTTCTCGGCCTCGTTGCGCACGGGAACAACGATGGAAACGGCCGTCTCGGCTGTGTCAGAAGAAGGCAAATCCACGCTCACCGTTAGAGTTGGCCGCAGCCGGCGCGGGTTGCTACCGGCGCCCGCTTCTTATGGGGCTGACGCCCGGTGGGCAACCCTTTTGACACGGCCATGAGCCAGCGCTGAAATCGCGCCGTCGCGGCCGATGGCGAACCCCAGACCGCGCGCGGCGAACCAGTATCGCACACCCATGGCGCCGACCACGCCGATCAGCGCGCCCGCCACCACGTCACTGGGATGATGGGCCAGAAGCACCAGGCGAGTGAAGGCGATCAGGAGGGCGTAAGCGATCATGGCGACCCGCGTCCGTCGCCAGACCGCGCCCACCGCGAAAGCCAGCGCAAAAGCTGTGATGGCGTGCGCCGACGGGAAGCTGGCATAGGCTTCAGTTCCGGCGAAGTGGACGAAGTTGAAGGGGTTGGCTTTGCCTCCCACGAACGGCCGGCCGCGTCCGACGATCCATTTTATCATTTCACCGGCGAGCAGCGGCACCAGCACGGCGAGGAACAGGAATTGCAGGCGCAAGCCGAAGGCCAGCAACCGGGCCCGCGAGGTGCCTCGCAATGCCGCCGCAGCAAGGGCAACGGCAAGCAGCATCAAGGCCAGGATACACAGCACATCGGCGTCCCTGCCGAATTCGGTCAGGATGCGCGCCGGCCACAGGCTCGCCGCGCCGCGGGGCGGCATCAGGCCGATCTCCCACCCATCGACCCCAACCATCAGCGCGACGACAAGCACGCCTGCAACCGCCGTTATGAGGAGCGCGTGACGCGCCAATCTCCGCGCTGCCTCGGCGCGTCGCGTATGCGACGGCGGACGCACGAGTTGCGCGAGCGACGTCAGCACCAGGGCGAAAAAGCGCGCGAGGTAATTTGAAGATTCGCCGGCGCCGGCCTGAGCGGACATCCTACTCCGTACCTTCGGACCGGAAGATCGCAATCGAGATCGCTCTCCCTTGCGAGATATTATAGCCGTCGATGCGGGCCGCCACATTGTAGCGCAACCCGATGGCTTCGGCGCGCTGCGCAAACCCGCGTTCCGAACGCTGCTCCACAAGTGCAAAGCGGCAACTGCCCTGGCCCAGGAAATCCGCAGCGCCCGATCCATCCGTCAGCAGCGTCGGCGTGCCGGTCATGAAGACCAGGCTTGGCTCGTGGAACCCAGCGGCAGCGGCTTTCGGTCCGACACAGGCGACGTTGCGGAGCGCGCGTGCAATTTCGGCGCTTGGAAACAGCGGGGTCAGCGCCGGCACGACGACGCCATAGATGGCTACAGCCAGGAATATCGCCGCGACCACCGCATTCAGCAACGAGCGTTCGGCACGATTGCCATCATAAAGCCACCACGCGAACAGTCCGAAGATCAGGGCCGCCGCCACGAACGGCCACGCCAGGAATACCGGTTGGCGCGTCAGGGTGACTGCTCCCACAACGGCAACGACGGAAGCAAGCGCCGGAACGACAAACCACCAGGCCGCCCCGCGCATCAGCCAGGATCGCGACAGCATGCGGCGCTCGAGAACACCGACGGTCAGAATGGCGACCGCCGGATAGAGCGGCAGCACATAATGCGGCAGTTTGGTCAGCACCAACTCGAACACGATCCAGGAAGGAACCAGCCAGGCCAGCAGGTACTGAGCGCCGGGCTCTCGCCTCGCCCGCCAGACGGCCGGCACCGCCATTCCCGCCAGCGGCGCGCCGGGCCAGAACGTCACCCAGAACAGCAGCAGATAGGCACCGGGCGGCGCGCCGTGAGATTCCTGCGCTGCCAGCTTGCTCAACATGTCGCTGCCGATCGAATCCGCAAAGAATGCGTCGCCGGCACGCCAGAAAATCGCGATGAACCACGGCAGCACCACCACCAGAAGCCAGGTCAAACCCCAGACCGGACGCAGACGCCAAAGCCAGGTTGCGGACCGATCGAGAATCGCCAGGGTGCCGATCGTCAGCCCCACATACAGCAGGATCAGCGGCCCCTTGAGCAAAATGCCGCCTGCAAGGGCCGTCCAGAAGATCGCCGGCCATGTCCATGGCGGGTGCGCGGGATCCTCGCCCCGCTGCCATGACAAATACACCCGCGCCAGCGCCCCCATCGCCGCGACAACCGTGAACAACAGCATGGCATCG
>Ga0185299_10003217_pt1 | contig 22408 bp, 19 predicted proteins | sample PaiPotPPA55metaG_FD_128002 | JGI IMG/M metagenome (GOLD analysis project Ga0185299, IMG submission 128002) | Iron sulfur acid spring bacterial and archeal communities from Banff, Canada, to study Microbial Dark Matter (Phase II) - Paint Pots PPA... ... | reverse complement strand
GATTGCGGCGGGCAGCAAAGACGGATTGATCAGGGTCTGGCCCATTTCGACAACACGGAAAATGAAGACGCTGCATGAATCCGTTGAAGTAACCGGCCTCGCGTTCGGCAGCAACGCGGAATGGCTCGCTGCATCGGTCGGTAAGAATGTGGACATCTGGAAGATCAGCAGCGGGGAAAAGATTCAAACTCTCACGGGCCACCAGAATGTTGTTTTGGCAGTCGCCACCAGTCGAGACGGCCGCTGGCTGGCGTCCTGCGATTTGGACGGATCCGTCAAGCTGTGGGAGACGAATACTTGGCGTGAGATCCACGCATGGGTTGCAAAACCGGGCCAATCTTCTTTTGCTCTGACATTTAATCCAGATGGGACGTTACTTGCCGCCGTGGTGGGAAGAGGCGTTGAGATTTGGGAAACAAATACCGGACGCCTTGTGAAGTCACTGCCACTTCCTGGCAATCACACAACAAATTTCGCGGTGAGCTTCAGTCCTAATGGGCACTGGCTAGCCGCAGGCTCGGACAACAGGGTCGCGCTCTGGGATGCGAGTAATTGGCGGGAAAAACCCGTTCTTGGCGGTCAAGTTCTTGATCAAATCCGTCCCCTTGCCAGGACGGCCAACGGCAAAACTCTCGCGCTCGGGAGCAGCGACCACACCGTTAGGTTATGGGATCTATCAGCCGGGCAGCAAATGCACGTTCTGACCGGACACACTGGCATGATCACCACCGTGGCCATGAGCCCCGACTCGCGATGGTTAGCGTCAGCGGCCGGACAGCCATATCCCGGCGAAACTAAACTTGATGCGACCATACGGATTTGGAATTCGCGTGACGGGCAGCTCCAACACGCGCTGATTGGACACACAGATACGGTCAATTCCGTTACATTCAGCCCAGATGGAAAGCTTCTCGCATCAGGAAGCAGCGATAAAACGATAAAACTGTGGGATCCAGCGTCGGGTCGCGAACTGCGTACGATTACCGGCCACACGGGAGAAATAAATACGGTGGCCTTCAGTCCCGACGGAAGACTTCTTGCGTCCGGTGCTGGCGTGTTGGACGGAAGCAAACCTCAAGGAAACGATCATCCGGCCGACAAAACCATCAAATTGTGGGATTTAGCTACTGGCCGCGAGATTCGAACGCTCGTTGGCAACGCGGGGGAGATTACTGCGGTGGCCTTCAGTCCCGACGGGCGCGCTCTCGCTTCCTCGTCAGGAGCCATTCAGCGGTTCGAACGGGGTGAGTGGATCATGGATCGCGTCGTTCGCCTTTGGGATGTCGAGACCGGCCGCGTCATTCGGGAACTCCCCGGATTGAGTGGTTATGCGGTCGCCTTTAGTCCTGACGGCCGATGGCTGGCATCGGCAGGCGGTGATGTGAAGGTGTGGGAACTGGCCACTGGCCGTGAAGTGCGGACAATACACCCGCCCAGTACTGCGTGGGACGTCGCATTCAGCGCGGACGGGCGATGGATTTTCACAACAAGCGAGGATAGCGGCACTCGCGTGTGGGATCCCCAAACGGGCGAGTTGATGGCCACGTTAGTCTCGCTCGCATCGGGCGCGGACTGGTTGGTGATTAGTCCCAACGGCCTTTTCGATGGCTCGCCGCGCGGCTGGCAGCGCATCTTATGGCGCTTCCAGGGAAATACGTTCAACGTCGCTCCCGTCGAGGTTTTCTTTCGGGAGTACTACCATCCCGGCTTGCTCGCTGAAATCTTGACTGGAAAGTCTCCGCAGACCAAACGAGAGATCTCGCAAGTGGATCGGCGGCAGCCACAGCTCGAACTATCGCTCGAGGGAATGCCTGCGGGAGAAGGCGTGAGCAATTCTGCCCGCAATGTGACCGTAAATATAAAGGTGCAAGAGGCGCCGGCGGATTCCACACACCGGGCCGGGAGCGGAGCTCGTGATGTGCGGTTATTCCGCAATGGATCTCTGGTCAGGATTTGGCATGGGGACGTATTAACGAACGGCAGTTCGGAGACAACCCTGGAAACCACAATCTCCACGGTCGCTGGCGAGCAACGCCTGGTCGCTTATGCGTTCAACAACGAGGATGTCAAAAGCGCAGACACAGAAATCACTTTCGATGGCGCTAATGACCTGAAGCGACCTGGGATCGCCTACATTCTCGCTGTGGGGATAAATGAATATGCCGATCCGCACTTCAATCTGCATTACGCCGTCGATGACGCCCGTGCGTTCAGTGATGAGTTACGCGTGCAGCAGGCCAAAATTGACTCCTTCGGTGATATCCGTGTAATCCTTCTTTCGGATCACGAGGCCACGAAAGCAAACATTCTACAAGCGCTCGCTCGCCTGGCTGGCTCGCAAAGCGGCCCACTGGCGGAAGGGGTTCCAGAGGAATTGAGTAAGATCGAGCCCGCCCAGCCCGAGGACGCGATTTTCATCTATTTCGCGGGTCACGGCGCCGCTCCAGGGAAAGAAAGCAAACGCTTTTATCTGATCGCGCACGATTTCGAGCTCCAGGCGGGGCAAGCCGGCGCGCGTACCTCCGCTGATGCCACCGTCCCAGGTGCGATCAATGACCTCGAGTTGGGCTCCCTCGTCGAAAAGATTGACGCCGCGTATATCGTACTTGTGATTGACGCATGTCAATCCGGGAAGACGCTTGAAGCCGACGATCCGCGGCAGGGCCCGATGAATTCACAAGGTCTGGCGCAACTGGCTTATGAGAAGGGAATGTACATCCTTGCCGCAGCACAGGGGAATGAGGCCGCACTGGAACTGTCCCAGTATGGCCACGGTTTGCTCACCTTTGCCCTCGTGGAAGAGGGATTGAAGCAGGGCAAAGCGGATAACGCTCCTAAGGATGGCCAGATCCTACTGCGCGAGTGGCTCGACTACACCACGATCCGTTTGCCGGAACTGCAAATGGATGGCATGCAGCGCATGACCGCTCTGGGCCGCGACATTTCAATCGTGGAAGGTGAACGGTCGCGAGGCGTCTTGCCCAAGGACCGCGCGACACAACGCCCTCGCGTGTTTTATCGCCGCGAATCTGATCCGCAACCGATCCTGATCGCCAAACCATAATTCGTCAGACACGTTCTCGCAGTTCTTCCATAGACGCGCCGACTAGCTTCATTCCAGGTCTCAGGAATCGACATGCCGCTCAGTATTCTTCCTAACTTTGCCGCGTGGAAAACCTAGATATCCCCAGATTGCTCCTCCAATCAGGAGTAGTCCCCCGAAGAGACTCAAGAGATTCTCATCCAGTGCCGGGAAGCAGCGATTGGGGCATATCAGCAAGCAGGTCAACTCCTTGTTGCGCTTCTGCTGGTGGAGGCGGCCCAAGCGGCGGCGCGTATCCATCCCGAGTGGCGACGTCGGTACATTCGCCTGGCGATGCGTCGGCACAAGAGCATTGCCAAGGTAGCAATGGGACGCCGTCTGGGGGTTCGCTTGTACTGGATGTGGCGGAATGGCTGTGAGTATTCACAGTCGTTCGAGTTCGGTTCGTACGCGGGACAGCTCGGTACCGGACATGGTGTGAAATAGAACACCGTGCACTTGATGGGGCATCCCGCTCCCTGCCAAGGGAGTTTGAAGAAGTAATCATGGTCGAAGTTATGATCGAAGAGATCATCTGGGTCGGACTGAAACCGACCGCTAGATTATGAACGAGCCGCTGGTCGTCGATGCAGAGGTCAAAGAAAACGAAAGAGGACACGCTCTTCGAAGTGAATGGAGGAGTGTTCCCAAAAAGAGTTTGACAGGGCCGACATTGTTAGAGATGTCTGGTAATCCGACTTACCAGGCACTGAGAGTTTCAAGCAGATGAATGAAGTTTATCTTGCTCAGCTATCCCGGTAGGATGTGGGAAGATGGACTAGTTGAATCACTTGTTGTGAGTGAAATCCGCCAAACCTTGGGCCCGGACGAAGCTGCGAAGCCATACTGTAGCGGCGCCTATCGACGTTGCTCCCCTCTCGAAACCCTTGCGCGTTTGACACCGCATTTGACCTCGATGGGCATCACGCGGATTGCGAACGTAACAGGCCTCGACAATATTGGCATCCCGGTCGTGATGGTTTGCCGGCCCAATTCTCGAGGCCTTTCCGTATCGCAAGGGAAAGGCCTGGACCTGGACGAAGCTAAAGTTTCCGGCCTGATGGAAGCTGCCGAGCTGTTCCATGCCGAGAATATCGACCGCCCGCTCAAGTTTGAGACATACGCGAGACTCCGACGTCAGGTTCGCGTTGCGGAACCTGATTTCTTGCCAGGGACGTCTGACAAGCGTTTCCATCCCAATCTACGGGTTTTCTGGATCGAAGGCCACGATCTCCTCAACGGCGCTTCCATATGGGTTCCGAACGAATTGGTCCATGTGGATTTCCGCCTGCCTCGCCCGCAAGGGGCGGGGCGTTTCCTCCAAACGTCGATTGGACTTGCAGCCGGTAACGAGATTCTGGAAGCTGTAATCCACGGATTGTGCGAGGTGATCGAGTCGGACTCCTGCTCCCTTTGGGACCTCCTGCGGCCCGAGCAGCGGGAGAAGACGAAAATCCGGCTCGAGACAGTCACCGACCCTGCCTGCCGAAGAGTCCTGAAGATGTTTAAGGAGGCCGAAGTCGCCGTGGCGGCGTGGAACGTCACATCCGATCTCGGCATTCCCACTGTTGTGTCCCATATCATTCCCGAGTCCGACGATACATTTCGCCGCTTGTTTACAGCAGGCGGTTCTGGCTGCCATCCTTCCCGAGATATTGCACTGCTCCGCGCTTTACTGGAAGCCGCACAATCCCGCCTCACGGTGATCTCTGGGGCTCGAGATGATCTTACCCGGAGCGATTATGTGCGCCATCGACGCCAGCGTATGTTGAACTCGTCTCGGTCAAGAATCCTGAAGGCGAAATACGGCATCGACTTTCAAGAAGTTCCCACTTTCGGCGGCTGCACTTCAAAGGACGTTCTGGATTGGCTGCTGCAGCGGCTTCAGCGGGCCGGGATTCAACAAGTGATTGCCGTCGACCTGACCAAATCGCAATTAGGGATTCCCGTCGTGCGGATCGTAATTCCGTACCTCGAAGGTGTCAACACGTCGTCGAAATACGCGCCGGGGCCGCGTGCAAGAGCAAGGTTGGCGAGCAGAGGAAATCAATGAAAGTTTGCATTTTTACAGGCCCGTCACTTCCCCGGCAGGTGGCGCTTGAGATCTGGAGCGAACCTACTTATCTTGCGCCCGTTGCACAAGGCGACGTGTACCAAATCGCTCGCCGGAAGCCATGGGGCATTGGGATCATAGATGGCTACTTCGAGCGCACCCCATCCGTCTGGCACAAAGAGATACTTTGGGCGTTGAGCAAAGGGATACACATCTACGGAAGCGCGAGCATGGGCGCTCTGAGAGGGGCCGAGCTTTCTGCGTTTGGCATGATCGGAGTGGGAACAATCTATGAAGACTATGCGAACGGCGCGCTCGCGGATGATGACGAGGTGACTCTCGCGCATGCCTCCGCCGGGAGAAAGTATCGCGCTGTCTCCGAACCAATGGTCAATATCCGGCGGACTCTGTCAAAAGCCGCAGCGGAGGGGATCGTCTCTGGGGCGACCTCGGATAGTCTCGTGCAAATTGGCAAGGCTCTCTTCTACCCGCTTCGCACATATGAAAAAGTCCTAGAGGAGGGGCTTCGCAGACGATTGCCTGCAGGAGAGCTCCAGAACTTCCATGATTGGCTCCCTGCCGGGCGAGTAGATCAGAAGCGGATGGATGCAATCGCAATGCTTGCCCGAATGCGGGAAGATCTGCGATTACATCCACAACCAAAGCCGGTGAGTTTTTCCTTCGAAAACACACTATTCTGGGATCGCATGCGGCGTGAATCCTCAGCCGCACAGCGCCGCCGGGGGACATAGCAGTGCAAGTTTTGGATTCCACGGTCCAATCGCGTTCGCAGCCATTTCGTTGGGAGCCCTTTGCGGGGTGCAAAACTTCAGGCGAAGAGCAAACGCCACCATGCAATCGTTAGCTCATGAGGTCAAGCGTGGCACATGGTTCCACGGCACTTCGAGGAGCCGCAACGACAGAGATGCGAGCACCGGAAGCCGTAATCAACGGTAAGCTCGTCGCCTGCTCTGATTTTTCTGAAACTGTAGAGGACGACCTGCCCGCGGATTCTGCGCATGGTCAAATTCGGCTCGCAGCTATGATTGATGAACTCGGCGCCGCTTCCTCCTACTGATCCGTCGAGGCTCGAGCGGCGATTCAGGCGAACCAAGTAAACTCGCCCTGCCTTCCCCGCCAAGAATATCCTCACAGTGCGGCGCATGGCCTCGCGCTGGTTGATCAGTTCGCCGGTATACTGAATGACCCTCTTACGCGGCGGGATCGTTTCTTCGGCGAACACGCCAAGCCGTTCAATGCGAGAACGGCGGATCTGGAGCTTGAAAAAGGCGAGTTTCGAGTTGAGACGCGGACGGTGACGCTTGGTGGGCATATCACAGTGCCGAGCAGACGGGGGTCGCCCGTCTGCAATTGGCAACCCCATGCTAGACACCCCACTGATCAGATACAGACGTGCTTGCCGGTCATGCTGAGTGGCTTGGTGTGCTTCAGAGGCTTGGCCTTCTTCAGGGATTTCTTCGATGCCATGGTTTTTCTCCTTGGTTCAGATTGCCCCCATGGGCGGTCGGTTACTTATATGCAAATCTAAGACCAAATGTCCAGTTGAACGAGGCTGCAATTCATCCCCTCGGAATGTGGGGGATGCAATGACCGGATTTCCTCGACGTCCCGGCCCGAGGCGGAAATGTCGCTGAATAAATCAACTTTAGTTGAGAAATTCAATGCAGACAACACATTGGAATCGCCGAACACGGGACTCGCACAGTGCCGAGAAGGCGGGGATCGCCAGTCAGCAATTGGCAACCCCATGCAAGACACCCCACTGATCAGATACAGACGGTCTTGGAGGTCATGCTGAGTGGTTTGGTGTGCTTCAGAGGCTTGGCCTTCTTCAGGGATTTCTTCGATGCCATGGTTTTTCTCCTTGTTGCTTGAACGCCCTGGGGGGAGTTCACGACCTTATATGCAAACTGGAGGCCAATTGTCCAGTCAAAAGAGGGCGTCACTCATATCCTCTGAAATGAGGAGCCTGTAATCGTTGGATTCCCCGGACGCGTCCCGCCGGGTCGGAAATGACGCTGAATAAATCAACATCAATTGAGAAATTCAACGCTGGCGGCACGTCGAAAGCCGAGACCTGAACCAGCAATCGGTGTTGGGGATGCAGCGCCGGGTATCTATCTTAGGGACACACTGATCTGAGTGTCGCCAAGTCCCGATTAACGCTGTCGGCTCAGACGGTCGACGCAACACTTTCTTGAAGTCTACTCGCAGGAGTTTGAAATCCTAGAGTTTTTCTGGGACGCTGATTTAATCGCAGCGCCACTTTGTCCAGATCCGCTTGCGTATAGCCGGACAGGTCCGTTCCACTAGGGAAGTACTGTCGTAATAGTCCATTCGTGTTTTCGTTCGAGCCGCGCTGCCAGGGACTTTGCGGATCACAGAAGTGGACCTGCACATCCGTAGCTACCGTGAAGTCCTTGTGTTTGGCCATCTCCAGTCCGCGGTCCCAGGTCAGCGAGCGTCGCAGCGTAACGGGGAGTTTGCGAACATGCTGACTCAAGGCAGCAACCACAGCTTCCGTTTCTTTGCTGGGCACCTTGATCAGCATGACAAAGCGCGAATGACGTTCTACCAGGGTCGCAATGTAGCTGTTCTTGGCACCGCTCAACAGATCGCCTTCCCAATGACCAGGAATCGCCCGGTCGTCCACTTCTGCAGGCCTTTCTCTGATGGAGATGGCATCGACGATTTGACCGCGCGAGTCTCTGTAGATACCAGAGTGCTGCGAGCGGCGCATGCGCCGCTTCGACCGCAGGTGCCCTAACAGCTCTTTTTTCAATACTCCCCGCGCTTGAATGAACAAGCTACGGTAAATGGTTTCGTGGGACACTCGCAGGCTCTCGTCATCGGGATACTGGGTCTTCAGCCATGCGGAAATCTGTTCGGGCGACCAGTCCAGGATCAGTTTACTCGCAACGATGTTCCGTAACTTGCGGTTGACGGCAAGGAGGCACTTCTTCGGTCGCAAGGCCGAGTCCCAAGCATGGCCATCCGCCACATGGGCTCGATAGTCCGGACGACCGCCGTGGCGAGCAATCTCCCGGCTCACCGTCGAGGCCGCTCGATCCAGTCGTCGAGCAATCTCACGAAGCGGTGAACCGGAAGCGATCCCTCGAGATATATTTTCTCGCTCACCCAGGGTGAGCGCTCGGCGCGAGCGACGACGGGCGGCGGGAGGAATCCCTCCGCGAGGCACCAACAAACACCGGATAGAGCTATGTGGCTTGTCAAAGGCAAGACGGGAGCTGGGTCGATGAAATGCCGAGGCGGTTGAGCGGTTTACTTTGCTTCGCGGGATCGAGCCTTTTTCTTTTCCGCCAAGATTTCCACCTTTAGTTGTTCCTGCACGCGGTTCCATATTGCATCGCTATCATTGTCACTACGCGTTTGCCCGCCCGCGTTGAAGTAGCCACTCGTCCCCAACAAAGCGGCTTCGCGTCTACGCCAATAGGCTGCGACGCGAGTAGACATTTCGCTGACATCAAATCCGGGTAGCTTCATGGCTGGAATTAGCGGCGACCCTCCTTCGTAAGAGTGTAGCGGAAACTGTAGCATCGCGTACAACGTACAATCCTGTTTTATGAGAGAATGCCGAGCATTCCAACCAAAAAACGATCCGGACGACTCACCACTTCTCTCTACTTGATAGAAAGCCGCGCGGCTGAACGAAAGCTGGCAGCGGAAAGAAAAAAGAAACGCAGGAAGCCTAGTAGGATTTGTACGTAAGGTCGCTGCGCTGATAGGTCGCCGTAGTACCGCAATTAGGACATTCGAGTTCGGACCTAGCAGGCATAGCGTCTGGCTTGAAAGGCAAGAAAAAGTCCGCCAGCGCACGGTCGTTAATCAAAGATTGAGTGAATTTCAAACCACAGTTACCACAGGCCAAAATCTGATTTGTCATTTGGATGCCCAATCGACCGTACACTTCGTGGCTAGGGAAAGATATAGGCACATATCCGTAAAGGCTTAACTTACGGGCCTCGAGCGGCTTTACATCCTAAAACCCCTTCGCTCAGAGCATGGTGTCCGTCATGACAAAGCTGCTCGTTGCGCCAGGCTTCTTCAGCGCTTTCCTGTACCACAAAAGCAATAGGCACTTAAATTCCAGTTAATTGGCCGATACTCCGCGCCAACCAAGATCGTAATCGCTGCAGGAAAGTCCTGTTGACTTCTAGGATAAGAAAAACCCTAGTTTCTTCGAGTACCAAGGAGATTTCTGCGACACATGTGCTGCGCAAGTGCTACATAAGAGTGGAGAGCGCCTTCGACGGGCGGACCCCCCGCACAGCGGCCGCTGTCTTGAAGGTCAAGATTCTTGATTGGAGGTCATTAGAATGGAAACACCGAAACGGCAAGCAAATGTTGACGAGTCGCAACGGACAAGAACTGTCGTTGAATCTCGCTCCGGTCAGAATATCTGTTCATTACGGCACACAAGTGGGGACACCAATTGGGAGCGTGAGGCTTCCACCGAACTGCGCTGGCTCTTGGCTGTCAGAATTTTCAGACAATCTTGCAAGGAATCAGTGCATCCTCGTCAAATGGGTAGACCGCGCACATTCGATGCTAGCCATCGGCGATGATGACCTTTTCGTTGCTTGCAGCCCGCACGAGCAAGAGCGGGGATAATGATTGACCCGCGAGGACTTTCTTTCGATCGTGCTCCACATGCAAATTGCCGATGCCCAACAAATGCGACAGTACGGTCACCTGCCAATCCCATTAGCTAGGCTCGGTGCCTCAGGTTCAGCAATCTGATGAGTAACGTTGTGCCCGCAATTAGGACTTGTGCTTCGGCGTCTTCGCATTAAGCGTTGAGATGAAGCCCTCTGCTGCGCCAGGTACACGCGTCTCGTGAACAATTACGATGTCCTTCGCCGAGATTTTCTCCCCGTAGATTCTCTCGTTTGCGTCGTTGTCAGGCCGGATGGTCGAACCCTCTAGCGAAACGCCTGCAAATAGGCCGCGTGCGCGTGAATAGCTCAATATTTGAGCACGCATCGATACGTCGGTTTCTGCCGTCGCGTTGCGACCGACTGGCCCTGCCGCTACCGACGCATCTCCTCCGAGCTTCACTTTGCTGCTCAAGATTCCATTTGCGCCGCGGTCGTTCATCACGAGAAGAACGAAGTCAGTCGCTTGCCCGCCGATCTGAAAGCCAACGCTGCCACCCTCAAGGGCCATCATGGAGGGCGCGCCCCAAGGACCGTTGAAATTTCCGCCCCTGCGGCACGTCATCGCGCCACGGCCATAACTTGCACCCACCACAAACGCTGCCTTGAGAACCGATGGAAAAACAACCACACAGTCGGCCTTATCGAGGAGATCTTGAGGAATGTCGTCTGGAATATTCAGAATCTCTGACAGCGCCGTGCCGGCATTCTTCAGACGATCCTCTTCCTTTTCTTTGTCGTCTGCCCGACAGGTGATCGCAAACAACAATGCGCTCATCGTGCACGCGAATATCCTCTTCTTCATAGCGGTCTCCTAGAACGGATGTTCCGACTGATCGGGGATGATAGATAGACGCGCTGCCGCCGGGAATATTTGCAGGGACCGCACTCTGAAATGCACGGCAACCTGCACGGGGCAACGCCTCCAACGACTGGGAAACCGCAGTCTTGAAGAGATCGACTTCAAAGCGCGTGAACGGCACCTAATTCTCCAGTTAATTGGCAGATACTCCGCGCCAACCAAGATAGTAATCGCTACAGCGAAACGGGGGAGCTATCAGGAAGAACCTCGAAAATGTCGTAGTCGCGGCACCCAGGAGTCATCCGGTTTTACTGGATCAGAACGAAGTCTCCGCCTATCACGGCCGCTTCAACCGCTTTTACCAATGCTTCACCGGCGACGCTTTTTGCGACGTAGGCTCGAACGCCGATTTTCTTGGCCTCCTCAACGAAACGCTGGTCAGCATTCGACGATAAGATCACGATCGCCGATTCCGGCAGAATCGTTTTGATTCCACGGGCGGCCTCAAATCCATTCAATACCGGCATACTTACATTCAAAACCACCACATCCGGTTTTAGTTTCTCGGCTTTCTCAATAGCTTCAGCCCCGTTTATGGCTTCACCGCAAACCTCAAAATGCGGATGTGTTTGCAATGTGGAACGAACCATTTTTCTTATTCCCGGATGATCGTCGGCAATAAGGACTCGAACCGGTCGATCTAGTTGTCTGACCGTCGTAGCAGCCGATGGAGGCATGGCCCAAGCTACTTCGAGGAGTTCGACGGTTGGTATCCCGCAAATAGTGTATTTACAGGTGCGTGGCGTGTAAAACCGTCGGCCTGGGCGCCGGAAAAATATGGACTGGTACCACTAAGTTAAACGCGGTGTCGAAGCCACGAATCCGGCTAAGATACTGAAGGCTAATCCAATGCCCTGTGGAAAAACGCAGGGCCCATCCCGAGTTCGCCTCGAGACAATCCCACCTGTGTTGAGGTGGTTGAGCTGATTACTTTTTTTCTGAGGGTTTCTTAGGCGTCGTTGCTTCCGGTTTTGCCTCGATTGTAACTTCGACCTCGGCGCCCTTTTTCAAGCTCACCGGATTACCAGCAGCATCTTGCAAAGTGTTGTCGACCCGAATCTCTCGGTATAAATCGTCGGCGCCTTCAATCGCAATCTGGGCCTTTTCCGGTTCGCTGGGAACTAGTGGAGGGATGATCTTTTCAACGGTTCCCGGAAGAGTGGCGGCTGCCTTCTCGGTCGATTGATCTTCGTCTTTGGATTTGTCGGCCATCGCGATGGGCCTCCTTTCCTTTGTCAGCAAGCACTGCATATTGTAGCCCCAAAAACTTGGGACTTTCCCCTGCGATGCTGTGTTCTCCCGACTATGCTAATCAACGAACGACTCAGAGAACTGCGCGAAGCGAAGAACCTCAGCCAAGGGGACATTGAAAAGCGCACGGGACTGCTGCGCTGCTACACGAGCCGCGTCGAGAATGGCCACACTGTTCCGAACCTTGAGACTTTGGAAAAATATGCCCGAGCATTAGAGGTACCTCTCTACAAGCTCTTCCATGACAGCAAGTCTTCGCCCGAAAGTCTCAAGCTACTCAGGGCGACAGAACCAGAATGGGGTAGCGAAAAGAAAGAATGCCGCGAGCTGCAACTTTTCGCAAAAGCCATGTCTCGCATGAATGATCGGGAACAACGGCTATTGCTTTACGTGGCGTCCAAACTGGCGTCCCGGAAGTAGCCAACCTTCTACCGCCAGGCAGCTTGCCCCTAAGCAACAAAACCGACATTCTACTGGAGCCTTTGAGGCTGCTTCCCAGAACCCCGTTTCTGGATAATTTCCGGTTTGCCGACCACTCAGGAGCAGTTCTGGCAACATTTCTCGGGAACTTCCGTCTATCACTCAGCGTAAGTGTATGCAGGGAGCTACGTGCCCCCGAGGGAATGCATGGTACCGAAAAGAGCGGTTCTTGTTAGCCTCATCGTCCTTGTTTCGTTGCAGAGTCACGCGTCCCCGGTCACTCCAGTGGAAGCTGGCCGGTGGCGCGAGGACCTCCGCTACTTCGCTGAACAGGCACCGCAGGTTCACAAGAATCTGTTCCATTCCATGACACGGGAACAGTTTGACGCTGCGCTGAAGAATCTGGACGAGCGCATTCCCAGTCTGTCTCGCAACCAGATCATCGTCGAGATCACGCGGATCGTCGCAATGATTGGCGACGGACACACTTACGTGGAACTCCAGCATCCTCCTACGAATTTCCGGCACTATCCACTCAAGCTCTACTGGTTCCCCGACGGAGTTTACGTTGTGAAGGCCGACAAGAAGTACGCCGCGGCCGTTGGCGGTCGCATCGTAAGGTTGGGCAAGGTCTCTGGACAGAATGCCTACGAAGCTGTAAGTCAGATCGTTCCGCGCGACAATCCGTCCCAGGTTAAATGGATGACGCCGTTCTACATGTCATTGGCCGAGGTCGTCGACGGACTCAGCTTAGTAGACAACCAGGAAGCGGTTCCGCTCACCGTCGAAAAGGATGGGGTGCAAACGACCGTCGTCCTCACACCCGAAGCGGGAGATCTGCCATTGGACGAATTCGTTCTTCCGGCAGATTGGGTGGATGCTCACGACCCCGCTGCCCCTCAGCCTCTGTGGCAAAAAGATCCAGCCAACCACTATTGGTTCGAGTATTTGAACGATTCCCGGACGCTCTACGTTCAATTTAACGCCGTGGCGCAGAAGCCAGACGAAACCATCGAGGCATTCTTCAAGCGGGTCATGGCGTTCGCGGACACGCATCCGGTGGATCGCGTCGTACTTGACGAGCGGTTGAATGGCGGGGGCAACAATTACCTCCTGCGGCCGATCATCCATGCATTCATCCGCTCCGACAGCGTGAATCATCCTGGCAAGTTGTTCACCATCATCGGACGCCAGACCTTCTCTGCAGCGATGAACTGCGTCAACCGCATGAAGTTGAACACCGACACTCTTTTTGTCGGAGAACCGACAGGTTCCAGTCCCAACATGTATGGCGACAATGCGCCGGTTGTATTGCCAAACAGCAAATTGACGGTGCGGCTTTCGACACTCTGGTGGCAAGATATGGACCCCCGCGACCGACGGGTGTGGCAAGCGCCTGATCTTTCAACAGAGCTAACGTTCGCCGATTACCGCGCCGGCCGCGATCCCGCCATGGACGCAATCCTGAACTACAAGCCGGGACCTAGCATCGTCGAACTGGTCCGTGCCTCAGCGGAGAAAGGCGACTATGCCGGCGCGAAGGCTGCCTTACAGACGTTCATCAAAGATCCATTGCATAAGTATGCGACCGCAGAGTCGGACATCAACCAATTGGGGTATGCCTTGATAAACGCCAAGAAGCTAGATCAGGCGATTCTGGTACTCAAGTTGAACGTGGAAATTTACCCCGACTCTTTCAACACCTGGGACAGCCTGGGTGAGGCCTACATGGATCGAGGTGATAAGGACCTAGCGATCAAGAGCTACAGCAAATCGCTCGAATTGAACCCCAAGAACTACGGTGCGCGCGATCAACTGGCGAAACTGCGGGCGCAATAGCGGCAGAGTTAGATTTGGGATTGTTATGCCCACCGAACTGGAAGTCCGCGTCTGGTGAATTAGCTGCTAGATCGCGCCCGGTTGTCATTTCGAAAAGTCGAAGTCCAATTATCCTTAACTGCTACCTATGTAGTTATACAGCGATGGTATTAGGCGTGATTCTGCGAAACGAACTAACGTATGTATCGTGTATTCAGTGAGATCGTAAATTGCGATAGTGTTCTTTTGTGCCGCTCAGGCTCCGAATTGGCATGTTACAGGTGTTCTATCCAACCGCGAATCCTCGGGAAGCGAAATTCTGTTTGCCGGCCATTGGTTCGGTCATTAATTTGTGGACTTCAGATGGGTCTAGCGCACTGCCGACTAATCGGGACTTACGCTAGGATATGATATAAATCGAACAAGAATCATGAAGCTTGGTGCAGATACCCGCGCTGCGATCCGCAGGGCAACCTTGCTCTTAACCATCGGAGTATGTACCCAGCCCCGTTTTTCGAGCGTTTCCTGCGAACTCGCTATTCGGGTGGTGCGCCATGCCGGCTCGGCAATTTTGGGAGTCCTCTAGGCGTTTTTTTCGCAGAGCGTCCGGAGATAGGAGGTCCTGCCCATGTTTTTGGATTTCTACCGATTGCAGCAGCAGCCCTTCGGTGTCACTCCCGACCCTGCTTATTTGTACCCGAGCCGGACTCACTGCGAGGCGCTCGACATGCTCACAGAAGGAATCCTGGGCGGCGGGGGATTCCTGGCGCTGATCGCGGAGCCAGGCATGGGCAAGACGACGCTCCTGTATCAAGTGCTCGAGGGACTGCGCGATAGGGCGCGCGCCGCTTACGTATTCCAGACTCAGTGCGACTCACGTGAATTCTTTCAGTACCTTCTGAGCGATCTGGGTGTCGATACGCGCGGAATGGGCCTAGTTGGCATGCACATCACGTTGAACGAGATGCTGTTTGCCGAGATGCTCGCTGGAAAGCGCTTCGTTTTGGTGGTGGATGAAGCGCAGAATCTGGCAGACCCAGTCCTTGAAACGGTCCGCTTGCTATCGAACTTTGAGACGTCCCACACCAAACTGCTGCAAATTGTTCTGGCCGGACAGCCTCAATTGGCGGAAAAACTAGCGCAACCGCGCTTGGCGCAATTGCGCCAGCGAATTACGGTCCTAAGCCGTCTTGAAGCGCTTCCACCCGAGGAAACGGTTCGCTATATCAATCACCGGCTCAGGGTCGCGGGCTATTGTGGTCAGCCGCTTTTCACAGCCGAGGCGATGGGGGTGATTGCGGAATCGAGTGGCGGCATCCCGCGGAACATCAACAACATCTGCTTCAACGCTTTGTCTCTCGGCTACGCTGAAGGGCGCAAAATGATCGCCCCTGAAACTGTGCGGACAGTCATAACCAAGTTGAGCCTTCGCACCGTTCCAGAGCCCTTGCTGGTCGCCGCTCAGTCTGCTCGAAGCGCCGATCGCCAAATTCCAGCCCGACTCACCTACAGACCGCTTGCCCAATCTCTTCGGATGGCTTGGGCCTTTCGCACGGCCGCGTTCGCCAGCGGCCTCTTGTTGCTGACACTTTGGTTGTCTCCTTCGATTCTCAGATTCGTCGAGTCCGGACGGACAAGGGCCGCTTCGACAACCGAAATTGCAGCGCCCGTCGCCGCAATTACAACGCCTGCAGATCCTCTCCGTTTTGCCGTACAAGTCGGTGCATTCGACAACGCGGAAGCTAGCCGCTTGGCGCTCCGGTTCTCCGAGCGATATCACCGGCCTGTTCTGACGACACCCACGCAAGTAGGCGACCGGACCTTGTACCGAGTCCGCATTCTTGCTGAGACACAGCCCGAAGCGGAAGCTCTAGCCCTTAGCTTGCTCCGCGACGATCATATCAACGCGTGGGTCACTCCCCCTGACGCCTCGCGCTGAATCGGTGAGCTTCTACCGAACGATCCGCAGCACCACGTCTGGAGCTTAGCAAGAATCTCATTCTCCGCCTCTCAAGTGAACAGATCGGGGCGCCTTGGCGGGGCGCAGCGGAGGCTAGGGGGGTGAGAATCGCAGTTATGGAGCGCTGGGCTCCATCGACTATCACGCCGGTCCCCCCCGGAAGAAACCGGGATTTTGAGGGTGGAGCAGCGGTGAGAACTCGCAGATCGCGAGACGAACCCGAGCGGTCACGGCACGGTAATTGAGAGCGCACCCAGATTGCTCGGGGTTCCTCCGGCATTTCCCTGAATAGCCACTTGGACAGTCACAGGATTCCCACCCCCTCCTCCGACTCCTCCGCCACCGCCGCAGGAGGAGAGTCCGGCAACCAAACAAATTGCCAGAAGCGCAATCGCGGTTGCGCCCAACCTTTGACGGTGCGAGGTCAATCGCGGACCGAAACAGAACGCGCATATAGACACCGCAAGCACAACCACGATTCCCTCAATCAAAGGCCGCGAAGATGACGGAAAAGCAATGCGATTCGCAGGTTTCCGAGGCATTGCGGCGGAGGGCTTGGCGCTGACGCTGACCGTCAATACGGATGACCCGCTGTTGTTCGTTACCAGCGAAACCTGGGGCGGATTGAATTGGCAGCTGATACCACTTGGAGGGCTGTCGCAAGCGAATGATACGTTGCCGTTGAAGCCGCTCATCGGATTGACAGTAACGTTGAATGTATGCGAACTGCCAACGGGGATTGTGGCAGAAGTAGGCGCAACGGACCCTCTGAAACTCTGCCCGGTCAAGCCGTACACATCCACTTCTGTGGAAGTGCCGACATAGACCTTCCCGTTGACGATTGTAGGAACCGAGAATTTGACCGCGTTTCCGGCCCGATCGCGATTGTTTGCAGCCTGTGTGCTGTTCCAGAGCTCGGTTGAAACGTTAGTGGGATCGACTGCATGAAGCACTGCCGGACCGGGGCCTGGGCCGGGAGATCCGTACTGCGAAGAATCAATGGCCCATAGAATGGCCCCCGCCATAGTGCCGTTCGACGAAATCGAAGGAGTCGTGCCGGGAAATCCAAATCCAAGCGGACTAACGGTGACACGGGTGAAATCCGGCTTGCCGTTAGCGATCGGGATTGATGTCAAATTGCTGTTCTGGCCCATGTAATACAACGTGTTGTTCCAGTACGCGGGCATGCCAAACACGCCGGCGATGGCTCCCGAACCTGACTCTTCGACGATCTCGGGGTCGTTGCTGCAGCCGGATGCGCAGTAGTGCGAGTTATTCGTCGTCATCTGGTCGCGGTCGACGACGTAAATCGTTCCCTCTTTGCCCGCTGCGACCATGATGTGCGGATGCGCGCCTGGCTGGTCGGGAAGCAGCAAGACGCCACCCGATCCGAGGTCGACGTCATTATTGTTGAGAGTTAGTTGATCGAACGGAGTGAAATAATCCAGAAGAGTCAGATTCGCATTCGTGGTGCCCAATTTCAGTAGTGTATCGCCTAACTCGGTCGCCGGTACATGCGTGGTATCGAAGTCGCCGTTGCCGCTGGGAATGTAGATGTTTCCGCTTGCATCCGCCGCTATTCCCGAGCCGGACATCCAGAATCCACCTAAGCCGCCGTTCGGTGTCGTGACGAGGAGACTCTTCTGGGTAAGCGTCGCCTCATCGTAGGCGAATATCCATCCGTGGTACGGGCCCAAATCGCAGTGGGAAGCAAAAGCAACGTAGATCGCGCCGTTCACCAGAAGCAGACCCGGCCGCGCCTGTTGATGCAATGAATCGAACGTCAATTTCCCGGCGCTGCTGCCGTCTCCCGTGCCATTCACCGTCGCTGTGATTAGAGCTGGACCTGGCGATTTCTCAGCACCCGTTGCCAGAGCAAGAGCGTGCAGACGGTGAAAGAAGCTCGAACCATTCGTGGATTTCGCTTCCACGTAGATGGTGTTTGAGCTCGGATCGATCACCGGCGTAGCGGTTATGCCGATCGTCGGCTGCAAGTCACTGCAACCGATGGTGGTCAAGGAATTCAAAGGCGTTTCGCCTGAGCCGGCGCCGTGCGCCGCATCCACAAGGCTCGCCTTCCAGAGAGGCGCTGCATTCGAATCGGCGTCGAATGCGTAGACACTGTCCGCTTCGGTCGCGACTATCAATACGTTGTGAGTGGCTCCGTTGATCGAGACGCCTGGAACATAAAGCGGTTGCGCGTAGACTTGACCGTCTACGGGCAGGCTGAACAGTTTCCCAAACTGACCGACTTTTACATTCGAAGTCGTGAGGATCGTTTCATTGGTGTTCTGTCCCGTGCGGCTATTGTCGTTGTGTTGGGTCAAAACACTCTGTGCGGGAGAGATCGATGCAGCAACGCAAACTAGAAAGACAAGAAGAGTCAGGCGACGCAAGAATCGAATCGACGTGTGAAAAGTGCTGATAGGGTCAAGTAATTCCCGATGCGCGCTAGGCGTCGCCATATTGCACATTCTTCTTCACTCCTGGTATGAACCGGAGTTACCCTGCGCCTACAAAACCACAGACCCTGCTGGGGACTACTCAATACAATAAGCATTGTCCAAGGAAATGTCATCATGATTGGGAAGGAGGCGGTCGAGAGAGTTAGGGCTGTAGCAGACAAAGTTGCTAGCCATTTTGTTTGCCGACGGACAGTAAGGTCCTTCCGTTCTGGGGGACGAGAAGGGACTCTTGGCACTGAAGGTCAAGGACCAAACGCAAGAACTATAATTTGTGGACTTCAGGCCGGTTTAGGGCGCTGCCGCGCTGGCTTCGATCAGGGTCTGCACAGCCGGGGCGACCGCGAGTAGCACGTCGGCTTTGGGCGTTTTCATCTGCGCAATCATCGCCACTTGGTCCGATTTCCACGGCTCGGACGCGCGCTCGCCGCTGTCGATGTAATTGAGAGCCTGAAGACCTGCGGTCCCCAGCGCCGCGAGATTCTGCGAAACGGGGATCAATTCCTTCAGCAAGAATGAACCATCGAGCAACGGCTCGAGGTGCTCGGCATTGTCTCGCCATGCCGTCAACTGCGAGCGAATCTGGGCCTCAGCCGCTGCATCGGCGAACTTACCATTCACGAACAGTGCGACACGTGTTGCGAAAAGACGACTGACGTCGTTCTCAGGCGCTACCGCGTCTACGAATCGATTCAGCGGCAGATCGCTCGTCTGAATTCCGCCGGCCTTGATCGCGGCTTGCTGCCGCACGCCAAGTCCGGAGGGCACAACTGCGCCGGCGAGAATCCGAAGCGCCGCTATGTCGCCACTTGAAGCCATTCGAACCAGCATCGCGTCGGTAGCTGATCGATGCATCAGGCCTTGCAGTTGGAGGCGCCAGCTGACAACGTCCAACCGGCGATACATCGACTCTATGTCCCGTGTTTCTTTCGGTGACCAGAAACGTTCCGCGATCGCCGCGGTGCGAGGCCAGATTCGCGAATCTATATTTTCACCATCGATGAACTCGCCCCACATGCATGCCTCGCCGCCGAGGATGCGCGCTCGTTCCTCCGAAGCCAGCGTTGCGCCAGCGTTGGGCAGCGGATCTACCTGATAGTGTTCGGAAGCTGGCGCCATCGCGTCGAGGTAGTAGCCATGCGAAAGTAGTCCGCGGTAGCCCTGCTTGGCCGCCTGCATCAGAAAAATCCTGGCCGTGCCAGGTTTGAATGACGATGTCCTTTGGTATGGCAGGACTCAAGACCTCGTCCCAACCGGCCATAAACTTTTGGTGTTTGCTAACAATTCTTTCTACGCGCGCGGTGAAATACTGCTGCAGTTCCTGGACGGTCGTCATACTATGAGCGCGCATATATTTCTGAATACGGGAATTCGCGTTCCACTGCTTCCCGTTCACCTCATCGCCACCGATGTGGAGGTAACGCTCAGGAAAAAGAGCAGCCATCTCACCGATAAGTTTATCGAGAAAAACGTAGGTTTCTTCGCGGGTGGGGTCCATCGCGGGATCGAAGATCCCCCATTTGCGCTCGGTTTGGTACGGGCCGGGCGTACTCGCGAGTTCCGGGTAGCCGACGAACCAACTCGTGCTGTGCCCCGGCATATCAAACTCAGGAATCACGCGAATGCCGCGGTCGCGTGCATACGCAATAAGTTCGCGGATTTGATTCTGAGTGTAGTAAAGACCGTCGGACCCCATCTCTTGCAGCTTTGGAAACTTCTTGCTCTCGACTCGGAATCCCTGATCGTCCGACAGATGCAAGTGCAGAACGTTTAATTTCACCGCCGCCATGGCGTCAACGTTGCGCTGCAGTACCTCGAAGGGGATGAAATGGCGGCTCACATCGATTGTCAAACCGCGCCAGGGAAGTCGCGGCTGGTCTTCGATGTGAAGCGCGGGTGCTGAAAATCCATCCGAAGTGTCTCGAGTCCACGAAGGATGCCGAGCGGATTGGGCGCGGCAAGCTTTGCGCGATTGGTGGTCACGTCGAGCGTGTAACTCTCGTCTTCGCCTAGCTCCTGAATTGGTTTACTCGCATGATCCGCGTGTATCACGAGCGTGGCTTTGTCGCGATCCACAAGTTGACCACTCACGGATATTCCCGTCTGCCTCGAGAGTTCGAGAAACAGGCGTTGTGCTGCTCGTTCCAGCAATTCGTTCTTGTACCCGTCGATGGCAATGGAAAAGGATGACGCGACAACCAGGCGTCCAATCCCTAACTGCACGCTCCTCGGCATCGGCATTAAATCCAATTGCGGCGCTGATTGCCGCACCTGCGAAGAGCTTGACGCACAAAAACAAGACACAGCAGGATGCCGATCGAAGTAGTTCGCATGCCTTCCTTCCAGGGCAGTACTGAATCCAAAAACAGATCATACGAGGCTGCGGGAGAGCGCGCCGATTCGCTCCGACACAAGTCGTTCATGGCGCACCATCGGACGTTACGCAGATGGCTAAGCCGTCGTTAAGCAAAATGTTTGGAAATGATCGATTTCACATTGCCTCGCACTCACGACTTGTGCAATAAAGTCGGCGCGCATGAGATTTACACTGTTCGATTGGTCTGCCATTCTCGTTTATCTTGCTATTACTCTTCTTCTGGGCCTCTACTTTCGCCGGCGCTCCGGAAAAAGTACGGAAGATTATTTCGTCTCGGGACGCAATGTCTCCTGGTGGCTTGCAGGAACTTCAATGGTAGCCACAACTTTCTCGGCTGATACTCCGCTCCTCGTCGCCGGCCTCGTGTACACGCAGGGGATTTCGGGCAATTGGCTCTGGTGGGCATTCCTGCTGTCCGGAATGATGACCGTATTTCTTTTCGCTCGCCTCTGGCGCCGCTCTGGCCTGCTCACCGACGTGCAATTCGCTGAGATGCGTTACGCTGGAAAGCCCGCCGCATTTCTCCGCGGTTTCCGCGCAATTTATCTCGGGTTGATGATGAACTGCCTCATTCTCGGCTGGGTCACCAAAGCAATGATCGGCATCGTGAGCACCACGCTTGGCCCGACGATGCAAGGTTGGCCGTTGCTCACGGGCTTTGCCGATTTCCTCGCCCGCATCTTTGGCTCGGCATTCTCCGGCCCGGATGGGCAGGCGCTGACAATCTGCATTTTTTTCCTCATTCCGTTCACGGGTATCTATGTCTCGCTCGGCGGATTGTGGGGCGTGCTCTGGACCGATCTGTTCCAGTTCGTGCTGAAGATGGCGATCGTAGTTGTGGTCGCTTACTACGGCGTTCGAGCTGCCGGCGGAATGTCGCCGATGATCGCCAAAATTGAAAAACTGCGCGCGGAGAGCGGTGCGTCGGACCCGTTTGCATTTTTCCCGGACTTCTCGCGGCCGTTTTCGGCCGATACTCTGTGGACAGTTCCAGTGATCACTTTCGCCGTGTATCTGGGGCTCCAATGGTGGGCCTTCTGGTATCCGGGCGCTGAGCCCGGCGGCGGCGGATATGTCGCGCAACGCATCTTCAGCGCGCGTGATGAACGCCAGGGGATGTTCTCGGTGCTGTGGTTCAATATCGCGCATTACGGAATCCGGCCGTGGCCGTGGATTCTTGCCGGCCTCGCCGCTATTGTTCTCTATCCAGGATTGCAGCATCCCGAAACCAGCTACATGATGATTGTGAACGATCACGTGCCGCACGCGTTGCGCGGCATCATTCTCGCAGGGTTCCTCGCGGCGTTTATGTCCACCATCGCTACGCAACTGAATTGGGGTACGTCCTATCTCGTTGAGGATTTCTATCGCCGGTTCATAACGCGGCGAGCGACCGAGCGGCACTACGTTCACGTCTCTCAAATCG
>Ga0185299_10003216_pt1 | contig 22410 bp, 22 predicted proteins | sample PaiPotPPA55metaG_FD_128002 | JGI IMG/M metagenome (GOLD analysis project Ga0185299, IMG submission 128002) | Iron sulfur acid spring bacterial and archeal communities from Banff, Canada, to study Microbial Dark Matter (Phase II) - Paint Pots PPA... ... | reverse complement strand
GCGTCTTCAAATCCTACGACGACATCCTCGACCATTGCTGCTTCGCCTGGAACAAGCTCATCGACATGCCCTGGAAAATCATGTCCATCGGGACCAGAGACTGGGTCTACCGGTCATGATCATCAAGACTTGGTATAAGTCGATGGGTGCAAGACGGTGTGATCGAGTTCTTAGGTCCGGTGGAGGACGCCCGCCCAGTCATAGCCAATTGCACCGTTTACGTTCCACAGTCATATCGGGAAGGGCATTGGTGCCGTCGCGATTGTGTTGGAATTGGTGTTGACGCGATCTCAGCATGACGAGCTTACCGCATCAGTCGGCGAGGTCAATGATTTGATCGGAAGGCCTCTCGGCGAGGCTCTGCCAGCCGTTCGCCTTGCGCAGCTCCCCTGGAGCTATCGCTGAATCTTGGTGACGAAGGGGCCAGGCGGTAGCGGCTTGAGCTTTCGGTTTGACGACCTCAATTCCGTCGGTGAACCTTACACCGAGAATTATTTTCGGCAACTGGTTGTGGCCATCGAGGCGACGCCACCTTTTCTCGGCGGCCTCGGCCAGCTTGAAGATCATGGCGAGCGCGGTCTTGTTCGAGAGACATCCTTTGGAGCGCACTCGGAGGCGGACCGTCGCGAATGAGCTTTCAATGGGGTTGGTCGTTCGCAGATGCTTCCAGTGCTCAGCCGGGAAGTCGTAGAAGGCAAGCAACGCGTCGCGATCCTTGATCAGGCACTCGACAGCCTTGTCGTATTTGACGCCCCAGGTTTCGATGAAGGCGTCGAACGCGGCGAGTGCATCGTTCTTGGTCTCGGCCATCCAGATCTCCTGGAGCGCACGCTTGGCCTTCGATTTTTGGCTCTTAGGCAGCTTGTTCAAGACATTGGCGGTCTTGTGCACCCAACAGCGCTGGCGGCGCGTCCTCGGCCATACCTCCTCGACCGCCTGCCAGAAGCCGAGGGCGCCGTCGGCCACCAAGAGCCCGGGTCAAAATCCAGTTCTGGCGACAGAGTGCCGGTTCGACTCCGGCCGCCCGCACCAACACTTCAGTTCATCGATCAATTACGTGCGTAATATTGATCGCCGCCTCGAGGCGATCAAGCCAACGGACAAGCAGGCGCGCGGACTGCTAGAGCCTTTCTGATTTTGGCTGAATCGGTGGGGGATTCCCGAATCGGCCCTATCTTTTGGCGGGCCAGCGCAGCTGGCTTACTCGGACGCGGTCGGGATCCAATGGCACCATCAGAACAACCAATGGGTTTTCGGTTGGCTCGGCCGACGGTTCAGGGCGCCTATGCCGGAGCGCACTGGACCTGCTCCGCCGTCAGGGGCGGCGGCAAGACGGGATCTTTTGGCACTGCCAGGTCCTCGTTCAGCCGTCCAAGGTCGCGCCTAAATTCCCAATCTGTCAGACGGCCCGAGAGAATTACACGAGCTCTGCGCTCTCCGCCGGCAAACCCGTCTGCTATTCGCCGAAGTGCCTTGTCAAGACGAACGCCACTCACTTTTGCTTCGTCGACCGAATCCACAAAGAACCAAGCACTTTCATCGGACCTCTCGCGCCAAGACATTAAGCGCGCTCGGTCTCCAGGCCGTAGCGCGCTTTCGAGGGGTTGCATAGAACGCGAATTGTCCTGCCTCTGTGCGTCGGCGGGCCTGCTCCCGCATTTCAAGGTCTTGCCGCTTCCGGCCTCTGCCAAGATCACGACGCGGCGACGCACAGAAATTGTTCCCAACTCAATAAGTCGGCAGATCCCCCTAATCGCAGGATGAGATTCGGATCCGAGAGTTCCCCCTCGCGCCATTCAAAAAACTGACGATCCAATGCAAGGTCGGCATCAATGCTACCTCATACATTGGCAGGGACGCTCATGCGCTCAGAAATCATTATCGCGAGTGGTCGGGGCAATCTTTCTTTTTCCCGAGTGCAATCGTGACCGCTCGAGGAACAAGTCCGGCAGGACACCAACTTCGACGGAAAATTTGAACGCTGCGTTGCGGCGTAATTCACATAGGGTGCTGAGCCTCACTTGGGAAGGGCGAAGTCGGTCGCGCCTGACTAAATTCCAGTGGTTGTTTCGGTAAGCCCGATTGCATGAGCTGGTCGTTTCCGCGCCAGATCGACCTCCCTCCCATTCGGTCGCCGCGCGAAGCGACGCCACCGGCGCCATCGCGCAGCTTGCCGTTGCCACAGCTGGCGCATGAGTCCGCTCGAACGAACGCCAACATACACGGCACTTGGGCGCGAGCCGATGTCCGCGCAAGCCCTCGCAGAGCCACAGCTTATTCCGCTCGCCGACGATGCGGCGCATTGCCAATGCTGCCCGCTATATTGGAAAGCAAGCAAACCGTTTTCGGCGAAGGCCCGATAGACGCGGCGCTGTTCGCTGGTCGGCGAACAGCAAGGAGATCAGGAAGACCGGGAGGGTCGTCCGTTCGTTGGGCCGGCCAGCCGTATCCTCGATCTGGCTTTGGAAAAGGCAGCTCGACCGCCGTTCTCTCTATGTGACTAAGCCGTAAAACCGCCCGAACGGCCGGCTTTTACTCCGCCGTTGACAACTGGGGGCTAGCAGCCTTCCGGCAACGGTCTGGAGGATGTTCGTTAGGGGATCGACCTCGAGCTGATAATAAATGATTGACATCAGTTATAACATGAGTAATACTCTTTCTCAGCAGCCGACAGTGGAGGTGATTCATGGAAACGCCGCGCATGCCTTCGCGCAGACATTATCTTGGGATGCTTGGTGCGCTCCCCGCAATTGGTGTCTTAGGCTCAGCCTTGGATGTGGCGGCGCAATGTCCCCCTCCGCCTCCCCCTCCCCCTCCCCCTGGCCCTGGGATGACAAACGTTCAAACCTTTGGGGCAAAGGGCGACGGCGTTACGGACGACACGAACGCGTTGCAAAATGCTTGCAATTCCGGGCAAGTTTTATTTTTTCCGAAAACTTCGGCATTTTATAAGACCAGCCATTTTCTGGATTTATCAAATAGTGTTTATAGCAATGGTGCTGAGATTCGCCTAAGGCAGGATGGCACGATTGACACATCCATATTCAGGGTTATTCAGAATCCAGCGGCGCTGACAATAGATGGCTTTATCCTTAACGGACTGTACAGCGGAGGAACGGCCGGCGAATATAGCATGGGAGTTCTTTTGTATAGTGTTGGAAATGTCACCATCAGCAATAATACAATTAAGAATACTTATGGAGACAACATTTATGTTGGGCAATGGGTCTCGCCAGTGCCATGCCGGAACATCACCGTGACTAACAACACATTGTTAAATCCATATCGTAACAATGTGTCTCTAATATATGTCGATACCGCGATGGTTAGTAATAACACGATCAAAAAGACCGTTGATTATGTATGCGGGATCGACATGGAACCGAATCCAGGGGCCAGCTACGTTAAGAACGTTACGATCTCCGGGAATAATTTTGATTGCCCGAGGCAATGTATGAATGCCTGTTGTGCAAATAGCGTCCCGAATAGCGGCTTATTAGTTCACAATAATACGGCAACCGGAATTCTATTTTGCGTAAGCCAGTCTGGACTTCTTAATTTAGCTAACTTCACGTCAAACAATTTTTTATGTAAGGCACCAAGTAATAATGCGCGAATGTTCGTTCTTTGGCATTGCTCAGCAACACTAACGTCAAATATTGATTATACTCCTGCTGGAGCATCATATCATTCGCTTTCTCAGTATAATGCTAATTTGAACCTCATAAGCAATACATTCGTTCCCTAGGATAAAACATGATTAAGCAGGGACTCGGCACATAGTTAAGAATGTGAGCTGTCGCGGTTTGTCCTGACTATTTCGCTCGCAAAGCTAGAAAGAGCGCTTAGGGTGACTGCTCACCCCTTCCTTCCAGATGGGATTGGGGTGCGGTGAATTGACTCGGGGCGCTTGAACGGACTAGCTTTCCCCGCCGCCCGATTGCCTCCACTTGATTTGCCTGAGAAAAGCGGGTTGATTGGCGAACGGGAGCGGCAGGACGTACGATTCTAGGCGAGCTGGGTCTTGTGCAATTTGATGAGGTTCTCGGCTCGTCGATGTCGAGCCTGACGGACGCCGGTTCGCGCTCGTCGGTGTCCATCATGCGTCGATCAAGCGATAGGTCGGCCGGATCACGTCTGGCGGCGCGTTCTCAAGGCGAGACAGCGCCGGCTTTGCCAGTCCCGAGGTCTACGAGTTTCTCGAAGCCGAACGGATCAAATATGCGATACGTGCCGACAAACCGCGTCTTGCAGGAACGGATCGGATATCTGCTCAACCGGCCAGTCGGCCGCCCGTCGAATGATGTGTGCCGATCATATGCGAGCTTCACCTATCAGCGGAAGCTGGTCGAGACTGCGCCGAGTGATCGCCAAGGTAGAATAGCATCTATCCACGCGTCGGCTTGATCGCCACCAATATGTCGAGGCCTGCCGAAAATGTCGTTGCCTTCTACAACAAACGCGGCAGTGCGAGCAATGGATTAACTCCGCCCCAATGGCCGGCTTTTACTCCGCCGTTGACAAAAAATCGACTAACTCCAATTTAATCAATGGAGACGAGTTCTCAGCAGGTGATGGAGGTTAACTCATGGAAATGCCGCGCATACTCGTTTCACGCAGATATTGTCTTGGGATGCTCGCGGCGGTCCAAACAGGGCGTGCGTTAGCTGGTCCGGCGAATGTATCTCCGTCAATTTCTCCGGGTCCAATGACAAACGTTCAATCTTTTGGGGCAAAGGGCGACGGCGTTACGGACGACACGAACGCGTTGCAAAATGCTTGCAACTCCGGGGAAATCTTATTTTTTCCGAAAACCTCGGCATTTTATAAGACCAGCCATTGTCTGGATTTATCAAACAGTGTTTATAGCAATGGCGCGGAGATTCGCCTAAAGCAGGATGGCACGACTAGCACGTCTATATTCAGGGTTGTTCAGAATCCAGCGCCGCTGACAATAGATGGCTTCATCCTTAACGGGCTGTACAGCGCGGGAACGGCCGGCGAGTATAGCGCAGGGGTTGATCTACGTAGCGCCGTCGACGTCACCGTCGGCAACAATACAGTTAAGAACACTTATGGTGATTCAGTTTATGTAGGGCAAGGGGTCTCAACGGTGCCATGCCGGAACATCACCGTGACTAACAACACACTGTTAAATCCATATCGTAACAATGTGTCTCTAATATTTGCCGATACCGTGCTGATCAGCAATAATACAATCAAAAAGACCGTCGATTATGTGTGCGGGATCGACATGGAACCGAATCCAGGGGCCAACTACGTTAAGAACGTTACGATCTCCGGGAATAATTTTGATTGCCCGAGACAATGTATGAATGCCTGTTGTGCAAATAGCGTCCCGAATACCGGCCTATTAGTTCAGAATAATACGGCAACCGGAATTCTATTTTGCGTAAGCCAGTCTGGACTTCTTAATTTAGCTAACTTCACGTCAAACAATTTTTTATGTAAGGCACCAAGTAATAATGCGCGAATGTTCGTTCTTTGGCATTGCTCAGCAACGCTTACGTCAAATATTGATTATACTCCTGCGGGAGCATCATATCACTCGCTTTCTAAATCGTCAGCTGATTTGACCCTACTAAACAATACGTTCGTCCCCTAGTCTAGATAAAGCATGATTAAGCCGGGACTCGGCACCCAATGGCGACGACAATCTCTTTTCAAAGACGCTTTCTAGCGGGGCTGATATGGCAAGACTCTGGATGATGCGCGTCGAATCTGATCCGGGTCGAGCGTTCGGTAAGATAGCGCTGCCCCTCCAAGAGCAGGACCGGTACGTGTCTTAAATAAGGAGGCCGAGCGTGCTATCGTACCTGGCTAAAACTGCTGTTCCTCGTCCGTCCGGCCCTTCCAGGCTGCAAAGAAATTACGATTGGACAGACTGAACCGATATTGGTCTATCGCGTACTGGATACCCAATGGACAGCGCCGGTATAACCGCTTCATGAGCTTCTTCGCGGCACCGCCCGTTTTTACTTCAGTCTGTGCATCGTTCCACTTTGCCACGTCATAGCTATACTGAGGAGTACGCAAGAACCCATTCGTATGCGAAATTTTAACTGCAAGCGTCCGGATGATCAAAGGTCTCCCTGTGATGATTAGCGCTGGCCTACCAACCTCTTTTGGGTCTCGTACTCGCATAATTTTGCGGGGCGGCGTTAACTCAACGGAGCCGTAAGAATGCTCGGTTAACAGCATTTCACTGACCGCAAACCCATTTTCATTGGAAAAAACCCTATACATTAGCTCCGGGCTAAACTGATAAAACCCCGCGCCGCACAGGTTGTTCGCCGGGCTGCAGATAAGCGCGCGACCGCCGACCCGCACCATTCGCATGATGTTCAAAATGGCCACAGGAAAATTAAAGATGTTCTGCAAACTCCCGCCGTCTATAACTAGATCAAACTGCTCCGCAAGATCCTCAACCGGTTCGTTCATGTCGTGAATTATCGTGGCGTTCTCATATCCGCTCGCATCAATGCTGACAATTTCCTCGGCTCCTAATAGGGCAACAAGATATGGCTCGCAAAAATCCCTCCACGTATACCTATCAAAAATACTTGGATTTCCGACTTCAGCCGAAAGCTCGTTAAGTTCATGAGGATGCAAAGCCAGGCGTTGATGCCCGACGGTAGCTATGCGGCTGAAGCGCGCCCCCATCCGACGAGCCAAGATTAGGAGCTTCAAGTCGACATAAATCAGTCCCATGTTGGATGTGAGTAAGGGCACTTACCGCAAGTGTCAATGCCCCTCCACCGGCGCTGCAGGGGAATCGCATACGGAACTTTCTTGAACATTGCTGAAGGAATCAGATGCGTCTCCAATCTGGTTTCATTTGATTGGGGAATGGGAAATGGAGTCGTTTGCCGCGATATTTAACATCTTGAGGACCCGCGCTCCGGCAACGCGGTGGACTACAAACTGACCAAATCTTCTCTTCGTTGGTCTTTGCGCGTTGCTTTGCGGAGGAGCGTCATGCACGCACATGGCCGATCTAGCTGAGATAAACCGACATCCGCCAGATAGCCGCTAGTTTCAGCCTCATGCTGCGCCATTTTGGCTTGTTGCGCAATCCTGAAGCGCCATGCGCCTTGTCGATGGGCGTCGGGCCGGGCCGACGCCCTTTTCAGAGTGGGGACGTGTCGAATTTTCACCCATCGAGACGCACCTCTCCTGCAAGTTGGGAGCGAACGCATGACAACCGGCAAGGCGGCCAAAGACCGACTGCCGGAACAGCCCGGCCAATGCGTGGCGGCCATTTCTGCCCGTGCGGGGGTCGGCCAGAACATCGCTCGCCAGCGCCGACAGTCCCAGCACGTCATCGAGTTCGCGATAGGCAAGCAGACCGGCATCGGAGGTCACGACCGAACCGCGAAATTGCAGCATCACGCGGCGATCGAAATCGAGCCTGAGTGCCCCATCGTTTGATTCACCCGCCGGGTTCGTCATGATGGGAGCCTCAATGCGCGAATAAGCTACTGAAATGATATCTGAATCGCGCTTCAGGCCCTACAGATTTATGAGTAATCCGGCGAATGCGGGATAAAAGTATTGATGGTCGTCGAAGCCGCGTCACAGAACGCCGCCTAATAGATCCGTCACCCAGCATAGCTGGACGTCGATGTCGATGCGATATAAAATGGCCGGATGAACAATTATGAATTTGCGCCAAGTATGCCGAGTCTCACTTGCAATCCGGCGCTCGAGTGCTCGATTACGGGTGCGGTGCAGGATTTATTGTCAAACTCTTGAGAGAACGCGGCCTCGACGCTGTTGGGTGCGATATTTTCTTCGAGGGTGGCGACCGTTTATCCGAGATCGCCACCGACGAGATAGCAGTGACAATTTTTCGAATGGAGGGGGACAATATTCCCTTCTCCGACAACTCTTTTGATTTTGTGATCAACAACCAGGTATTAGAGCACGTGGTTGATCTGAATGCGGTTGTTGCCGAAATTGCCCGCGTTCTGAAACCTGGTGGGACGGTGCTTAGTCTCTTCCCAGATAGTGGCGTTTGGCGAGAAGGGCATTGCGGTGTCCCGTTCCTCCATTGGTTCCCGAAGGGAAGCCGGTTCCGCGTTAACTACGCGCATCTCGCCCGCATCCTCGGGGCCGGCTACCACACCGAGAACAAGTCCCCTCGCCAGTGGGCAGAGGACTTTTGTCTTGGCTCGACAAGTGGACTCACTATCGCCCCTGTGCCGACGTTGAGGCCATCTTCTCTAGACATCTGAGCCCCCCACACCATCTGGAAAGCTATTATATGGAAGCCCGCTTTGGCTCAAGAGTTCGGCTTCTCCCGCCAATGTTTCGCTCCGTGATCGCTCGCAAGCTAGGGGGCGTGATATTCGAGGCGCGCAAGGGGACATATTCGGCGAAATTCGAATGAACACTGACAAGCCGCCGGAGTTTTATGTCGCGTTCCCCGATACAGGAATTAAGCCGCCATTGACACTGGATTTTCGAAACCAAGAGATGGCCGACAAACTTCTTGAGGCGGCGATTACCCATACCCGCCTGCGAGGGGCAAAGATTGTAGAAGCATATTTCATAGGGACTCTCCGAGCTACCGCTTCATCGGCTTTGTCGGCCTTTTCGACAGAGCCGGGTTCAAGCGGATTGGCGTCGCGGGCAAGCGGCGTCACGTCTTGCACCTGAAACTTGTGTGATAATCCCCCACAAAGTTATTGTTGTCCTTGATCGCGATCGGTCTCATAGACCACAGCCGGTCGCGCTTCCGCAGAGATATGGCGGAAACTGGGTGATGACGATGTTTCGGGAAAAGCTGGGTATTCTTGGAATAGGTGTGCGGTGCTGGTTTGACCATCATGCCGCGAAGAACCGGTCCACCGCTAACGCGGTTCTCATTTTCACCGGCGGGGGTTAGCGCTCGTGCCACTTTTTGAGGTGTTTCAGAAAATCAGACTTCCAGATTCTCTAGCCATGGCGCACCGGACGTGTTGATTACTGCGCTTCTCCCCTCTGATCCACGCCGCTGGCACCAACGGTTCCTCAGCGTCTTGGGGTCGTCTGGATATGAATTACAACTTCTCGATAGCGGCTACCGGACTTCGCTTCCGGCGGGCTTGGGCCTTCTTCTGACGCTGGAGCGGCTGCTCTTTCGAGCGGGGGATAATGTCTTCGAACCCGTCGATCTAGCGATGGCCGAAGGACCGCCGAAAGGCGAATTCGTCGTCGATCTCTCCGGCTTCACAGCGGCTACGGGCGGCCAAGCGCCGCGTCTTTCGCCTCTCTTCGATAGATGTTGCGATCCGAACAGCGCTATCGCGGCGCTTCTCGATGGCCGCGCGCCTCGCCTCGAGATCGAGTTTCGGGACGCGATGAGAGCACAAATCGTGGCTAGTGGATTGCCGGCGGTCGAGGACCAGCACTCGCTCTCGCGCAGCCTCGGACAGATTTGCGCGCGATCGGCAAGTCTCCTGCTTCGTGCACTCCGAGATTTTCAACGGGGTCGCATTTTGGGCGGGGTGGCGGAGCCGGCCATCGCATGCGTTCCGCCCGCGTCATTATTTCTACTTCCCTTTGTCGCGCGTGCGCTTGTTAGCAAGGTTGCTTATCGACTGACGCGTATTGCGCGCATGTCCGACCATTGGGTAGTTGGATACAGGCTGGCCGGGGCCAACAAATTATGGGACCGATTCGCATGGGAAGCTCCCAACAGTCTCTTTAGATTGCCAGACGACGGCGCGCGCTTCTATGCCGATCCATTTGTGTTGCGGCACGATGGAGCGTTCCATGTCTTCGTCGAAGAATATCCGTATTCCACAGGAAAGGGAGTTGTGAGCTGGCTTACGATCGATGACGCCGGCAAGGCGAGCGCGCCCAGGATCGTGCTAGAACGGCCCTATCATCTGTCGTATCCGTTTGTGTTCGAACACGGTGGTCAGGTCTATATGGTTCCGGAAACCCACAAGGCGCGCCGCGTCGAGATATACCGCGCGGATCCGTTCCCGCATCGCTGGGTATTCGAAGGAATTCTAATCGACGATATCGAGGCGACCGACGCAACGCTCGTTGCGGATTGTGGGCGGCTCTGGCTCTTTGCGGCAGTTGCCGATGCGGGTGCTTCGACTTGGGACTCTCTATGTCTATTTTCGAGTGACAAGCTGCTCGGCAAGTGGCGTCCTCACCATCGCAATCCAGTTCTCGTTGACGCTCGTGCGGCGCGGCCGGCGGGCGCCATGGTCCGAGCAAATGGACGACTCTGGCGTGTCGCGCAGGATTGCTCTCGCATTTACGGCGGCGGTCTCGCCTTTTGCGCAATCGATCGGCTCGATGATGAAGATTACGCACAGAGTGTGGTGAAAACCCTCGCGCCGCCGCCTTCGGTGCGGGCACGCGGTATCCACACACTCAATTGCGCTGGCGCGCTGGAGGTGTTTGATCTGATAGTTCCGCTGCGCACAGCCGGAATGCTGCAGGGCGAGGGCATAGTTTAGAATCTGTCCGGCGTCAGCACCCATGACACAGATGTGGCGGCTTGAAGAAGGGAGGATTTCTTGCGCATCGAAGCTTTTCAAGGAGCGAAGATGGGACAGAAATCCAGGCCGACGAAGGAATTGGTGGAACAGGTCGCAAAGGCCATTCGCCGCGTGACGCGGCGGAATAGAGGCCTCCCAAATCCTCCTACGTCGATGCCAACGCGCTAGTTAGTAACGCGCGCGACCATAGAGGATAATGTATTTACTGTGAAGGCGACGAACGGTCAAATGTTGGCCCCATCCAATGTTAGTGATACAAAGGTGACTGGCGATGTTAATGCCTTGCCTTGCACCAGCAGTTAAGTTATCGCTCGGTCCGCTGGGGTGAGGTGTGATTTGCAGTTGGAGAACAATCGTTTTTACAGGCTTAAAAAAGGGAATTATACGCTTGACTCCCTCTAATTTTCGTGCTAGTTTTTGAGCATGAAAGTGAGGGATAGGTCGTGAGCAAGTCAACCATTTCAACCTTCGAACTGTTCGAGATGTTTCCTGACCAAGAGACGGCGCGCGTCTATCTGGAAAAGAACCTTTGGCCGGAAGGCCCAAAGTGCCCGATATGTGGCCTTGGCGAACGGATCACAGAACGCAAGGGCGGCTTCTATCGCTGCAACCAGTGCAAAGAAGATTTCACGGTGCGCACTTGCACGATATTCGAGCGCTCGCACATTCCGTTGCATAAATGGATTTACGCAATGTACCTCCTTCTCACGGCCCGCAAGGGCATCTCTAGCATGCAACTGTCGAAAGAGATTGGCATCCGGCAGGCATCGGCTTGGTTCATGCTGCATCGCATCCGGGAAGCGTGCGGGCCAGACCTCAAGAAGCTTCGCGGGATCATCGAAATCGATGAGTGTTTCGTCGGCGGTATCGAAGCCCATAAGCATCAGAACAAGAAGCTCAAGGCTGGGCGCGGCACAATCGGCAAGGCGGCGGTTCTTGGGATGCGCGAGCGTGATGGTCGAACGATCGCAACGCCGATCGAGAACACAGATAAGGAAACAGTTCAAGCCGCTATTCATCAACACGTCGAAGTCGGATCGACCTTGCATACCGACGAAGCTGGCGCATATGCGGGCCTTGGCAGCTCTGGCTTCAGCCATGATGCTGTCAACCACAGCGCGGGTGAGTATGTTAGAGACGACGTGACCACCAACGGAATTGAAAGCGTTTTCGCGGTTCTCAAACGCGGCCTGATCGGCGTCTACCACCACGCAAGCCAGAAACATCTTGGTCGCTATGTTGACGAGTTTTCCTTCCGCCTGAACGAAGGCAATGTTAAGAACCACACACTGACTCGACTTGAAAGCCTTGTCGGCGCGGTTGCCGGTAAGCGCCTTACCTATAAGACGCTGATCCAATGACGAAACCAAAGCCGCCGAAGATATTGGACGCGATGGTTGCCGTGGTTCTCGCATATCGGCCAAAGCCAAAGAGCAAGCCCGCGAAGAAGCGGAAAAAGCGCGCCGCGAAAATCGCGAAAGCGATTCGCAATGAAGAAAAAAGCGGCCCGCGCTCATTGCCGCCCTCGCATCCTGCAAAATGATCGAATGATTGCACGACTTGTCAGCAATATACCTATAAGTACAACCGCGAGCGCGATTGCCGTCTGCACCGTTGCCATGCGATAGTATAATGAGATGATTCGCTCTCTCGCATCCTCTCATTCCGCTTCTGACGCATCTTTTTTGGAAGAAGCATGCATTTGGCTCGCGATAATTTCGGGAATTGTGCTCGTCTTAGGTCTAACAGGCGAATGGCCTGAATCCGAACCTTGGAAGACATCATATTTATATAAATTGGCCAAGGCAGCGGTCATACTCGGAGTGGCCGGCGAACTTTTTGGAGACGCTGGCATCTTTGCAGCCTCAGGCCGATTGCAGCAAATAACAGACGATTCAATTAGGGAAAACTTCAGAATTGAGAAAGCGATCATCGACCAGCTGAAACCACGCGATTTTAAAAAATGGCAATTCGATGCACTTGTCTCTGCGTTAGATGGAAAGGTGAAACTTATGTTGACGGTATTCACCATACCCGACCCAGAGGCGTCCCGGTTTGGATTTGCAATATTGCAACTGTTGCAGGCAGCACACGTTGACACGCGATGGGTTCGGCTGAAAGAGAATTTTGCTTTCATAGAAGGCGTCAGTTCTACTGGAATAACCCTGTACGCACCGGACGGATCAAAACCGGGCCTAAAGGAACTTGTCGAAACACTCTTAAACCAAACGACCGTTGAAAACGGGCTTTTGATCCATGCCTTCATGGGAAAGGCAACTCCGGACATTCCCGTTCCCTCGCTGTTTGTCATGCAACAAGAGCGGTCATTTGAGTGGTTCCCATCATATTTGGGCGTCCCCGGCGTTCCTGAGCCCCCCTTGGAGCCCAAAATAGGAAGCTGCGTCTGCGCTTCCAGAAGTTATTAGCAACACTAAGAGGACGTCGGCGTATCGCCAAAGCCAATGCCGCGCCCTCCCGAGGGAGTCAAGCGTATAATTCCCTTAAAAAACGGATCAACTAAGCACCCGTTCGTAACATCGACAAATGCCCACAACATCGAATGTCTCTACGGCATTGGCATCGACGCGCTTGTCCCCGTCTTCGACGCGCCGGGCGATTGCCGCCGCGAGCGCTCTTGCATCGCCGACGGGGACGGTCTCGCAACCTTCGATTCGCATCAGCACTTCGGTCAAGCCGGGAAGCGCCGTCGCGATTACCGGTGTGCCGCACGCCAAGGCCTCGAGGACGACGTTGGGAAAGCCTTCGTGAAGGGATGGCAGCACGAAAAGGTTGGCATGCTTGAAATAAGGATAGGGATTGGCCTGAAAGCCTACGAGACGCACGCAGCCAGTTAGGCCGAGCCGAGCCGTCGTCCTTTCCAATTCCTCGCGCAGTTCACCTTCACCAAGAAGGGTAAGGCACACGCGTTTGGCGGTGAGATGCGCCATTGCCTCGACAAGAATATCGAAGCCTTTGAGCCGCAAGAGACGCCCAGCGGCGACAAGATGAAAATAGCCGGGTGTATATCCTGTTTCGACAAGCGCCTCGGAAAGCACGCGTATCCCGTGTATGTCGACCGGATTGGGGATTACGATACCGTTCGATACATTCGTTCTAAGTGTTGCGCAGAAATCGGTTTTCTGCTGCTCCGACTGAAAGATGATACCGTCAGCCCGTGTCAGGAAGCGTCCAAAAAGAACGCGCCAAAGAGTTGCATAAAAATCTTCGCCAAAATCGTTGCTCATCAGACGTGTCTGGCGAAAAAAAAGTTTGACTCCGCGTGGCCAAAACAACCGCGTCATCGTGAGACCGACATTCAAATGGCTCGGCGCCGAGAATACCGCGTCCGGACGCAGTTTCCAGATCAAGCGGTGAAGCTTTCCAAAGGCGTAGCGTACCCTGCGGCACCCAAGATCGATGACGGCTACGTCGGGCGGAACGTCTTTCAAAAATACCGCATTTCTCGTGTCCACCACGGCGAGCGTCAGTCTGAATCGCTGACGATCGAAATGCCGCAGCAGGGTGATAAAAACACGTTCGGCACCGCCTCCGCCCAATGTGGTACTTGTGAACAGGATATGCAGGCGGTGGTCCTGTCCGTTTTTGTCATTAGACATAATGCGCGCGCCAAGCCCGGAACATCAGCACACTCCACAATCGGCTCTCCCAATTGTGAGTACCGGACCGGTGTTGCTGCCAAATCCGGAGGATGGAATCCGGATCGAGCAGCCCGTCGCTGGCGAGAGAGGCGGGCGATAGAAGGTCATCGGCCCACTCGCGCAATGGCCCGCGCAGCCACTCAGCGATCGGCACGCCGAAGCCGCGCTTCGGCCTGTCGATTAAACCCCGCGGCACATGCTTGTACAGAATTCTGCGCAACGGCCATTTCGTCTGCCCTTCGCGAAATTTGTAGGACGTTGGCAGAGAGAAGGCCAGCTCCACGACGCGATGATCGAGAAGGGGCACGCGCGTCTCGAGGCTGGCCGCCATAGCGGCACGGTCCACCTTCACGAGAATATCGTCGGGCAGATATGTCTTCGCATCGATCCCCGAAATGTGGTTGAGGAACTCCGTACCGAGGGGCGGCACAAAATCGGTCAATTGGTACGCTGAAACATTCATGGCAGAAACGAAATCCGCCGCATTCCTCCACTCCATCATGCTAGCGATATAACGGTCGCCCGGGGTATCCCTTTCTATTCGATGCGCCAAGTTCTGTAATCGGCTTACCGTCACACCACGCCCCGCTCTGTGGGGAACCGCCTTGAAAGCCCCCTCGATCCAGCTATGAGGCAGACTCCGTAGCAAGAATCGTAGCAGACATCTGGCACGCATTTCTTCGATCCTCTTCGACGAGAAATAGCGATCATAACCGCAAAAAAGCTCATCGCCCCCGTCTCCAGACAGGCTCACGGTCACCTTCTGCCGTGCGAGCGCGGCGAGGATGGCGGTTGGTAGTTGCGACGGATCGGCAAAAGGCTCATCCCAAATTTCGGGAAGACGTGGCACAAGCGCGAGAGCATCGGTAGAGGTCACGATCATCTCGGTGTGATCGGTCCCCAGATGGTGCGTCACCTCAGCGGCATAGCGCGCTTCGTCGTAATTCTCTTCCTCGAAGCCGATGCAAAAGGTGTGCACCGGACGCGACGCGCCATCCTGCATTAAGGCTACGATCGTGCTGGAATCGATGCCTCCCGACAGAAAGGCTCCCAGCGGAACATCGGCGACAGATTGCATGCGGATGGCGTCTTTGAGGCGGCGCTCCACCTCGTCCGCCGCGTCCTCGGCGGTGCCGGCAAAGTGCGGGTGCCGGAAGACCTCGTCCAGCGACCAGAAGGCGTCGAGCTTCTCGCTGCCGTCTTCGCTCAAAGTCAGCATAGTGCCGGGCATCAGCTTATAAACATGTTTGAAGATCGAGCGCGGCGCCGGGACATAGTCGAACGTGAAATAAAGACCGAGCGCGCCGGGATCGAGCGCGGCTTCGAAGCCTGGAAAGGCGTGAAACGCCTTCAATTCAGAGGCAAAAAGAAAGCCGCCGCGCGAGCGCCCGTAATAGAGCGGCTTCTCCCCCATCCGGTCGCGTGCCAGGGTCAAGGTTCTGGTTCTCACGTCCCAAAGCGCGATAGCGAACATGCCAACCGAGCGTTCGAGAGCAGCCTTCACGCCCCAGCGCTCGATGGCGGCGAGCAGCGTCTCGGTATCGGAGCTCCCGCGCCATGCCACGCTGTGTTCGGCATCTAACGTCGCGCGTAAATCGGTGTGATTGTAGATCTCGCCATTGAACGCGATGACGAAGCGTCGGGAAGCGGACAGCATCGGCTGACGCCCGGCCGGCGAAAGGTCGAGGATGCTGAGACGGCGATGCCCGAGAGCGAGGATTCCCGCGTCGTCCAGCCACACGCCTTGGTGGTCCGGCCCACGATGATGCAATGCAGAAGTCATCCGCGCGACGATCTGTCGCGGGTCGCTCAGCGCTGCCCGTTTTGGCTGAAGAAAGCCGGCAATCCCGCACATAATCGCTAACTCCGATCGAATTAATTTCTCGCGATCCTTGGTTGCCAGACAGAGAATCGCTTCTGTGAATTATCTCAACGCCTTATTCAAATCGCGTCCAGTACGATGCGCAAAACTACGATTTTAACTCAGGTTTCCTTCAAGGGGCATAAACGACCACGCTCACCTGCCGCGTGGAGCAAAGCGACGAAGGAGCGAAGCGGAAAGCGGTCAGGTGCAGCGCCTTCTTATGCCCCTTATTGTGCAGTAACTGCAAAAATTCTTTTTCCCCTTTGTATGGTTGGATTTCTAAACCCAGCATTCTCCAGGGCCTTTATTATTCCGGATTCTGTTTGGAATGATTCGTATTTGCCGTACAATTTGCCATACACCGGGAATGCAAATTGTTTTCCAAAGATATGAAAGTATAACCCATTCACGATCACATAAGTGTAAAAAGCGACGCTTTTGCTTATGCTTACGTTTTTTCTTTCGCTTACGCTTTCGCTTTGTAACGTGAGCAACTTGAGCATCCTTTTTATAAAACTCTTTAACAGCTTGGAAAAAGGATGCAACGTAAACCAAACTCTTCCATCTTTCTTTAGTACTCTTCTGATCTCCTTCAATGACTTTGGGATATTGGTGTAAGGTAAACTTACGCGGGAAATGACCAAATCAAAAGATTCACTTTGAAATGGCAAACATTCAGCAGTTCCATTTATAAAGTTTATGTAGCCAAATTGGCGCTGACCATAAACTAAGCTATCAAGCTCAATATCGACACCCACCAGTAATTTGCAATTCTCTAAACTTGAGGCAACGAGGGTTTGTCCAATTCCACATCCTATATCCAGAATAGCGGTGTCGTTTTCTGAGAAGCTTGGCATAGCATGGCCGGGTGAGTTTGGATTGCGTGCTATTTCTAGCTCTTTGAGATGATAGGTAATACGTGAATCTTTGCTCATAGTAATAGCCGTTTAAGCTGTACTTCGGGTGAATTTAGATGTTCTATGACGAATTGTGGGCCCGCGCCGTGCAGCTTGAACAGCGCCGCCTTGTGTTCAACTTTCCGCTCGGCTTCGTCGAGAACCGCTGCGCCGCAAGAATTTTGTGTGCAAACCAATGCTCTCCCCGTTTCTCGGGCTCTTTAAGTTTCTTGCCCTTCTTTCAAAAACCAAACAGCCCCATCCCTCTCCTTTTTGTCCCGGGCGCCTAGATTTTAGGCCCTATTTATGGCGCTTGTCTACCTTTGTGGCATCATCCGAGAGCGTGCAGACCCCCGCGCGTTCGGTTTCATTTTGCGCTCCCAAAGAAACGACGAAGAAGCGAACCGGCCGCCCCCGCGACGGGACGATCAAAGAGAAAACACTCCGGCCAACGACGGCGGTAGCCGCCCGAGGCAGAAGCCCACGGGAACGCTCAGAGCCGCCGAGGCAACCCGGCGGCTTTTCTATGCAGAGCGCCCGATCGCCGGCATCCGCGTCCCGCCACGAGGGACCTCACCCGCAATATCCGGCCCTTATCCGCCGAGTGCGCCGATAATTGCTCCGCCTCCAAAAGCAGCAGGAGAGCCCCGCACAAAAACGAGCATATTATAAGTGACCCATGATTTACGGCTACGCGCAGGTATAGACGGATGCGGCTTGTGCGCGACTTATTGATGCGCAATAGTGGGTACAAATTGACGGCACGTCACCCCTTCTGCGAGACGACATGGCTGAGTCACAATTCCCGAGTTTTGTAATTTCCCTTGATTTCGAATTGCTGTGGGGCGTCCGGGACAACAAGCTGTCCATAAGTAACTACAGGAAAAATATCCTGGGTGAGCGCCAAGCAATACCCGCCATGTTGAATATATTTCGCAAATATCATGTCCACGCAACTTGGGCGACGGTCGGGCTCCTGCTCTTCGACAACAAGAAAGAGATGCTTGAATACTTGCCTGAGCGCCGCCCCAAATATGCCAACCGCTCGTTCGACCCTTATCTCGACCTGGGAAAGGTCGGGACTAGCGAGGCAACCGATCCCTACCACTACGGTTTTTCCCTTGCGCGGCAAATTATTGAATTTGAAGGAATGGAAATTGGAACCCACACGTTCTCCCATTATTACTGTCTGGAGAGGGGACAGGACGAAAGCACCTTCCACTCCGACTTGATTGCCGCCATCTCGGCGACGGAACGTCTCGGCGTTCGGCCGCGCAGCCTGGTCTTCCCACGCAATCAATACAATTCCAACTATTTGCGGGTTTGCCGCGAGTTGGGCATAACCTGTTTCCGAGGCAATGAATCCAATTGGATGCATCGGGCCGCATCGAAAGAGGATTCGAGCATCGCAAGGCGGGCCTGCCGGTTGGCGGACGCCTACCTCGATTTGTCGGGACACAACGGATTCAAACCAAGCTTGGTCGAGGGGTTGATCAATATTCCCTCAAGTCGTTTTCTGCGTCCTTTCGATTTCCGTCTGCGCCGACTGGAGGGCATTCGCCTTTCGCGCATCAAGACGGCAATGACGGCGGCGGCCGAATCGGGATGCGGATTTCATCTGTGGTGGCATCCCCACAACTTCGGCCTGTCCCTTGATAGGAACCTTGAAAACCTTGCGGAGCTTCTCGCGCACTTCGCCCGTCTGCGCGACCGCCATGGCATGGAATCGCTGAACATGGGGGAATATGCTGCGAGACACGCCGGGAGTGCCTGATGAATGTTGTCCTTCTGTGGCCAGCCGCGGGGAATCGACATGGCCGGTGGGCAACGTCCTGCACAATCGTCGGCTTGCGCACCGTCATTCTTGAAAAGCGCGGCGGCAAAATACAGATGCTCAAGGCGCGGGGCAAAAAATTAGGCTGGACAACCGCGCTTGGCCAGGCCGCTTTTATTTTGGCTTCCCGCATATTGAGTTGGCAGGCCAGGGTTCGATCCGCCGAAATCATACGCCTGCATGATCTGTGCACAACGCCTGTGGCCGGCGTAGAGATCATCGAAGTGCCGTCGGTCAATGTTTCGAGCACGATCAAGATTCTGCGCCGCCTGAACCCCATGTGTGTTCATCAATATGCGCGCCGGGATTACACCGAAATATCGCGGCGTGCATGGCGGATATTGGGCGCTCTACCATGGGGACAGCGAGTCGGCGTCCTCTACCAGGAGCGCATCGATCCCGGCCGGCGGGATAATTTCTGCACCTATCTGCTTCAGCTGGCAGCGGGAATTCCAGTGCTGGTTCGCAGTCGAGGATGCATGGGCAATCGGCTTACGGAGGTCGAGGGCGTGCAGCCTCGCATCAACAATCATCCGAGGCTGCTGCAATATCTGGTTGCGCGCATACGGCGCGGAGTCAAATAGGGACCGATCGTCGCTGTTCGCCCCGTTGCACCGCAGTTGCACGCAAAATTAAGTGCGATTATATCGTGGGATACTGACTTTGGGCTAGCGACTTGGCAGGGGAGGTGCTTTCGGTCTCGCACTGTGCGCACCGTGGCCGGCCGTGAATCTCGTGGACGCTCTGCTGTTAGGGATAGCCGATGCGACTGGTGCATATCATTACCGCGCTGGATGCAGGTGGCGCGGAAACTTTCCTGGCGCGCTTACTGAAGCGGTTACCACCGCGCATTGAAACGTCAGTGATCTCGCTAGCCCCAATCGGCGCGATTGGCGAGCGCATGCGTGCTTCAGGCGTAAACGTTTCGACCTTGGGCATGACGCGCCGCTCGCTGGCGCCAGGGCCGATCTTCCGGCTGCGCGACATGCTCAAGGAGGCGAAGCCCGACCTCGTGCAGACTTGGATGTATCATGCCGATCTCCTCGGTGGCCTGGCGGCGCGATGGGCGGGAATTCCTGCGCTCGTGTGGTCGATCCGTCACAGCAATCTTTCCGTTCGGCATAACAGACTGCGAACCGTCATGATCGCGCGTGCCTGTGCCGCGCTGTCGCGTCATGTGCCTGACCGTATCCTGTGCTGCGCCAACGTCGCCAGGCTGAACCACGTCCGTTTCGGTTATGCCGACGACAAGATGGAGGTCATGCCGAACGGATTCGACCTTTCCCGCTTCAAACCCGCACCTGAATTGCGTGAAAGTGTCAGACGTGAGTTCGGCGTTCCCGACAATGTCTTTATCATTGCGATGATAGGCCATTTCCTCGTACAAAAGGGGCACCGTATGCTGATCGATGCGGCGGCAATACTTCGCGAGCGAAGACCGCAGATTTATTATCTGCTGGCCGGGCAAGATGTAGACGACAGCAATGCCGCGCTCGCACGCTGGCTAAACGAACGCTCGTTGCAATCGTCCGTCTCTCTTCTCGGAATACGCGAAGACATCCCGCGGCTGCTGGCGGCAGTCGATGCGTTGGTGTTGCCATCCGTCGGAGAAGGCTTCCCCAATGTCGTCGCCGAGGCCATGGCCTCGGCGGTTCCCTGTATCGCGAGCAATGTCGGCGATACGCCATTCATTATCGGGGATACCGGATTCATCGTGCCGCCCGGCGATGCCGGGGCCTTGGCGAATGCAATGGACCGTTTTCTGTCGATGCCGGAGCGAGAGCGCCAGTCCTACGGTGCGCGCGCGCGCCAGCGTGTGGTGGAAAATTTCGAGATCGGCCAAATTATATGGCGATATGTGGAATTCTACGATCGCGTTCTCGAGAACGCGATGCGAGCGCGGACCGCGGAAACCGCGCAATGAAACTGTCTTCGCCATATCTAGCGGCGCGATCCGCACTTTTGCTTTGGCGCAACGCTTCCGACCACAGGCGAATCCTGCGCGCCATGCTGTCAGTCTCGCTTTTCGTGACCATAACAAAATTCATCGGCGCGGCGAAGGAGATGGCGATTGCTTCGGCCTATGGAACGAGTGTGGTCGTAGACGCTTATAACTTTTTGACAACTCTCCTGAATTGGCCCGGCGCGGTTCTGTCCAGCGTGACGATTTGGGTATTCGTGCCGTATCTGGTCCGCGCGAAGCCGCACACGGCGGACGAGGCGCCGGCCTTTAAGCGTGAATTTCTCGGCACCACGCTTCTCGCCGGCGGTGTGGTCGCTCTTGTCGCCGGTTTCGCCATGTTTTCTGCCCTGTCGCGCGGGCTCACGGACTTGCCGCCGCAAACGGCGTCTATGGCGAAGGTCATGCTTCTGCCCATGGTGCTCGCCGTGCCCGTCGGGTTCATTGAGGCGTTCCTTGCAGCCAATGTGATGGCGCAACATCGCCAGACCAATACGCTCCTCGAAGGCGTGCCGGCGCTTTGTATTTTAGTTCTCGTGTTGGCATTGCCGTCGCGCTCGCCGGTGCAACTCGCCTGGGCAGCCCTTGCCGGGGTTGTCGTTCAACTCGTTCTGCTCATGCTCGTGCAGCCTGCGGGTGAACGTCTGCCGCGTCCTGTCCTGTCCTGGCGCTCGCCGGCCTGGCGCGGCCTGATGCAAGGATTCGGCATCGTCCTCTTGGGCCAAGCCATCTGGTGCGCCATATCCGTAGCGGACCAGATCATGGTGGCCCCGCTGGGCCCCGGCGCAATTGCGACGCTGGGCTATGCCAGCCGCGTAATTTCGCTTCTTGTGGGTCTCGGAGCGACAGCTATCTCCCGCGCGCTCTTGCCCACATTGAGCGAGTTGGGCACGTTGGGTCATGCGCGAGCGCGTCGCGTCGCATCGCGATGGATGGTGGCGCTCTTTCTGGCCGGCATCGCGGTGGGCGTTGCCGCATGGGGCATCGCGCCATGGGGGATCAGGCTCCTTTTCCAACGTGGTTCATTCACCGCCGAAGACACGGCTGGCGTCGTGCAGGTGTTCCGATGCGGAGTGCTGCAGCTTCCGTTCTATTTCGCGGGCATCGTGGTAGTGCAACTTATAGCGAGCGCGAACGACTACCGGAAATTTCTCTATATCGGCGTCATCAACTTTGTCACCAAGGTCGCGGCGAATTTTCTGCTGATCCCCGTGTTGGGGATCGGCGGTGCGCTCCTCGCAACCGCGGTCATGCATGCAGTCTCTTTTCCCGCCGTATGGCTGTTGTCCAGAAAGTGACCCACTCATGCATATTCTTATCATGATCCATTCCTTGAACGCCGGCGGCGCCCCGCGCGCAACCGCGATTTGTCACGCCTGTAGATTGCGGCCGGACACTGGGTCACCATTGCGACGCTTTCTGCGTGCGGTGGGTTCTACGGAGTCTATCCGTCCGTTCGGGTCGTAGCCCTCGGCCTTGCGCGGGAAAGCGGGGGATAGTCGATGCTGCGCTCGGCAATTTGCGCCGGATGTGCGCTATTCGTGCCCTAGGTTGGGGACTCATTCAAATCCATGCGATCATTATGGCTGCGAGGGCGAGACCAGAGAGATAGTTTTGCGCATAGCGGTCATATCGGGTTGCGATGCGTCGCCAGTTCTTGAGTTGCAGAAC
>Ga0185299_10003215_pt1 | contig 22415 bp, 23 predicted proteins | sample PaiPotPPA55metaG_FD_128002 | JGI IMG/M metagenome (GOLD analysis project Ga0185299, IMG submission 128002) | Iron sulfur acid spring bacterial and archeal communities from Banff, Canada, to study Microbial Dark Matter (Phase II) - Paint Pots PPA... ... | reverse complement strand
TCTGAATCCGTCGCGCATTCAGCAGAAGGAGGTCCGGGCAGTAGAAGTCGCTTGAACTTGGTTGTAGGTAGACTTACAGTGCCGAACATCGAGAGTCGCTGCAATCAACTAAAACTCGGACATCCTCTTGGAAGATGGGGAAATGCTGAACAGCGCGTGCTTTTGCCGTAGCTTCAACTGTCGTAAAAATGTAGTACTAATTGTGATCAATCGACGGAAGATGCGAACGAAAGGTGCACAAAGAAGGAGAAAGTGATTGATCGGGTTTAGTCGCAACTTGCTGATTTCCTTCGATTAGCGCCAACTCCGGCAAGTTCTGACGAAGTTGGTTGTTCGTCTGTTAACCGAAGGGTTTGTCTGGGTAAGAATATATGATGATCTCCACCAAGACGCCGAAGGGCACTTGTCAAAACTTGTCCAGCTTTGAGTGGGGCTAAAAACCAATAAGTGACGCCAGGACAGCGACTTATGTGATTTTATCCCATGGTTCGGGACCAGGAGGTCGATGGTTCAAATCCATTCGCCCCGACTATTTCTTTTAGAACCAGTAATTTACAGACAGACTTATAGCCTCTGACCTCCTGGTGTCGGACCAGGAGGTCTTCGGTTCAAATCGAATCGCTCCGACTATCTTATTTCCCGTTCACTCATAGACTTACATTGCGATTGCGTGATGTTCGGAACAGGCGGAAATTGTCCAACTTGTCTAACATTTGTCTAACAACTTCACCAACGGACAAGGAATCCGGTTATTGGGAGGTCAGGAGTGGATGGCGAATCTGTTTTTGGAGAGGCAAAACTTTTGGCATGAAGTAATTACAAAATTTAGGTAGAGCATTCGGCTCTCGACTGATGCGCTATTTTCGCAAAGACAGGGACAATTATTCCGGCAGTTTTCGGAGTGGGAAGGATTATTTCTGTGTCAGCGGTGTGGTGGAGTGAGCGAGCAGCAAGATTAGACGGGATGAGTTGTGACAATTGGCCGTGCTGTGGCCGCAGACATTGAGAGAACGACTGGATTGACGCGCGTCACGATGGTGGTACTGTGCGGTCGCCCCTCAGCTTCTTGATGAACTTTAGGACTCGCGACGTTACTTGATCTGGGCTTCCTCCGTGTCCGAGCGCCTCAAATAGCCGGCGGTAACCAGGCAAGGGGTAGTAGTCGTCGAAGTGATCGAGCACCCTCTGATGGAGGGTGCTTGCCATACTCCCGGTGCATCCCACAGGAACGACAAGGATTCGCCTAGAAACTGCGAGCCGGAATTCCTCCTCCATGCCATCTGCGGGAGAAGTCCGCCCGGCGGGATTCTTTTTGTTGCCGAATAGAAACAAAGCTACACCAGCTTGCGTCAGCATATCTTCGCGGTACGCAGTCCATCGCCGCTTCCGCTCGTGGGTGTCGGATATTGCTGTTGGAAAGGGACGCAATACAATTCGGTCGTCGAGCAGGCGCGTACCTTCGCTGTCGAGTTCTCCAAGTATGCCGTTGAGAACGTAAGGACCCACGCCCAAGCCAAACCCAGAAACAACACCGAAACCGTCATGGATGAGTGTTCGGGATATCCCCTGCACTAGCTGCTGTGCTTTGTGTTCGGGCCAGGGGGTGTACTCTGCAGCGCTCCCGGAAATAAAAACGCGTGCGAGTTTGTACCTATAAAAGATTCGCCGCAACACATCTGTGTATTGTCCATAATCTTCAACGAGCAAACCCATGATGCCGTAACGCCTAAGGTCTTTCACTTGGAGCTCTTGTTTTGCGCGGGCGTATTGATACTCCGAATTGCTCTTGAAGTCCCTGCGCTGGACTCTCCGCAGCAAGCAATAATGCTCCCTGCGATTTTCAGAAAGTAGAACGCGAATTCTGCTCAGAATGTAATTCAAGTTAGGATCATTGAAGCTGAACCCGATGAAGAGGAAAGTTTTCGAGACGAGGTCGCCTTGAAGTGCCATTGAGAAAAGATGTCGATAAGACTCGTAAGATTCGTAGTCATCCTTTGTAACCACGGCCTTGTCCGGTTGCGAGACGTCTCCGTGCATCTTGTAGACCACGGCGTCTCGTCGCGGCACCGTCGTCGCTAGATTTTCAACGGTGGTCTTAACGTCCGGGGTCTTTCCGTGCGCTTTGACTGAATCCTCGATTAGAGAATCGTAATTCGTGGTCCAATAGGTTTTGATCGGAAGGGATGCCAACAAATCGTGGTTGGCTGTCGATTTAGACCGGACGGCAAACTCATGGATCAGAGCCTGATTGATGCGATGCCGCCCTCCCCGTTCGTTGACGTGAAATTGCGCAACGGTAATCAGATCATCTTCTTTATCAACATCGAGTCCTACGTCGCTTGCTACGTCTCTGAGGAGCTCTTTCCAATTAACAAGTCCGGCTGGAATGGAAAGACCAGCTCCGGCGAAAATCGCGGCATTTTGATCGTGCAATGCCTGGACATACGTTTCGATGAAGGAATCGATGGGATCTCGTGGCATAGCTCCTCGCCGTTTGGTTTTTGCCGTGTCACTCGATGATGGTGAATCGACTACGGTTCCGACGCACGCGGGTTGTCATATTGCGCCCGAACCACCCGCTAACAACGCCGCGCCGCTGCGCATTCAATAACACGAATGAGGTCCTCAGTGTCGCCCCAATGAGCCATTGGCGCGTCTATGTCCCTTAAGAGCTGCGGCGCTTTTCCGCGTGAGTCCCTTAAGCGAATACCACAGATTCCTTTTCCGAGTTCGAAAGCCGTGGCTAACTCCCACTCTACCCACTCCCGCCAAGCCGTTCCATTGCCGATTAGGCAAACGAGGACCGACGTCCTCTGAATAATCCCGCGAATTTGCTCCTTGATATAGGCGCCTCGCACACTGTTTATAACTTCTCTAAGACTGCCCTCGTAGAAACCGATCCCCAGATTCGGCGCCAGCGCCATGAGCCGGAACCCTCGCACCTGAAGCAAGTCTTCGACGTGAAAGCTCAGGTAGATGCGGCGCTTGGAGGCATGGTAGGGCAAATTGCCCCGGTAGGCTTTAAGGAGCTGCGTGAGGGACTCGAAACCGCGCTTTTCGAGTAGATTGCCCAATTTGGTGTCTCCTCGCGCGTGAAGATCTATGCCGTAGCGATCCTCGACTGTCTTGATGAGAGTATCGTCTCGAGTGGAACGGAACATTTTCGTCTCGAAATTCATGGTACCTGAACTCCGAGTGTCCGGAGGTCCTGCTGCAAACGCCGCGCTCCCTGGAGCGCGGCGGGATGGCATCGCCTGATTTGATCCATTTTTTTACAGAAACAAAGGGTGTGGCCCCTAATGTAGGGCTGCTGTTGAAGCGCGGGGCGTATTCTGGGCCAATTCGCATCTCGTAGCAATTGGCGAAGACATTCTTCTACGCGACTTCGATCAGGGACCTTGAAATACGATTCAAGAATTCCAGTCGCCCCGTGGGCATATTCTGCCCATGGCCAGCGCCCTTCGGAAGCATAAAAGAGTTGGCCATACAAAAAGGGGATGACGAGCTGCTCTAGAAATGCCCTGAATTGGAACTCGGGTTGAAGGAATTCCCGCTCTTCAAGAGGGCTACACAGGCACGCACTGGTGTCGGCGGGATTAACGTGCCTATCGGGAATGGGGTCTATGCCTTGAACGTAGAGAGCCGGTAGTTGGGAAGTGGAATCCTCTCTTCGATTTTCGATTCGTATCTGAAAAGACCCGGACAAAGCTATTCCGGCAGTTTGGTCCGGAAGCTGATCGTCTAGAATCAGAAATCGGTTCGTGTCGCGATTATAGCTCGCTCTAAAATCGATGGTTCCGGTGACCGCGTCGCCCAAGGAAACGAGAGCGGGGTACGTGCTACGCAGCCACGCTTCATCGGTTTCGTTCAACATGGTCGGAACACCACGGTGACTTCGGGGCGAATCCGGCTGACGTCGGCGCTCGGGATACGACGGTTGGCCTACTGGTCTGACTATCTTCGGCAGGCCCGCTAATTTTGTCGTCGGTGCCGTACTTGGCTCGTATAGTGGCGGCTTCGTCGGCCCATGTGCCGATATTCTTTCTGCCGTCGTCAGCGACCCAGTCATAGGCCTTGCATATGGAAGACAGCAGTGTGCCGTCTGCGAGTTTGAAATCGTCCAAGGGATTGCGGCCAGCTACATCGGCATTCTCGTCTTGGTCCTTGATGTTGTGGATCCTGATGCCCACGATTCCATTACCACGATTCCAGCTCTTGAGCATTTCGTGCTGAACCCACTCGCGGTTCGCGGTTTCCGCTCCAATGAGAACTATGGTGACGCTCGTGTTCTTCAGTTGGTCATCGATCCAGCCTTTGACGGCAACATCACCCTTCTTTTTGATGGATTCCCAATCCGCAGCGTCAATGAAGCCATACTGATCCTCGCTGGCGACGACGTTGCAGTTCCTGACCTGACCCACGCGCCACGCATCGCGTTCGTAGTGGAAGCTAAAAAATATTTTTCGAGCCACAAAACCCCCTTATCCTTTCTGACATGCTTGATTGGTCCTGGGCGAGGAGGTTGGCCCTAGGTCCCTGTGCCCCGCCGATGACGCGCCACAGGAGACTAATTATTCTTGCTTTCCTCACCAATGAGGACTTATGCTCACCAGTGAGGCAGGTAGTTTAGCTGGAGGTTCTGCTTGTGTCAAACTAAAACTCACATATGAAAAAGGAGGTGTACGAATGACCCTTCTTCGTCTAGGGGTACTGCTTAGGGATCGAAGAGGTGGCCGTGGAATTCGCGAAGTGGCTCAAGAGATCGGCATCAGCGCCGCAACCCTCACACGTGTCGAGGGGGGGCGGCTCCCAGATATCGCAACCTTTCAGAAGATCTGCTCATGGCTCAAAGTCAATCCAGCCGAAATCCTAGATATCTCCACACCGAACAGCCCAAGTTCGGCCGACACCTTGGTCGCTGCCGTTCATCTACGGGCCGATCAATCCCTGCCTGAGGCTGCGGCTACCGATTTGGCGCAATTGATCGTGGTCGCACATCGGGAACTAGCGCGCCGCGCGCAGAAGCGTCGAGTCGATGTTTCGGCGTGGCTTTAAGACCTGGAGCGAGCAGACCGCACTTCGTGTCCGTCAGAAGTTGAAGGTCTCGTCAATTTCTCCGCTGGACCCTTTTGGGCTTGCCGAGCTGCTTGGAGTGTTCGTGTTGCAACCCGAGGGTTTGGTCGATTTGCCGGAAGAAGTTCGGTCGCGTCTCGTGAACGCTCATCGTGACTGCTGGTCTGCAATCACGGTAAGCGATGGAAATTGTCATTTGATCGTAACGAACTCCTCTCACGCCAAGACGCGCGTGAACAGTAGTTTGGCGCACGAACTCGCGCACATCATCTTGGGTCACGAGCCTTCCATGATGTTTATGAGCCCCCGGAGTGGGATGGCACTGCGGACCTACAACGAGGAGCAAGAAGAGGAAGCAAATTGGTTGGCGGGATGTTTATTGCTGCCGCGAGAAGCATTGGTGGCGATTCGACGGCGGGGACTTTCTGACGAGGATGCGGGTCCAGAGTATGGCGTGAGTTCGGCAATGATGCGCTTTCGCTTCAACGTGACGGGTGTAGACGCGCAATTGCGCCACCGAGGAGGACAGAGATGGAGGAAGTCTGTCCAGTGAAGTTTGGTGAAAAGGGGCGACGGAATTGTGGTTTGCAGCGAGGCGTTGTTTAGACTGGTGCCATTCGTTTAGAACGGAGGTACTCGGTGTGAAAGAAAAGGAGCGAATGTCATGGAGCGCACTGCTAGACCAGATGCGTGTGCGGGAAGTACTTGGGGGTCAAAAATCGCATACGGTATCAGGTGAATCGCGGACTGAATACGAGCGGGATAGAGACCGAAGCGTTTACTCGTCTCCTATCCGAAGATTGATGGGAAAAACGCAAGTCTTTCCGCTCGATCCCAACGACCTAGTCAGAACCAGGTTGGTGCATTCCCTCGAAGTCTCAACAGTGGCCGAAGGCCTTGCCGCCCAAGTCACTCGTGATGTTATTACGAAAAAGGAAAGGCTGGACGATGCTCAACAGCGTGCGATTTCTAAGATAGCAGAGACGTGCGGTTTGCTTCATGACATTGGCAACCCGCCATTTGGGCATGCCGGCGAACTAGCAATTGGATCGTGGTTTACGGAGAGAGAGGCGGGGCAAAATCAGATTGAGAAATTAGGAGGTAAAACGACGCAAGCTGGGCTGGACTTTCTTTTGTTCGAGGGTAATGCCCAAACGTTTCGTACCCTGACGAATACGAGATTGCTCGCGCACGACCACGGATTAAACCTAACTTGTGCGACTGGGGCGGCGGTTCGAAAGTACCTCGCCGCATCAAACCAAGCTGACCCAAAATCTGAGATTCACGAGCACACGAAACCCGGATTTTTCCGCTCGGAAGCCGAGATTGTTGGAAAGATTTGTGCACGAACGTCAACAACGGGGCGGCGACACCCGATAACTTATCTGGTAGAAGCGGCTGATGACATTGTTTACTGCGTCGTGGATATTGAGGATGGTTTAAAGAAGCGACTGTTGACCTGGCCACTAGTGCTGAAATTTCTCCAGGATCGTTGCTCCTCGTCTCTCGTGTTTAAGGAGGTGATTGAGGGGGCAAACAGACAAATGAAAGGTGTTCCGGAAGAATCGCAACTGTGGCCGTCAGAGTATCCGCAAGCATTTAGAGTGAATGCGATAAGTGCAATGGTCCGTGCGGTAGTGGATGTTTTTGACTTGCGGTATGACAATATCATGCTTGGGGATTATCACAATGAACTTGTGCGCGACGAGAAGTGTGCTGCATCATCTTTTGTTGCGGCGTGCAAAGACCTCCTTCGGGAGAGCGTTTTCCGCTCTCAAGGCGTCCTTCGTCTGGAAGTTCGAGGACGCAAAGTCATTCATGACCTTATGGATCTTTTCTGGGAGGGTGTTTCCTCCTACCTGAAGGATCGAAAAAGGCAAACGCGCTCCTATGGCGGAAAGCTCTATCTCTTGATCTCCGAGAATTATCGACATTTATTCGAACAAAGACTTCTGCTAAAAGAAGAAGATGAGACCTACTGTGGTCTTCAATTGGTCACTGACTATATTTCTGGCATGACCGACGCTTATGCATGTGGGTTGCACCCGGATTTGACGAATGGATGAATTAATTGAGAAGGAAATTATTCGCGGATTGAGCAAGCTCCTTAGAAACTCTCCGGGGAGAACCGTCGCAGAGGCGGAGCCGATCAGGAAGGCGGTGGCCAATGTACTTTGCAGAACTACGTCCCGACACTGGACGACGTATGTTGTGGGAGGTGCAGTCCGGGATCTGCTGCTTGGGCCGCGAGGTGCGTGGCCGCGAGACTTAGACATCATTGTTGATGGATGTTCAACGGATGAGCTTGAAAGGCTCTTTGAAGACATAACGATACGGCGTAATAGTTTCGGTGGGCTTCACTTGCGGCAAACGGTTCGTTTTGAAGGTTTCGCTGCCGTAGGATATGACCTTCTTTTTGATGTTTGGCGTCTTGAAGATACATGGGGAATCAAAGCGAGAGCTCTTACACCGACCATCACGAATTTCCTGATTACTCCCTTCTTGAACATAGATTCGATTGCAGTCGCGTTGACTGCGAAGAATCGACTTGCTGTATATGAACACGGATTTTCTCAAGCCGTTAAGACAAGGACATTAGAAATCAACAACGAGCCAAACCCTTTCCCGTTCGTTTGCGCAATACGATCGTTAATCTTGGCGGCGAAACTCGATTTCTGGCTCGGAAGTCAGCTCGCCCGCTTCATCCACACACTCATGCTGTCGGCACCGATATCGGAACTCGTAAGAGCACAATTGTTGCATTACGGACAAGTACGCTGTGGGGAAGACGATATCAAAGAATGGTTATTGAATCTGCGCTCACAACTTGAAGAGGGGGCCGACAGGGTGCGGCTCTTGAACAATCCGTACCGTCAAACTCATCTTTGGGAAGACTGGCCGCCGCGCACCGAGGTTCGGGAAGAAGAAGAGCAGAAGTCGCGGTCGCTGAGGGTCTGAGAATCTTTCGAGAACCGAGTTTGTCTCGGGCGACAGTCGACTGGGAGAGAATTGTTAGTCTTCGATTGTTCGAGCGGAGTCCGGAAGCGTAGCGCAGACCCTGCAACGGTGGATAGACGGGAGCAAAAGAGTAGAAGCCGACGAACACTGCCCCTGGTGCCTGCTGCGAACGACCGCGAATCGCGACTCCGAACACGAATCAACATTCTTCCAAATGTCAGAAACCGCAGAAAAAATTGAGCGCATTAGCGACGTCGGCATATTTGAAACTCTCGCTATCCAAGCTCTTCGTGGATTGGACAAGGACTGCGAGCAGATACTCCACTTGGGATTAAACGCAGTAGGTAAGGCAGTTCCGGGACCGACGGACGGGTTTGGGCGCGTCGCAGGCTCCATCCCGGGTAAGTACGTTACTGCCGCGTTCACGACGATCAGCTCCAACAAGCTTGAGCAGAAGTGGTTAGGCGGAAACGTTGTTTCAAGGAATTCAAAATCAAAAGTTCGCAGGAAGAGGAACACCAAGCCGAAAAGAGCGGCCTCGGAATCCGGCGATCTTATCAAAGCGTTTAATGATGTTCGATCCATTCGAGCAGTCGAGCCCGATGCTCATTTCGTCGTATATCTGTGTACGAATCGAATACTCGACAGCAGATTGATGAAGAAGGCGTGGGCGTTGGCGGCGCGACGTAAGAACATGGAGGTTCGTTTTCTTGACCAGAGCCAGTTGCGCGATTTCTTGGACGTAACGGCGGAAGGCCAATGGCTTCGCCGCGAACATCTCGGCATCGAGGTTGAACAGGTTTCTGCATCCTTGCTCCGCGCGGCGGCCCGGGCCAGCTTTCAGCAATATTCGGCTTCCATCCTCGTCCCGACCGGCCGAACGATTATCACCGAGCAGGCGCGACGTGCACTGAAGGCGCTTGAAAACCGATCCCTCTCCTTGCAGCTTTTGGTTGGGCACTCGGGAGTCGGTAAGAGCGTCGTGGCCTCTCAACTTCATCGCAGCATGATTGATGCGGGGAGGTTTGCATTTTGGATTCCGGCTGAAATCCTCGAACGATCGATGACTTTGGGGGACGCACTGGATACTGTGCTGCGATCGATTTATCCGACACTGATGGCCGGTGCTGGTTCGAAGTCTCTACAGATGGCCTCGGAGGCAGCGCCGATATTCTTCGTGATCGATGATATTAACCGCCTCGCCGCACCTGAAAACGCGCTCAGGAAAATTCTAGGGTGGGCACGGCCTCAGGATTCCACAAGCGAGAAGGCGAGTCCGATGGTGACGCAGCAAATTGTCTGTCCGGTGTGGGATTCGTACTGGACCTCGACTCACTATGGAGACACCCAGAGTTGGGTTGGAATTCAAGCGATGCGGCCATTCCTTCGCCAGGAGTCTCTTGACGTTCTTCGTGCTGGCCTCACGGGGCCCGTCCACTTCCATGCGGAAGAACTGGAGCAATTCACAGATGCCGTCAAGGACGACCCCATTCTCCTCGGTCTTTTCATTGAGACGTTGATGCTAAACACCGATCGTAGTCCGACGGCCATCGCGGCCGACGTTCTGCATTCCTGGACCGAGGTCGCAATCGCGGAACTAAGCCGAGAAACGCGTGAGCCAGCCAGTAGTTATGCGAGCGCTTTGGAGAAACTTGCCGCTGAGATGGTGGTGCGGAAGACCCTATATCCGACACTTGATGAGTTTCGGTCCTGGTTTGGCGACACTGACGAAACCGTCCGCCTGTTGCTTCTGTTGGCGGAGGCTGGTCACATATGCCATTTCAGCAAGCGATACGCCACACCGACGTTCGAGTTCCGCCACGACCGGATTTTGGAGTTCTTCATCGCCGGTGCACTTGCTCGAATGCTTGAAGACAATGGAGAAGGCAATCCTGCTGCGTGGGACCCGTTCTTCACTCTCTTTCTTGGGCAAGCAATTGGCCGACGGGTGTTTGCGGATGGCGTTCTTGATCAGGTTCTCGCGGGCAACGCCAACGCTTTGATCGCCGTGCTTCCATACTTAGACGAGGGCGATCCAAAATATGCCGCGAGCGTGAAGCAGCGCGTTCGTGTTTGGCTGCTGAACAAGTCGCCCTCCTCCCCGCAGGAGTGGCATCACGGTCTGGCCATGCTTAGGGAAATAAGTAGCAAGGCCGTTCTGGAAGTTACCGACGGCATACATGGCGGGCCCATTCTGCTCGAAGCAAGACTTCGCAACGGAGATGCCGAGGCAGGGGCCTACCTGCTGGCCTCGCGATTTTGGCCTAGTATACACGCGCCTTGGATGGAGGCGATAATCGCGCAAGCGATCCTCCACCATGAGCCCAAGATGCTTTCAGAACTGCAAGATCTCTTGCGTTCGCCAGGTTCGAGCGACAACGTTCGCCGTGGTGCGCTCGTTCTTGCCGGGTACGTAGGGAACGCGCAAATGATTGGAGCCATACGCGAATGTTGGGCGGTGAGCAAAGACAAGCAGAAAATGGTATTACCAGCTCTTTGGGCGGCCCTCCGTTGTGCCGACGCCCGCCCGGAGGACAGCATCGGGATGATGTTACCGGTTGTCTTGGAATTGCAGGACGATCCGACCGGCCAAAGCTATTCACAGCAACACTCTGTGCTCCAGGACATTGGATGGTCCTCCCGGCATGGGTTTACGGAGGCGGCCCTCAGATATTTGTTAGAGGTCGGTGAAAGGGAGGAATATCTCCGTGTTGTCGTTGCCATACTGAGCGAAATACCCAGCACTAGGACGGTTAACTTTGCGGTTCGCCGAATCGCAGAGTGGAGCAACCAGGCGAAGCAAAAGGGTGGTTTCTCACCGTTTGCGATGAGTTGGCCTGACCAATGGAGACGCTGGAAAGCGCTCGGACGAATTCCGGACCGGTGCATCGATGGACTGCGAAGAATGTGGGAGAAAGAAAGTGAATCGGACTGGGTGAGGGAATACGCCCTGAAGGTATGGAATGCGGCGGCGGGCGATCTCGAGGTTCTGCGCTCTATATCCACTGATGACGTCTTACACGAATCGGCCGTCTGGTATCGGATGCTTAAAGGGGACCGCAGCGTAACGACGGATGTTATCTCCATGCTCGCTGCAAAACCCTGGTTGATTGAACATATCCCGAAGATTTGGTCCGCTCAGTTGGAGCCGGTCTTGAAAGCGCATCTGGAGAAGTACGTCTCTGCTCTGCCCGTGAAACTTTGGAGTAATGAAGACTACTGGTTCGCACACACGATTCGCGATATCCCTGCCGCAACTGCGGAGAAGTTGCTTGGGGAGTACTGGGAGAAAGTGCGTCCTCGTCCACTATTTGTACAAGCGGCGCTGTATGTGTCGACGGATCGTACTCGCAAGTTAGCTGCGGGCGCTTTAGAAGGTGCAGACAAAAAAACTTTCGAGCACATCGGGAGTTTTTTTGGATTTAGGACATCCGGTCTCGTGGATAGGCTCTCGTTGAAGCATCTTGAGAGTCTTCGTCCGCATTTAGGGCTAATGGATGATATGACTGTTGCAGAGGTCGTCGATTTCTGTGGCAAGCACGAACTTCTTACGTGGGCCAGGACATACGTGCTGCCGGAGTGTGAGCGCCGGCGAGCGCAGGTCGGTGGCAAACAGAGTCCGAGTATCATTGAGAGGTGTATTTCCCAATGGATGCCTTCAAAGGAACACATCTTTGCTCAACTTGATCAGCCGAACGGGGAAGATCGGCATCTGGAATTTCGACTTGAGTTTCTATCGAAAGAGTTCCTTGAAAGGGGCGATTCGATCGATAGTTTCTGCGATATAACTCGGGAATGGTTCAGCGTCGCCCCTTCGATTGCGCGTCTGCCAATTTTGGCTACTGTCATTCAATACTGGGGCAGAAGGTCTGATCTGCCGTTCTTGCACTCGGCCTATGAAACAGCAGGCGATGCCTCGTTTCGCCCAATTTTTGGTGACGTAAACTTCATGGTTCGGCGGAGAAGCTTGTCTTAGGCCCTGGGTTGTCCGAACTTGCTGATTTTGTTCGGTCTCTCTCAGCTCTGGCAGCGGTAAGTTCGAATCCTACTCGGGAAGGGTTGTGGGTTCACTCGTTTTCGAATGGATTCCCCGACGGTTCTCGCAAGCATTCGGTGATGGCTTGTCCCGACTTGTCCATCAGAGAGCGGCCCGAAAACCAATAAGTGACGCCAGGACAGCGACTTATGTGATTTTGTCCACTGGTTCGGGACCAGGAGGTCGAAGGTTCAAATCCTTTCGCCCCGACCATTTCTTTTAGAACCAGTAAGTTACAGACAGACTTATAGCCGCTGACCGCCTGGTGTTGGGCCAGGAGGTCAGCGGTTCAAATCGAATTGCTCCGACTACGCTATTTCCCGTTCGCTCATAGACTTAAACCGCGATTCCGGGATGTTCGGCAACATGTGGAACTTGTCCAACTTGTCCAACACTTGTCTAACGACTTCACCAACGGACAAGGAATCCGGTTATTCGGTTATTCGGAGGTCAGGAGTGAATGCCGAATCTGTTTTGGAGAGCCAAAACCTTTGGCATCACGTAATTACAAAGTTTGGGTAGAGCATTCGGCTCTCGACCGAATGCTTGAGCATGTATTGCCGATTAAGTTCGCGGAACCTGTTGAACGGAAAATTTTTCTGGAGAACGTGTCCAAAATGCAAGAAGCTCTGTCATAAAAATGTAATACCACGTCTGCATTTCCGGGTGGCAGGATCGTTTTGGCTGCAGAGCGCGCATTCCGACTTCGCGACTTGTTCGACCATTCGGTCTGTAACCGGAGGTGCCATCCAAGGCTCGGCGGTGGGAACACCAACGGATTCCGAGGACACCCTGCGCTTCACCGAGTTGAGTGGCGTGCGTCCCATGATTGAAACCTATCCACTCGAAAGAGCGCAGGAAGCATTCGCGCGGATGATGAGCGGTGACGCACGACAGTCTCGGTTGCTGCGCCGTGGAGAGAGTATCACTGGCCAGATTTTAGAGACCAAGTTCTGCTGGCATTAGATCAGCACATTCCCGGTTATATCAAGGCGGGAGCGAAGGGCCGAGGCAAACAGCTCAATAAGCAAGATGGGAAGGTATTTGCAGCGACGATGAAGTCGGCAGAGGTCCGAGGATCCGTGATTAAGAGCACGTTCATTAGGGCGCTCGATGTGGTCGGCGCCCGGATCCCAGGGAGCCGACCAAAGCAGAATACGACCACGCTGAGCCTTTGCTATCTGCGTACGCCGACGCTTACATCGAGTACATCATCGGTTGCGCGACTGAATTCGCACCTCAGCGCAATGACCTTGGCGACTCTGAGTGTTTCCTCTATTTGCAGGATGATTACCGATTTCTTTCCAGCGATGTGAGGTGGGTAAAAATAGCCCGTCGGGCTTGTCCGTCCTATCTTTTAGACCCAGAAAATAAAACAGCTGAATAGTGCGGCCAATTGTTTACTTGGCGCTTGCATATCCTTCCTTTCGTAAGGCGGCGCGTACCGCCTTGGCAAGGCGTTCGAGACCCGGGTCGGTGAGCTGAGGCCCGGAAAACTTGATGACATAACCCTCTTTGTCGGTCGCGCAATTGTTGCGGTGAATCACAACCACCTGCTGGAGTTCTTTCTTCGTGCCTGTGTTTTGTGCCACCACTTTTCCTCCCATTCTTCTGCGCAATCATTTACAGCTGCTCTTGCCCGTCACCCGATTGGTTCCGGGTTTGCAGGGTCATCTGATGAAGTTAAGCAAAGAGAACTGCTTATGTGGCGGGGGGCCATGCCCTTCCCACCTGAAGCGTGCCGTTGTGGCAACTCCTTAGATGCTTGAGAGTTGTGGATCGCATCATACCGAGATGGACAAGAACCTATTCGAAGTTCTTCTTTATCAGGACGAGTCCGAGACTCTCGATTTTAAGGAAGATCAGTACGCATTCGATGGTGCGACTGACATCCAGAAGTGCGAACTCCTCAAGGACATCCTCGCATTCGCAAACTCGTGGCGTCGGGAAGATGCGTATATATTGATTGGTGTTCGAGAAGTGCGCGGAGGGCGAAGTGTTGTTTGTGGCGCCTCCAGTCATCTTTTGAACCGCAATTTGCAACAGTTTGTAAATAGCAAGATCAACAAGCCCATCACTTTTTCGTACGCGGAGAATGAGTTCGAAGGACACAAAGTTGGAGTTCTCGCCGTTCCCATCCAGGATCGTCCGTTCTTCCTGACGAAGGATTACGGGCGCCTTAAGGCGAAGACCGTTTACGTCCGCCGCGGCGACACGACGGATGAGGCTTCGCCTGATGAAATCTACAAGATGGGCAGCGTTGTCAATCGACCTGAATCACAGCCGACCCTACAACTAGCCTTTGCTGATCTGCAAAAACGATCCGAGTTAGGAACCGAACTCACTCTCGACTGCAAACTTTACAACTTGCCCAAACCGGACTCCATTCCAGATTATGGTCGACAGCCAGCTGGTCCCTTCGGAATGGATCTGCACGCCGACATCAGCACGAACTACGACTTCTTGCGAAACATCGCCGAGTTCGTTTACCGGTACGGAATATTTCAACCGATTGGATTTGTCGTCAAGAATTCCTCAACGGTCGCTGCGACGAACGTCAACTTGCGTTTCCGGATTCCCTCGTCTGTTGTTGAAGTGTGTTCGAAAGACGAAATGCCTAGCAAGCCTTCCACTAACAAGTTTGCAAATCTGGGGGCCAGGTCACAGTTTCACAAGAGTGGCGTGACCGTTTCCAGACATGGAGACTTCTATGACGTTCGAATCGAAATAGGAACCGTTCAACCCGGCATCGATGAATGGTGCACAGAGGAAATCTTTGTAGGAGGACTGCATCCGTTCGATCTTCCGCTCGAGATGACAATCTCGGCAGACAATCTCCGCTTTCCCCAAGTGCAAACGCTCACAATTAGAGGCGTGGTTGAATCGGAGGACCTACCTGCCCGGGAGTTAACAAATATTGCGAAGCGTGTCTATTCAGATCGATGATTTGGTTTGTATTGAGTCTTGGGTGATCATAGAAGCGTTCCGCGTCAAAAGGGTCATTCCATAGTGGTCGTAAGTAGTTGAGATTGCTGATCTGATTTTCGCGGTTTTCGTGAGTCTATGACTAATATCTTCGGGCCACCGTTTCTTCCAACGGAGAAGTTAACCGCCATTGGGCTAAATATCGTACTGCATCGCAAGAACCGTCATAAGAATGATCCCGGATAACAATCTTGCGTCACGGGTCATTACATTGTCTTAAATGAACAGCGTGGACATCGGAAGGCGCCGAGCTAGCTTCACACGTCCGTGCAGCACGTGTGCTGAAAACTGCTCCACTGCTGACGCAGCGATGATATCGAAGGCCGCGTTCAGGCGTTCATCAGACGCTATAGCAGCATCAAACCGCTCCTCGGTCAAATCGGTAGGGTCCACGGTCTCTATCGATTCAAGCCAGCAGGTGATTACTTGACGCGCTTCATCTAGCGACATCGCTTGAGGTTTCAGGCGTGATGGCTCGCGCAGGCCAGTCTTGCTCATTGAGGCCCCCGGGATTCAACCTCATACTTCTCACGGACAGCCCAACAGGGAATCCGGCATTGACCTGATTAATCCGGCAAAGTTTAGGTAGCGCCCTACTGGGCTTGCCAGCGGTTTTCCAGCACGCCGGGCCGAATCTTTAAAGCCGATCCGGCCCACCGCTGGCTTTGAGCTGCCACTGGCGTAAAATCGCCCCGCTTTTTAACGATACTTCCTCGAACGCAAGTCCCATGGCCGAGTTTGGAAGTTCATAAACAACCTTAGCGGTAGCGGCGAAGCACTCCGATTCGGCGAAGATTTTAATCGATACCTCGCGACCGATCGGCAGCGTATTCGATGTCTGCACGTAGCAGCCATGAAGACTGAGTGTGGCGACCTGACAACTAAGCTGACCGCCAGAATCCCTGCAAGCGATCTCGGCAATGGCAATGAACGGGAATCGTGGACTGCGGCGGGTTTTCTGGATCGTCAAAGCTCCCGAAGCGATTGACTTACCCTGTTTCAAATTATCTATTGATGGCTTTTGATTCTGCTGGTTTAGCGATTCCTGCAACCAGTCCTTCAGCATCGACCGGAAGAGTGGCTTTACTTCTCGAAAAGCGACGGCCATACCCATTGTCGGTCGGGAGTACAGCACTGTAGCTGTTGCTTTAAATATCTGGTCCTTGTTCATTATTTTGACGGTTACCCGCGTTCCCGCTGTCCGGTGCTTCGTAGTTTCCAGATAACACCCGTGACGGCTAAGCTCCGTCACGCGGGTCACCTCAACGGAGTCGTCCGAAGCCACTTCCGCAGAAGCCGAAAATGGAAATCTGGGCGTGCGGTCTGCCATTTGCTTCTCGACGAGAAGGCAGATTGTAGATTGTAGTTTCGGCGAAACTATCCAGCAGGCTACGTACACGACTCCCAAAATTCGTGTACCTTGTCAAACTCGCCGTCGGACGATCAGTCGCTAAGCAACCTAAACTTGAGATTACAGAGGTCATGACGTGTCATTCCCTCGCAATTACGGCGAAACCGGTATTGGTTCGCGAGAGTTCCGACAGCATTATGAGCACAGAGACGTAACGTTCAATAAAACTTGGAGTATTCAATGGCTAATAAAAACAAATCTGTGTTTGGAATCTATGCCAGCCGCAGTGCTGTTCAAAATGCTCTTTCGGCATTGAAGGGTGCCGGCTTTCAGAACGCGGACGTGTCTGTACTGTTGCCGGAAAATCTAGGTTCAAAAGAAATAGCGACCGAGAAGAACACCAAGGCGTCGGAAGGCGCGGCAACAGGCGCCGGCTCCGGCGCGTTGATCGGTGGCACTCTTGGCTGGCTCGTGGGTATTGGCGCTCTCGCAATCCCCGGCCTCGGGCCTTTCATCGCCGCCGGTCCAATCATGGCAGCGCTAGCTGGAGCGGGAGTCGGAGGCGCGGTCGGAGGAGTTACCGGCGCTCTGGTGGGCATGGGCGTCCCGGAATATGAAGCCAAGCGCTACGAAGGACGGCTCCAAAAGGGCGGAATCTTAATGTCTGTTCACTGCGATACTTCTGAGGAAATTAAACGCGGCAAGGAGATTCTTGAACGCACCGGTGCAGAAGATATTTCAACTGCCGGAGAGGCATCGGCTGATGTTAAGGATACGCCGTCCAAGAGAGTCGGAACGAACTAGCACTCCAAGAAACGAATTGTCGCCACAAAAGCGAGTGAAACAAAAATTTATCATCCAAACGGGGGAATAACATGGACGATCTCAAAAAGTCTCAAGAAGCAATGGGAGCCGCAGCCGCTGGCGTGAGGAAACAGCTTTCAGAGACGGCAGCCGATGCTAAGGAAAAGCTGACCGACTTGGGACGAGATGCTGCGGGCCAACTTTCCGAAGTGGCTCAATCAGCCACGGACAAAGTTAAGGCGGCAGCGGACTACCTTCAACAAACAGAGTTGACGGCTATGGCAGAGGATGTAAAGGAGGTCGTGAAGCGTTACCCCGGCTGGTCATTAGCAGTTGCCGCAGTTGCCGGATTTCTTCTCGCTCATTTGCGTAGCAGGGATTAGCAACATCCAAAGATATGGGTGGGGAAGAACACCTTTCTCGTCCCCGTGTTTATTTTCATCCCATGGGAAAATTAGAGCTACATGTCGCACTTCATCTCCAGTCTGATATGGGTGTAGGCGAATCGCCCATACTAATCACGAGCTTCTCCAAATGGTCGTAGAAGTATCATGGTTGGGAACTAACGGCGTTACTGTAAACTTCCGGGCTCACTTCCAACTGATTAGCCGCAATGTTGGTGTTTTGCGTCTAACGGAAAAAATCTCTTCTGGGCAGCAGATTACCCTGCGTCGTCGGATATATGATGACGCATGGAAATCGACACGAGGACGCGTCAGGGTTGAAATCGACACTGACTCGGAAGGCTTTCTATGTGCTTTTCGTTTCCTTGAGCCGAGTTCCGACTTCTGCAACGTCGAAAGTTCTGCACCCGAAGGAACAGAACATGCTTTAGGTAGAGTATTAATGGAATGCAGCGTTTGTCACCTCCCTGAAGTCGTGCCTTTGAATCCTGTGGACTTGAGGTCTTTTGAAGAGCGTAGATGTATTGCGCGAGTTTGCAACCTATGCTCTGCGCCGTCCATATAGATTGAAGCCCAGCCAGAAACGCAGTTGAGACAAATAGAGCAGGTTGACACTGAGCTTGAAAAGCAGTTCCTTCCGGCGCGAACCGACCCGCGCATCAAATCACGGCTCATGGCTTGTATTCGTCATCGAGGTCATGACGAGGAGGTTGTATGCGAAAATCTGTCAGAAGGCGGGGTAAGTTTTCGCAGCCGCACTCAATATGCTGAAGGTTCGCAGGTCGAAATTGCTGTTCCCTTTAGGCCGGGAATCACATCAATATTTGTACGCGGTCGGATCGTATTTTCTTTGCCTGTTCGCGGTGCGGGACTTTTTAGGCACGGCGTGGCGTATATCAAGGGCTTGCTATGAAACGTAGATCGTTCAGAGGCCTGTGCGGTATCGGACAGTTTTGCTTACCGGCCTATGACACTATCTTTACATGACCGCGAATACATCTGCGAAGTCAATCGCCTCATTAACTATTGAAATGGCGAAACCGCGTTTTGCCATGTCTGCTCTAGTTGAGGCAGATGTCGTTTCTTCTTTTAGAGGTCTTTATGCGAGAATCGCCCGCAAATTGAATGTCAGCCCATCGATGGTAAGCCGAGTAGCCGATGGGCATCGTGTTTCGCCGAAAATACAAACAGCGTTGCGCGAAGAACTGAAAATGCTAAAGCAAAAGTTAGATAGACTCTCTTGAACGTTTCCATTTCCTACTTCCTTTCGCTGCTTCTTGAATAAGCTTCGACCAGAATCAGAGGCCCAACGGCCACGGCGTGGGTTGACGGGCCGAGGGCACATCAACTCTCGTCCTTATTCCACGGTTTGTTCGCAAGCCGCTTGTTCGCAATAATAGCGTTGCGCCGCCAACAGCAGCAGGCCGACCACGATAATCAGGCTGACGAGTGCGATTCTTTCCAAGATCGTTCTACCTCGTGGACGGGACCATAGCTGCTGCAAGGCGGGACCGTCAGCGACATAATTTGTATTTAATGCCCTGTTCTGGCAGTGGGGCTATCGCGCAAAGCCCCGCCATGCTAATCGGATCGCGGGGTATTTCTCATTTTCGGCGGTTGGCTGCTGATTCGCTCGGCTTCTGCGACCAATCGACTCATTTCACGGAGCAGTGTTCGTCTGCGCTGTGGGTCTGTCGCGGTCTTTAGTTCTGAAGCGGTCGCCTCAAGCTGCCGTTGTATTTCGGCGAAATCATCCTTGGGCATCAGACGCCTGCCAAATATGAGCGGTTTCGACCCGGATAAACGTGCGGAGCAACTCGTACCTGTCATAACCATGTTCGATGGCTTGGATGGCGTAATATTTCCGCTCCGGGTGCGCCTCGTTGCGCCGACCAAAACCCGAATACATCTGACAATGCACGCCGATGGCGGCTCCGCAGATCGGACAGGGCACCAATAGTTTCTGTTTATTCGTGAGTTCGCTTCTCTTCATCGAGACAGGATAATTGCAACTCCAAAAATAAAGTGTTCCATTTTGGATAGGTGTCGTCTTTTCGCAGTTAACAGTCCGGTTAATAATTCATGACTGCATTATCGTCATTAAAACGCAAGCTCCCCGGAACTGGGCACAGTCTGGTAGTTCAATTTTGAACATTCTCAATCTGTTCGGTTTTGGCATTATGGGCGACAGCGAGACCTGCCCCTCGCCAGAGAGTTTACCGCATGCCTCAGTGGACTTTGAATTGTCAGAATTGCAAGAAAATATTCCACCACAGTAAAATTGATCCGCAGTCCGACATTCTTCTTTACGATCCGCTATGGCCATACCGACCTGAGCTTCCCGAATGCGGTGCAAATTTACCCTGTCCGCATTGCCACGAGTCCGCGACATACCAACGCTTTCAGCTCATGTATTCGCCCGAATGAACGAACGATTCGGTCACCACGATTCTTCTCTGCACCTCGCTACCGAGCAGAGGTGGGAGAAAGTTTCCCGTCTCTTTTTGTTTTCAAATTGATTCGACGTTCGGGTGTCTTTAAGCCTTCCTCACATTAAACGAGGCAGAGTACAACTAGACACACTCAATAGAACACCGTATGGACGCTCAGCCGAACCGGAACTACTTTGGGGACGCAACTCCTCAGGACAGACAAAAGCGCGGGGCGGTGAAGGTTCCCGCCTCTTTTTTTTCAAGTTGTTGTTCGTCCGAATTTGGAATCGTGAAGCAATTCATTTCACATCACCGACGATGTTTTGCCGCCGCTCTTGTATAGGTTATCCGCTAAGCCAGCATGAATTGGCAGTGCTACAGCTAGGCTCAGGGCTTCGGTTTTCCCTCGTTTGGTGTCGTATCGAGTTCCGACGAGTTCACTACGAGTTCCTTCCCCGTCTTCAGGCTCACGATTAGGAATTTCTGCGACTCTGGCGCGTGGAGGTCTCTGACAAATTGTTTCGCGGCGTCAAGGTCTGCGGCGACAGTGCGCCACAGCACAGAACCGTCTGCATCAAGCCGAAAAACATCAAACGGCGGAAGCATTCGCCCTTCTTCTCTGCGGAGATTTCGTGGCGGTCGGGCAGCCTTATTAAGCAGATTCTAGCATGTCCGTCGTGTTGGTCGCGGGTGTACTTCAATTGGTAACGCTGATAGTCGAAGGCTATTGACAGTTCGGGCAGGGCGAGATCATCTGCGCAGTTAAATATCACACTGCTATTGTTTCGGACGAGCCGTGAGATGACGGTGTTCTAACAAAGCCTTAACGCTTTCTTTTAGTGGGAACATCCCGTTCGCTTTCGTCACTACTGCATCGACACCGACTTCACGCGCATCGAAACCACGCATCATGCCTTCGTGAAAAGTGAATAGAATTTTTGGCGTCTCAGGAAGTAGTTTCTTCAATTTTTGGAGCGGCTTCAATGCCGTTCATGCGCGGCATAGACGCATCAAGAATTATCAAATCTGGGTTTAAATTTTGTGCTTTATCGATGGCGTCCAAACCATCAATGGCTTCCCCGCAAACACAGAAGTCCGTCTCCTCTTCAATGTAGGTGCGAATTAATTTACGCATCTCAGGAAGATCGTCAACGATCAGGATGCGGTTGGAAGCCTTCGCGGCTGCCAGCATTGGTTTGGTACTACCCATCAACCGAATCTATGCCGTACCCGCGTAGCTTCATATACCGATGTGTAGGTATTGCGGCTGAGACCGCACGGATCGTCGAAAGAACGCTTAGTCGAGCATGATGCGCCCGGCCAGTAAGCTGAACGTTTGTCCGGTCGGCCATCTTTTTGTCCTTAGTCGTCGCCTTCTGCAAGCGCAGATTCAAGCGTTAAGGGATGGTCAACGATCCATTCGCCGTATTTGATGGAATGTTGAACGGCCTCGTCTTCAGTATCGAACTTTCTATTGGGAAAATTCAGCGGGTCAAAAACAACAACTTGTTTATCAACGGTCGGATTGTCTGGTCGCCATTTTTCAACTGTTCCGGCGGTTTCCTTATGTGCGCTCCCGTACACCAAGTGGCCTTTATAGGTTGTTTTGCAGGGGTTCTCCACGACGGACTCCGGTTCTGACGAATTTGATCCTCGCGATCCAGAGTTACATTCGCATACGGCTGCTTGCGATAGTACTTAGGTTTAAAGGTAAACTTTTCGGGTTCAGGTTCATTGATGAATCCAGACACCGGCCCCTCCCGGTGCTGCAATGCGGGTCTGACCGTTCAAGATTTAAGACAGAACAGCTTGATCGCAGGAATCAAGTCGGAAAAAAGCCGTGCTTTGTCTATCAAAGCTTTAGCACCGAACTGTTCCGCTAGTGCTTTCGCTTCGGAATCGTTCCAGACGGATATGGCTAAAATGCAACCCGCATGTTCGAGCACTTGCAGCTTCACACTTTCCGGCAAATAATTCTTTTCATCGGGCATGTGGAGATCAAGCACCACGATGTCTGGCTTAAGGCTATCGACAAGTTCAAGGGTTTCCGCGAACGTCGTCGCTTCGCCCGCCACCTCAAGATCGGTGTCGGTTTTCAGCATCTGTACAATCCCCAAACGAACCGCGGCTTTGTCGTCTGCAACCACGACCTTAATGGGCATTGATTTAAATGGGCGGGAAGGGTCAGAAGCTTTATCCAGCGTGGGCTCGCTTGAGCGGCGTGCTTCGGTCCGATTTGCACCGCATAATTGCAGGAATCATTTCGTCAAACAATTTCATCTTATCCAGCAGCGCCACGGCTCCGTAACTTTCAGCAAGCTGTCGGGCCTCAGCATCATTTGAAAAAGACACGGCGAGCGCGCAGACACATG
>Ga0185299_10003211_pt1 | contig 22418 bp, 23 predicted proteins | sample PaiPotPPA55metaG_FD_128002 | JGI IMG/M metagenome (GOLD analysis project Ga0185299, IMG submission 128002) | Iron sulfur acid spring bacterial and archeal communities from Banff, Canada, to study Microbial Dark Matter (Phase II) - Paint Pots PPA... ... | reverse complement strand
AGCCGCCGCAAAGAACTTCTCCGGCAGGAGCAACCATGATGCTCCCCTATCTACTGCGGCTGTTGTGTCTGTGCTTGGCTTCTTTTTTTGTCCTGAATGTCGCCGCAGGCTTGCTAGTGCGTATTTCGTCCAAGTCCACAATCCGCTTTGCCGAATCCAGGACACCCCGCGCCGCCGCCCGTCTTTTGCTCGCTTTGCGCTTGCTTCCTTTTGCCCTCGCCGTCCTGTTTGTCGTGGGCCTCTGTGTCCCCAGCTATCTTTGGCTTGAACCCGCGGCCACTTCTGAACGCGTCGGCCCAATCTGCGCCACTCTCGGGCTTCTCGGTGCCGCAACTTTGCTCATATCCGTCGTACGAACCGCTAACGCGCTTTTTGCGTCCCTGCGCCATAATCGGCTCTGCCGGTTAACTGGCAGCGAAACGCGCATGCCCGGCGAATCTTCGCCTGTAGTGCTCGTCGAAAATGAAGCTCCCCTTCTCGCGATGTCTGGCATGCTTCGTCCTCGCCTGCTCATCTCGCGTGGCGTTCTCCGCGCGCTTTCCGCCGAAGAACTCGACGCCGCCTTACGTCACGAGCACGCCCACCGCACTTCGCGCGACAACCTCAAACGCCTGCTCATTCTGTTGGCGCCGGATATCTTTCCCTTCGTTCGCCCGCTTCGGTCGCTGGAACGCACCTGGTCACGATTCGCAGAATGGGCCGCAGACGATCAAGCTGCTGCGGGAGACTCCAGCCGCGCCGTTTTTCTCGCCGCCGCGCTAGTTCAAGTCGCCCGTATGGGTTCTGGCCCAAGCCTGCCTTTTCTCTCCACCTCGCTTCTAGCCTGCGACCGCGACCTCTCCGCCCGCGTCGATCGCTTGCTCCACACAACCCCGATCGCTCCAGCCCAGACCTGGCAACCCCGGCCTCTGCTGCGTTCCGCAGGTCTGTTGCTTGCCGGTTGCCTGGCCGCTTTCCTCCTCGCGCCTCCAACTCTCTCTCTCGTTCACGAGTTCCTCGAACTTCTTCTCCGTTAACACCTTTTGGAGCCGGTGCGACTTCCCGATTGCCTTCTGGCTCCGCCACTGTCTACGACCTGTGGTAGTAGTCACTACCATCCAGTAGCCTAACGCTCGGGATGAAAATCTTTTTCCTGCCGGCGAATCGTTGTCCTTTGCGCGGCATCGCGTTTTTATTCTTCCCGCTTCTGTCTTGCCTCCTGTTGCCATTCGATCTGCCTGCCCAGAACCCCCGCGGCACCCTCCGCGGCACCGTCCAGGATGCGAGCGGAGGCAGAATATCGTCCGCGAAGATTGTTGTTCAGGCAGCGGAATCAGGAGTCCTCCGGGTAGCGGCCTGCAATGACCGCGGAGAGTTTCGCATCGACGATCTCTTGCCGGGCAACTATCAGGTCATCGTGAGCGCCAATGGCTTTGCAGACGCCAAATCCGTGGTTAGAGTCACGGTCAGCTCCGTCCGGGAATTAACGGTCACTCTGAAGCTCCCGACCGTCCAGCAAACCATAATCCTCGATAGTCAGATACGCTCCATCACCACGCAGTCGATTGACACGGCGAGTGCCGTTCAGCAGGCCGTCATCTTTGACCAGGATCTTCAAACAATTCCACTCGCGGCCCGCAGTTTTGCCAATATCGCTTACTTGGCGCCGGGAACCGCGCCCGTCGAGCCCTCAGATCCCACCAAGGCCCGAATCACCGCGGTTTCCACTGGCGGCAGCTCTGGTCTGAACAATGATCTATCCGTTGACGGCGTGGATAATTCCGACGACTGGATCGGGGGCTTTCTGCAAAATTTCTCTCCCGAAGCGATTCAGGAGTTTGCCATTCGAACCGCACAGGAAGATGCGGATACCGGACGCACGACCGCTGGCTCCGTAGTCATTACTACCAAGTCGGGAACGAACCAGTGGCATGGTAACGAGGCATTCTACGAGCGCGCCGCCTCGCTAAACGCACGCTTCCCGATTGAAAATCCCGCACCCAATCCGAAACAGCCGTTCTCACGACAGAATTATGTGGGAACCCTCGGCGGACCGATCGTCAAGGACAAGCTCTGGTTTTTCTCTTCGTTCGAATACGTGCACGAAAACGCCAGTATCGCCTATAGTCCGGACAGCCAGACTCAATTCAATGCGCTGGCGCAGCTTGCCGCGCAAGGCCTCGTTAGCGTCGGCCCGACAACGATCACTTCCATTTCAGTTCCCCGGAGTGTTCCTATTCCCTTCCGCGACTACCTCGGCTCGATTCGTTTCGATTGGGCGCAGTCCAATGCGTCGCGATGCTTCTTCCGCACATCGGCGGATAGCTATACAACTCACAACGCGCTCGTGCAGCAAGCCACGCTCCCTTCCGCCGGAGCCACCACGCACAACAATTACTGGAATCTGGCTCTCGGCAATCAATACACTCTCGGCCCCGCATGGGTGGGCTCTTTCGTTTTTGGCACCAGTCTTCTGCACCTTACACAAACGCGCAATTCCAATCTTGGCTTCGCTCTCGCCTTTCCTTTCAGTTCCACTTCGGCTACCACTTCAGGATTCGAAACCTTCGGCGACAACCAATTCGTCACCGCCATCACCGCGTTTCCCGTTCTGCGTAATCAAGAAAAATACCAATTGCGCTACGATCTCGCCGGCTATGTCGGAAATCATGCACTTCGTTTCGGTATCAATTTCATTCACGAACCTGTCTTGAGCGGCGCGCTACCATCCAACGCGGAAACTCTCGTCGGTTTTGTCTTGAACCCCAGCGACTACGCCGCGAACCCGCAGCAATTTGCTACCGATTTGACGGTCTGCTCGCCCACGCCATCACCAAACATCACTCCCGGTACGTCATGCAAGGTCACTCCTGCGCGCGACGGCAGCTTTTCGCAGAATGTACAGCGTTTCGGCTTATACGCTGAAGATTCGTGGCGTGCTACGCGGAATCTAACCGTGAATTATGGTCTTCGCTACGACACCACATTTGGTTTGTTCATCGCTTCCGGCCATGATCAGAGTTTCAATCCTGCGCTTGCTGGCAATGGTATCGTCACCGGAATTCCTCACGATTACCGCAAAGCGTTTGCTCCGCGGCTCGGAATTGCTTACGGCCTCGGCTCTTGGGGAAAGACCGTTCTTCGCGGCGGCGTTGGACTCTATTACAACGACCTCGCGCAGAATGGATGGGTGCAAGCTTTCAACGCGGTAAACAATTTCAATATTCAAAACGCTTCGGGGCCACCATCATTAATTGATCCGAATTACCACACGCCGTACGCGTTGCACGCTACAGCGGGTATCGAGCACGCGTTCAACGCCAATTGGATTTTCAGTGCGGACTACACTCTCGAAACCGGGATGCACGCCTATCGCCGCTACAACTATGCGAGCGGGATTTCCGTGTTTCGCAGCGACAACCGCTCCAGCTACAAAGCGCTGGCGCTGCACTTGCAGGGAAACATGGCGAAGCGGCTGAGTCTTGTCGCCAATTACACGCTTGCTTCCGCAAAAACGTGGGGCTGCATTTTGGGCGAGCTTTTCGACTATGTCAACGGTGTTTGCGATACCTCAAACCCGTTTGGTCCTGGCGACTACGGACCCTCCGGGGAGGACGTCCGTCATCGCGCCGTGCTCGCGGGAACTTTCCATGCGCCCCGCGGATTCGAACTTACTACTTTAATTCAGGCGGAGAGCGCGCGGCCGTTTGTTATTACTACGGCGGATAACAGCGCGCGAATTTCTGTGAACGGAGTGCCTACTTCGCTCGATGAATTTCGCGGGACGCCTTACGTTCAGGCTGATCTGCGTGTGAGCCGCCCGTTCAAGTTTCACGAAGACTGGAACGTCTCGCCGTTCATCGAATTTTTCAACCTTTTCAACCGGAACAATCCCGGCGCCAACTTCGTGACCAACGTTGCCGCGTTGTCTGTTCCGGCGGCGCAAGCGGCGTCCGGCAATGTGACGGACATTTGCACGAACGCGGCGTGCACTACCACGCAGCCTGTCACCAGGCTGAGCCAGCTGGGCGTTCCCGCCGGAGGGCTTGGCGATTTCTTTGGTCCGGGAACGACCGTCGGGATTCCCTTTGCCGCTCAAATCGGCGTGCGCTTCACGTTCTAACAACTCCAAAAGCTAGCAACTGCAAAATACACTGCGCGGCCCGCGAAGACACCTACAACGATTCGCGGTTTCGGAGACCGTGGATGCGCAGTTCGATCAAGTCATCGATGGTTGGATCCTTATAGCCATGCTGGCGGACTTCTTTTACGAAATTGGCGTCGACGCCGTGAATGCGCATGGCCACCAATTGATCGGGCGAAATTTTCGCGTAGCCCGCGTCTTTCATGCTCTTTACAAATTCCGGGCTTACGCCGTGGATGCGGAACGCCACGAGTTCGTCCGAGGAAACGTTTTTTGCGACTAGCTGCTGGATCTGTTCGGTGAACTCCGGGCTGACCCCATGAATGCGGAAGGCGACGAGTTGCGCCACGGGGAGTTTCCGGCCCATCAGCGTACTCATGGACTTCACGAATTCGGGATCGGCGCCGTGGATGCGCATGGCTACGAGATCATCCGCGGAAACTTCTTTCGAGACGGTTTCTCGAACTTCGCGAACGAACTCGGGAGAGACGCCGTGGATGCGGAAGGCGACAAGCTCATCCACCGAAAATGTTTTTCCAAGCAGTGCGTTGATTTCCTTGGTGAACTCCGGACTGACTCCATGAATTCGCATCGCTACTAGATTGTCGGGAGACGGTTTTTCAGGAAGAAGCTCGATCATGGCGCGCGCGAATTCAGGGCTCACTCCGTGGATGCGGAAGGCCATGAGCTCATCGGCGCTGAGATGGGGGTACCCGGCATCGCTCATGTCCTTGACGAATTGGCGCGAGACATCATGAATCGCGAACGCGAAGAGCTGCTCCTGCGATAGGTCTGAGTAGCCGAGCGCTTTCATGCCCTGGACGTATTCGGCGCTGGAGGCGAATGTAAATTTGCCGCTGCCGGAACCGTCGCGGAAGCGGCCGTCAAAACTCATAATCCCAGCGTCGCGGCGCAACTCGAAGTGGACGGCGGCGTCCTTGACGGTGGCGAGGTTCGCGTCGAGGCCGACAAAGTCGCTGATTTTATGGGTGTTGCCCCAGGTTTGGTGATGGCCCCAGCTGGAGCGCTCAACCTCAAGATTGAAGCATCCGGGGCCCGCTCCGGAATTGAATCTGGCCGACCAATCGCCGTGAATAGTGTCATCGGCAGCGCTGCGCGAAACGCGCGTGGTCAGAACTCCGGTCATCAGGATTGCCGCCGCGAGCCACAACGTGAATTTATGCATGGATTTTACCTCTGCATCTGTGAAGACGTGCGAGCGGGGCATTTGTTCCATGCGATGAAAGATGAAGTAGAGAAGTAGAGAAGTAACGAAGTAGCGAGGTAACGACAGCCTGTTTGCCGGGCAATGGAGGTTTTTGGCTTGAAAGGTGGGACCCCCCCCGGGGTTTTTTTGTAAGTGCGGATTCTAAAGGACTTTAAGTGCCGTGTTTTGTAAGTGCGGATTCCAAAGGGGTTACGGGCGCGTTTTTCGTAAGTGCGGATTCTAAGGGAGATAGTGGGTAGTGAGTGGTGGGTAGTGGATAGAAGGCAGTGGCGGGATCGGTGGGTGGCCGGGTGGCGTGGGGATTTTAACACAGAGCGCACAGAGTTCACGGAGGTCAGAGGGAGGGCAGGGAACGGTGATGGCGGAGCGGGAACGAGTAGGGGGAGAGAAAAGCAGATCCCTCACTTCGTTCGGGATGACAACTGAGCGGGGAGCGAGTTAAGGGGGAACGAGTAGCGGGGAGGAGGCGTGGGCGAGACACTTCGAGGCTCAGGGCAAGCATAGGGAATGGTAGCAGGATAGTTACCAGTTGTCAATAACATTTTGTTTTACTGAGTGATTCATTCGAATGGGCGCGGCGGATTCGAATGGGGTGAAGGGAAGTCGAGAGATTTGAGGGAGTTGGAAGGGGAGTAACGGGTTTGTTACGGCTGTGGAAATATGTGGAAAAGCGGGGAGAGGCAGTGAGTAGTGAAGAGTGAGTGGTGTGTAGAAAAGCGAAAGAGGAGGAGAGTGCCCCACCGTTTGCGGCAAACAAAGGCACAAACGGTAGGGCACCCAAAAGTTAAGGCGCTGGCACCCGCCAGGCCGACCAGTTCCGTAGTCTAGTTCCGTTTGATTGTCGCGAACCAAGCCGGTGCGCCGTCGTGGTGGTATCTCGTCTGAATCCGGTTTGGTTCGATGGCGGCGACATTCCATCCATTGCTGGGATTGAACGCCGCTTTCAGCTCTTTCTGACTGATGGGGTGCGGGCCAGTATCGGGACCCTCGTCACTGAAGCACAACACATACAGGGTTCCATCGTGCTCGGTCACCGAGGCTAGACTCGCAACGTATCCTGGTCGCTCGTCGCCGTCGAAGGTGTGGAACAATCCACAGTCCAGCACGGTTTTAAACCTGCCCCCCAAGCACTCCAGGCGGAACGCGTCAGCCGCAGCGAACTCCATGTCGATCCCACGGTCGCAGGCCTTCTCTCGGGCGATCGCCAGTGCCGTCTCAGCCACGTCAACGCCCAGAACCGACAATCCCAGCGAGGCGACGTGAAGAGCGTTCTCGCCGGTCCCGCAGCCCGCATCGAGCACCGCTCCGGCGAATCCGCCTTCGGATGCCAAACGCACTATTGCTGGCTGCGGCCGGCCAATATCCCAAGGCGCAGAGCCGTCGTGGTACGACGCATCCCAAGGCAGTCCCGACAGCCGTTCGTGACTGGTTGGGTGCCGACCACGGAACGGATCATCAGCAGGGGTTCCTGATCGCTCCGACAACTTCGTCTCCTTCCTGCAACTGATTTTACCACCTCATCGTGGCACGCCAATCCACAGGTCTTGACTATTTCTCCAGGAGACGGGGAGGAGTGACCCGCCGTTTGCATGAAGCAAAACCGCAAGCTGTAGGCCAGCTCGGAGTAAAGGCGCGGCCACCCGCGTGCCCACGCAAAACCGGCGTATGCTATGCCCAAGAGTGGATTCGGGGAGCGATAGGTGAGCCATGAAAAACTATTTCTTGCCGGTTGTGATTTTGGCGATGATTTGCAGTTCGTGCGCGCGGAGCGTTGCGAGTGATGAACCCGGCTCATTCCAGATGATCCAGAGTGCTGTTCTAAGGGTTTTGCACTATCCCTCATACACGGCGGCGGACGAAAAGACTTTGAATCATGCGGGAGACATGGCGGCTCTCGCCGTGATAAGCAGTCTCTCTGTAGAGGAGATGAAATCACCCGAGAAGGAAAGACAAATACTGCTGGTATTGAGCCTGGCCTTTGAGGCTCCGCAAATGATCGCGAATAGTATTGACCGGAAACCGACGGCGGCGCTGCTCTTACTTGATCATCTCCAGGAAACGAACTATGGCGGACAAAAGGTCAACCAGATCGAGAACGTCCGCAACGAAGTCCGACACAATACGAGTACGGGAAAGCCGTTCGAGTTTGTGACATTGGCGGGCGAACCACCGATAGATTGGGAGCATACGCAGTGGGTGAGCAACGTACTTGGTTGGACAAGCAACGTTAAGCCAGGGATGACGCGGAAGGAGTTGATGAGGGTCTATACGATCGAAGGAGGCCTCTCGATGCGCACGAACAGGACGTACGTGCTGAAAGGCTGTCCAGAGATTAAGGTTGACGTGGAATTCTCGGCGGTGGGACCTGCGACTGAACCAGGCGGCGAGAGTTTTGACGACAGAATCGTCAAGATTTCGAAACCGTACTTGGATTATGGCCGGGTCGACTAGCGCGGCGGCGAAACTTGCGTGCGATCCGAGACCTAGCAGCGGTGAAGTCTAAACCCGCACACGCAAAACCGGCGTATGCGGTACCCGGCTGTAGGCCAGCTCGGAGTAAAGGCGCGGCCACCCGCGTCTCATGATAATAAGTACAGGAGGAGCGCGGAGTGGGCGATAGAGAGGGTTTCGAGGCCGCGACGACGCGATTCGCAGAACTTATTAAGGCGGAGGGTTGCGCGGGGAGAATTGTATGGGTGTGGCCGGAAGATGTTTTGGCGACGGGGAACAGATTCCTGTATGTCCGGGAGCCGGTTCCGAGCGGCAACGCGATGCGGGCGCGGGAGATGTATGAGAAGGTGATGGAGCTTAATTGCGGCTTACGGATGGCTGATGTGTGCGTTGGCCATGATGCGACTTACTGCTGTATGTGGGGGCGGCCGGAGGATCATGAGAAGGAGCACCAGTTGTGGCCGTCTCGCGGGTTGATGATGAGCGTCAAGAAAGAGTCAAGCCGGGTTGAGGGAAGAATCGTGCGGAATGGGTTGCTGTGGAGATTTTTGAGTTGGCGGTATCGGGGGAGGCAGAGGATGAAGGAGTTGATGTTTTCTTGAGGCGGGTGCTGCATACAGTCAATCGAGAGGCTTGGTGAAATATGTTCGTACGACGATGATTCCAGGCTGTTCTGGGGTTCCGTTTTGTTCCGGTGGAGCGGGTAACGGAACGGATTTGCTGGCGCGATCATCGCGGATCAGGATTTCGATGCGAGGTTTCAACATTTCGGCTTCGGCGGGCGTCAAGACTTGCGCTGAGTCTTGCAGTGCGGCTACGGTACGGCGAAACAGGGTGCGTTGCTGCTCGACCGTCGCGAGCAACTGCTGTCTGTAGTCGGTTTCTCCTTTCCATACGATCCTCGCGTCCGGGTAGGGATCCAGTTTGATTTGTGGCGAAGAGTTGGCCATCAGTTTGGCGAGGTACTGCGCGCGATATTGGTCGCGGTTGCCGTCATCGCAGTAACCCGGGTCGTCGCCCGGGTTGTCGTAGTTGCCGGGCTCGACGCGCAAATAGTAGACGGGGGTGTCGCCACCGACGAGATAGGTGGCATTCACACCCGGCAGGCGCTGAGGAACCTGCGAGAGGATGTACAGGCCGACTGCGGGCCAAGGAGCTTTCGGAGCACGCATGGAGAAGCCGCATTCGCTTCCGCCGCCTCCGGAAAAGCCACCGATGCCAGCGTCAACGACTGCGATAGTCATATGTTGCGTGAACCTGCTGAGAAGAAGCGCGGCGAATCCCGGGGTGCGACTCTTAACCAGTACGTTGCCGGCGGCGAGCCAATTCCAATTGGCCTTGGCGATGCGCGCGATGTCGAGGAGCGCCGAGTCATCAGGCTGGGGCGAGCGAACGAGGAGGATCAAGGATTGGGCTGGAAATTCCTGGTAGAGCTTGAGAGCTTCTGCGGCCGGCACGGCGGCATGCAAGGCGATGAGGGCATCCAGTACGGCGAGCAAGGCGTCATGGTGGTCGCGCTCTAACTGCGAGGAAAAGTCTTCGGTAGGTTGATATTCCGCGACTTTTTCGTTGAGCAGTGGGATCAAAGCTGTCAGGTGATCTTGCTTCGCGAGCCACGCGCCCCAGGTCAAGCGGAGTGGATCGTCGGAATGCAGCCATTCGGTGGCCCACGCAGCTCGCTGCTGTGCGTCGGCGTGTAGCAAAGAGACGGGATCGGTTGCGGGAGGTCGCTGGGCGGCTAAGGTTGCGGAGAGAGCAAGAAAAAGGCCCGTCAATTTGAGCAGCGTTGGGCGGTGAAGCCGGGACATTCCTCGGAGTCTAGCACGTACGGCCGCGTCTTGAGATGAAGCTTAGGTCAGGCAACTTACTTCGCAGCGGCGTGATGGTCGTAGCTGATGGCCCTGGTAATTTTCCAGGCGCCGTCTTTGTATTGCCAGAGATGGATGAACTTGCCTTCACCGACGCCCTCGGTTTCCTCATGTCCAGGGTGGTGGAAGCGATGGACACCCATCTCGACGGCGCCATAGCCCTTCATGTAATACACCTGCAGCGTGCCTGGAACGAGTTCGCGGGTCGTTTTGCCGCAGATATTCTTCTTGATGCTGTCGGTCAATGCGGCCTTGCCGAGAGTGAGCCCGCCCTGATCGTGGTAAAACTCGACATTGTCGACAAAGAACGAACTGAACTTCTCCAAATCGCAACGGTTGTAGGCGTCGAACAGGGCGGCATCGAGCGTGGTGATGGCCTTGTCTAGTTCGGCCTGGGAATTAATGTTCTCGAGCGCGGGGACCGCTTGAGCGCCGGACCGGATACAGCACGAGGCGAATACCGCGAACAGTAGCAGCGTTTTTGCAATGAAGACTCTCTTCATGTGACTCCCTTTTCGGCTGGCGTGCAGGACACAAGGATATACGTCAGGCAGGGAGAGGAAGTTCCCAGCGGCTCATGGGGGGCCACTCGCGGACGGTGGTGGGCGCATGGGCACAAAGGGACTTAAAACCTTTTGGGCCACTTTCGAGCTGCGTGAAAGACGCGGAGGATTTCAACGGCGTTGGCGCGGACTCGATAAGGAATGATGTACGGGGTTTCGCCAATGACCAGTTCGCGCGTGCCGGCAACTCGGCCGGGACGGCCCATTGCTGGATTCTTGCTTAGCAGGCCGGCAGCGCGGAAGATCCTTTGCACGAAACGGTCTGCTGCCGCTGGATTGTCCAGCGCAATGTAGTCCGCTTCTGCTTCCAGGTTGGCGAGCGCTACCCGCAACCACCTAACGCGCACGGCGAGCCCACTTCTTCGCCACTCGCTTTACTTCATTTTCGGTTGCAAACTCCCCGCGTTCCGCTTCCGCCAGTCCTTTGTGAATCTCTTCGATTTGCCAACTGTTCAGGGCTACATAATCGCGGATGGCTTCGGCCGCCAGGAAAGAACGCGACCGCCGCGTGGCCCTGGCGAGTTTGTCCAGCTTGCCCGTCAGTCCGCCATCCAGGCGCAGGGTGATAATTTTTTCGGACGCCATTGATGCCACTCGATTACAGCTGATTACATTGTATTCGCTTTTTCAGAAATTCGCGAGCATTCCGTGTGGCCTTTCAGATAGACATGTCGCCAGACTTAGAACTGAGGTGGGCGACGCACATTTTTCGATACTGGCAATAAAAACGTTGCGTTTGCAGTGAACCGCACCGCGGCAGAGGATGTGGTCACGAAGGCTGCCGGTGTGAGAGATGTATCCCCTCGCGACGTAGCCGGCGGAGGTGCGTTTTGGACTATGTTCAGCCCATGGAGCTTTTGAAGGATGCGGCGCAGGCGGCATCCAGGAAGGCTTCCCTTTCCGTTCGCGATCTTTTGATTCGAAGTTTTCTGGCGGGCGGGCTGCTGGCTTATGCCACTTCGCTCGTATTCATTGTGCTCTCGCAGAATGTGGCGCCGATTGTGGGAGCGATCCTTTTTCCGGTGGGATTTGTCATTTTGGTGTTGCTGGGGCTGGAACTGGCGACAGGGAATTTTGCGCTGCTGCCGATGGGTTGGGCTGCCGGGGAAGTCTCTTTGGGCAAAATGGCGCGGAATCTGGGCTGGGTTTATCTGGGAAACCTGGCGGGGAGTTTATTTTATGGGGTGCTGTTCTACCTGGCGGTGACGAACTGCGGCAGTACGGGTAGCGGGGCTATCGGGGAGTTGATGAAGGCGGCGGCGCAGAAGAAAACTCTTGGGTATATGGCGCTGGGGTTGCGTGGATGGGAGACCGCGTTTATCAAAGGAGTTTTGTGCAACTGGATGGTGACGCTGGGGGCGGTTCTGGCGATGGCTTCGCGGTCGACGATCGGGAAAGTGGTCGCGATGTGGCTGCCGATCATGACGTTTTTCGCGCATGGGTATGAACATTCGATCGTGAATATGTTTTTGATTCCGACAGGGAAATTGTTTGGTGCGCCGGTTTCGTTGGGGCAGTGGTGGGTGTGGAACCAGATTCCGGTGACATTGGGCAACTTTGTTTCTGGGGCTTTGCTTACGGGGCTCGCCTTGTACGTGACAAACACGCCTAGGAAGGCCGCGACGATGGAGATTTCCCTGGGGACGGCGGAGACTGCGCGAGTGGCGGCGGGACAAGTGGCCGAGGCCGACTGATGCGACTGGCGGCTGTGGAATCGAAAACTGCGCAGATTGCGTTTGCGCCGCGAACTGTTGAACTGAGTGAAGCTGGCGAGAAGTTTTGGGAGGTTGGCCATGATGCAAAATTCTGAGAACGATTCCGTCACGACTGCAGAACGAGAATCCGACAAGATGATGCGCGCGGCGAACGCTGTCGAAGGTTATAAGGCCTTGATGGATGGCGACGGGCTGCGCATTCTTGAGCACTTGCCGCAGATCATCGAGCGCGGCACGGAGGCGTTGACGGCGGCGGAAAAGGAATTGTTGAAGTGGGTGGGAGTTTTTTACCGGCGGCCGACGCCGGGCAAGTTTATGATGCGCATTCGGATGCCGAACGGTTTTGTGAGCAGCGAGCAACTGCGGACCATCGCAGAGCTTTCGCGGCGGATCGGCAACAGCGTGCTGGACATTACGACGCGGCAACAGATTGAGTTGCGGGGATTCACGCTAGACAGCATTCCGGTGATTTGGGAAAAGCTTCAGGGCGTGGACCTGGGGTCGCTGCAGACGGGCATTGACAATGTGCGGAACATCAATGGATGCGCACTTGCCGGTTTGACGCCGCACGAATTGTTTGACGCGTCGCCTGTGGTGCAGGAGTTGGATCGGATCATCGTCGGAAACAGGGGCAATCCGGAGTTCACGAACTTGCCGCGCAAGTTCAACATTACTGTGACTGGCTGCATGGACAACTGCACGCATAACGAGTCGCAGGACATTGCTTTGATTCCCGCGAAGAAAGGCGGGCGAGCGGGGTTTAATGTGCTCGTCGGTGGAAAGATGGGCTCGGGAGGATTCACCATCGCTTCGCCACTAAATGTTTTTGTGGAAATTTTCCAGGCAACGCGGATTGTGCTGGAGCTGATCAAGATTCACCGCGATCATAGCCCGCGCGAGGCGCGGTCGAAATGCCGGTTTGCGTTCCTGATTGAAAAATGGGGAATCCGCAGATTGCGGGCGGAGCTTACGGCGCGGTTGGGGCAGGAGCTGGCATTTCAGGGAAGAGATATGCGGGGTTCGACTCATGCTGACCACATCGGACGTAGCACGCAAAAACAGGGTGGGCTGGTGGCTGTGGGGCTTTGCGTGCCGACAGGCCGAGTCAAGCCTGAGCAACTGGACGAGCTGGCGCGTCTAGCGGACGTGTATGGCAGCGGCGAGATTCGCCTGACAACCGGGCAGAACGCAATTATTCCCAATGTGCCCGTCGAACGCGTGACGAAGTTTTACGGTGAACCTTTGCTTAAAGAATTTTCACCTCGGCCATCTCCTTTTGTGCGAGGACTGGTTGCTTGCGTGGGAACTGATTATTGCAATCTGGCGCTCATCGAAACGAAGAGCCGCGCCGTAGCGCTTTCGCATGCTCTCGATGAAAAAATGGGCGCGGGAGGGAGTCCGCTGACGATTCATTGGTCTGGGTGCCCGGCTGGTTGTGGGAATCATGAAGCGGCTGACATCGGTTTGCGCGGGTTCAAGACAAAAATTGACGGAAAGATTGTCGATGCAGTAGCGGTCTACGTGGGCGGGCGGACGGGCCCTTACGCGGTTGCAGGCAAGGAGATTTTGGCAACCGTGCCATGCGATGAAGCGTTTCCGGAAGTGATGGCAAATGTTGTGGAGGCTTACCGGCTTGAAAACGAATATGGGAAGCAAAGGAGTTTAGTTGATCCGTTTTTCACGGCTGCAGCAACGGTGGGATTGGCTTCCTGGCGAAGTTCCGTCTCGGAAGCGGCATCCATCGGCGCAAATTAAGAACAACTTTCCTTGGTGTCTCGCCAAAGTCCAATGCTCCGAATTCCGACACATTCGAGGTATAGTCAGCGAGCGGAGCACTGGAAATGCCTGTCACGAATTTTCACGGATTGACCGTTCTAACGTTGGAGAGCCGGCGGGGACAGGAAATGAGCCGGCTGATCGAGATGTACGGCGGCAAGCCAATGCATGCGCCTGCGATGCGAGAGGTACCCCTCTCTTCAAATACAGAGGCGTTGAAATTTGCTGATGCGTTATTCGAAGGAAAATTCGATGCGGTGGTGTTCCTAACAGGAGTCGGAGCACGCGCACTTTCGAAAGTGGTGGAAGGCGTGCATCCGACTGAGAAGTTTTTCGAGGCATTGAGAAAGATTTCTGTAATCGCGAGGGGACCGAAGCCGGTCGCTGTCCTGCGCGAATGGAAAGTGCCCGTGGCGCTCGCCGCGCCGGAACCGAACACTTGGCACGAAGTGCTTCAGGCGATTGACGACAACAAACTGGATTTGCGCGGCAAACACGTCGCTGTACAAGAATATGGGGTTTCCAATCCGGAGTTGCTTGAAGGATTGCGCGACAGAGGGGCTCACGTTACACCTGTGCCGGTCTACCAATGGGAATTGCCGGAGGATACGGGGCCGCTGCGGGCGGCGGTGGAGGAAGTGATCGCGAGGAGGATCGACGTGGCGCTGTTTACGACCAGCGTGCAGATTCATCACCTTTTCCAGATTGCCGAGCAAGACTCAAAGAAGGATGCTCTCAAGGCGGGCATGGAGCAGTTGGTGAAGGCTTCGATTGGGCCCACGACTTCGGAAACTCTGCGCACTTACGGGTTGTTGGTCGATCTGGAGGCCAGTCATCCGAAGATGGGGTATCTGGTGAAGGAGGCAGCGGAGCAGTCCGAGGAACTCCGTCAGCGAATCCAATCGCGGTCGAAATGATTTAGATCTTGGCTTCACTAGGAAACGGCGGTCGCTAAAAGGAAGAGGCCCGATTTTTGGTCGGGCCTCCCGGTTTTGTTGAGTGAGTCGAGGCGGCTACCTTGCGGAGGCGGCAACGGCTTTGGCTCGGCTGAGTTCGGGGACGACGCCGAGCTGTTGCATAAGGCCCAACGCATCCCAGTTGACATAGCCTTCGAACATTTTGCCATTCGTAAAGCGAGCAATGCTTACACCGGTGATGTTGAATTGCTTGTTTGTTGGGGCAATGCCGTTGAGTTCGCCCTTATGGGTGCCGCGGCAAGACCAACGAGCGACTACGGTTTCGCCTTCGGCAAGGATGTCCTCGATCGTGAAACGAATGTCGGGGAAGGCATTGCGGTAGAGAGTGACTCTCTTCTTCTCACTCTCGGGGCCGTGCCCCAGATCAGGCGACGAACTGTCGTGGTGAGTGTACGTAGGTGCGATGAGTTCGTCTGTTACTTGCACATGGCCTTTGTTCCAGACTTCTTCGAACAGACGACGGACGTTAGTTTTGTTTTGTTCAGACATGGTGAATCTCCTTTTAGAAAAGCACGATCTGCCCGCTCGCACGTAGCGAGTCGGGCTTGAGCGATGTGACATGAAACCGCTGGCGTCTTGGGTGTGCAAACCTGTACGTCGAACAGGAAGTAGAGCCCCGCTCGAGAATAAAAAGAACCTAATTGGTTCTGCCCTGATGGCGCTCGATGCGAAGCTGGTCCTTAAAGAAACTGCGAATGGACTGAGAAGCGGGAGTTTCGCCCCAAACAGCGAAACCTCGAACTCATACTGTTCTTTGAGAGGGAGTGTGTCAAGGACATTCGAAAGTTTCTTTTGTGCAAAGCGAATGATAATCGGCGGAGGAAAAGGGATCGAGTGAGGTTACTGCGCTGGCGGTTTGACGCGCTGAAGGGTTTCCCTCGGTGGTGTAATTTTTAGAAAGCCTCGCGATTGCCGCGAGATTGTAAGCTCATGCAAATACGCGCTATCGGAGTGCGACGATTGAGAGCGTGCTCGGAAACTGCGCCCGTAGCGATAAAAAAAAGAAAGAAAGAAAGAAAGAAAGAAAGAAAGAAAGAAAGAAAGAAAGAAAGAAAGAAAGAAAGAAAGAAAGAAGACGTCTACGACGGCGAATTTGGTGAAATGGATGGTTGACCATGTGGAGAAGAATGCGTGGCGAGAGGATGCGAAGCAGTGGCACTACTGAGAATGACGACAAGGAGAAGAGAAAAGATAAGGATAACGCAGAGACGCAGAGGGCGCTGAGGTTCGCGGAGAGATGAGGGTGGTATTGGCAATTGTGCCGCGCGAATGTTCGCTAGTTCGCTACAATAGAGAAGTAGGGCTGGAAGAAAAGAAACGACAATGTTTGAAAACCTGACAGAGAAGCTGCAACGAACATTTAAGAATTTGCGCGGGCAGGGGAAGCTCACGGACGAGCACCTGGACGTGGCGCTCGGGGAGATTCGCGAGGCCTTGCTCGAGGGCGACGTGAACGTTGGCGTGGCTGACGAGTTGCTGGCGAATATTCGCAAGCATGCGCTGGGCAGCGAGGTGATGCTGCAATTGTCGCCCGACCAGCAAGTGGTCAAGGTGGTGCGCGACGAGTTGTCGGCAATGCTGGGGAAGCATGCCAAGCCGCTGTTTGCTTCGCGGCCGCCTTCGGTGTGGATGATTGTGGGGTTGCAGGGGTCTGGTAAGACGACCACTACCGGCAAGCTGGCGAAATGGCTTGTACAGCATGGGCATCGGCCACTGGTTGTTTCTACCGACGTGTACCGACCTGCGGCGCGCGAACAGCTTGCGCAAGTGGCGAAGGCTGTGGGGACTGCGCTGTGGCCGGGGGCGGGAACGGACAAGCCGCTCGAGATTGTCAAAGGCGCGATCAGAGAGGCGAAACTTTCGGCGAGCGACGTGATTCTCGTGGACACGGCTGGGCGTTTGCACATTGACGACGATTTGATGAACGAATTGAGCATGTTGAAGAAGGAACTGGCGCCTAGCGAAATTCTGTTTATCGCGGATGCGATGATTGGGCAGGATGCCGTGCGATCGGCGGGCGAGTTTCACAAACGGCTCGGAATCACTGGCGTGATCCTAACGAAGTTGGACGGCGATGCGCGCGGCGGAGCGGCGCTTTCGATTGGGAAGGTTACCGGAGCGCCAGTAAAGTTTGTGGGGTTGGGCGAAAAATACGACGCGCTAGAGGGGTTTTATCCGGAGCGTATCGTTTCACGCGTGCTGGGTATGGGCGACATCATGTCGCTGATCGAGCGAGCGGAGCAGACGGTCGACAAGAAGGCCGCCGCGGACCTCGAACGCAAGCTGCGGAAGGATGGGTTCACATTGGAGGATTTCCGCGACCAGTTGAAACAGATTCGCAAGATGGGACCGCTCGAACAGCTTGTGGACATGCTGCCGAAGATGGGGCCGCTGCAGAATTTGCCCAAGGACGCGAAGGTCGACGAGGGGAAACTGAAGCAGGTCGAGGCGATCATCAACTCGATGACGAACCAGGAGCGGCGGGACCACAACATTATTGATGGCAAGCGACGGAAGAGGATCGCGAAGGGCAGCGGTACAACCGTGCAGGATGTGAACCAGGTTTTGAAGCAGTACCTGCAGATGCGCACGATGATGAAGCAGTACGGCGCGATGGCGGCGCGGGCGAAGATGAAGGGATTGGGGAAGCTCGCGGGATTGTCCTGAGGCGCGAGTTCATTCTTTCGGCTTTAAATTCAAATAGAGATCGGCAGTTTTCGCGGCGAGCGCTTCTGGATCGAGATCGGTGCGATTGCAGAGGATGACGATTGTTAGATTGTCTGTGGTGAAGCGCTCGATGATGGTGCGGAAGCCCATGGTGCTTCCGGTGTGCCACATGCGCGCGTGTCCTTGATAGGGATCGAGGAACCAGCCGAAGCCGTAAGAGACGGGCTTGCCGGGATGTAAGTTGTCGTCGTTGGATGCGGTTGGCCAAAGCGTGGGCAAGCTATTCGCTAATTTCGCAGGGACGAGCGCCGCGTTCATTTCGTCGGCGGTCAGCAGAGTATGATTCCGCAGAGCGTCGTCCCACTTGGCGAGATCCTCAAGATTGGAATAGATGCCGCCGTCGCCTAAGGTGGCGGACGTGGAGCTTTGGTCGGTTTCCTTCAACGCATCGCCTTCTTTAGAGTGGCCGAACGCGCGATTCAGAACTTCATTTTTTCCTTTCTGATAGACGATGGTGTGATCCATGTGTAGCGGCGCGAAGATCCGCGTGCGGAGAAAATCTCCGTAGGATTGGCCTGACGTTTTGGCGACGATGAGACCGAGGGCGACGTAACCGGAATTGCTGTAAGACCAACTCGATCCGGAGGCGAATTTTCCTTTTGTCTCTTTTTTCAAGAGGGCGAGTACTTCGTCATCCTGGATTTGGTGTTCAGGTGACCACTGCGGGCCTTTTGCTTTCTCCTGGACCTCCATCAAATCTTCGTAATCGGGCAGGCCGCCGATGTGATTGAGGAGATTTCGGATCGTTATGGTTTTACCGTAGGCTGGGAAATCCGGAAATATCTCCACGAGCGTTTCGTCGTAGCGCAGCTTTCCGTCGTGGACGAGCAGCATAGCCGCTATGGCGGTGAACTGTTTGGTGAAAGAGGCGAGGCGGAAGTTGGTGTGCGGGTCGATTTTCACATTCGTTCGCAAATCGCGGACACCGTAGCCTTTTTCAAACAGGGTGTGTCCTTCCTTGCGCACGAGTACCGCCAATCCGGGTGAGTTTTCTTGTGTGACGGCGGAGAAAATCGCATCGACTTGTTTTTCGGTAGGCGAGGCTGGGGTTTGCGCCTTGGTTTCGATTCCGAGTGCAAAAATGGCAATGATAGAAAAGATGAGCGCTAACCTCATCAAACCTCCTCGAGACGCCCAAAGGATAGCATCGCTTGGCGCGTTCCTCTGCGCGTAACATAGGTGCGCTTACTCTCTAAGTTCGGCGAAAAAACGGGCAGGAAGTATTCGCACCCATGTGCGGCGCGCAATGGCCACAGATTGTTCGCGCAAGAACATGTTATGCGGCCGGCCGCAAGAGATTGGGGATTGCTGTAGATTCCCGCGCTGCGAAACCAGGGCGTCGTTTATACTCCTAAAACGATGATTGACCCGCCAAACCGCGCACTGGAAACACAAAACTCGCAGGATTCTTCGAATGCAACCGTATGATCTGATCGTCATTGGCTCCGGACCGGGCGGGCAGCGCGCCGCCATTCAGGGAGCGAAGGCTGGAAAGCGTGTCGCGGTGGTCGAAAAACAAGCTGCGATTGGCGGCGTGTGCATCAATACCGGAACAATTCCGAGCAAGACGATGCGCGAAGCGGTGTTGCATCTTTCCGGTTTTTATTCGAAGAGTTTTTACGGATCGAATTACAACGTCAAAGAAAACGTGACGATGGCGGATTTGAATTTCCGCGTGCAGCGCGTGATCGAAAATGAAGTGGCGGTTACGCAGGACCAACTGAAGCGCAACGGCGTGGATGTGATCCACGGCTTTGGCAAGTTCACCGATGCGCATCACCTTCGGGTGGAGAATGGCAACGGCTACGCGGAACTAGAGGGCCAGTTCTTCGTGATTGCAACGGGAACGAAACCCGCCATCAATTCGAAAGTGCCGATCAATGGGCGAACTATCATTAACAGTGACCAAATCCTGACAATGCCGCAGATTCCCCGGACGCTGATCGTGGTGGGCGGCGGCGTGATCGGGGTTGAGTATGCGTGCATGTTTGCGACGCTGGGCGTGCGCGTGATTATCGTGGAAAAGCGACCGCGGCTTTTGGAATTTGCGGATACCGAAATGGTTGAGGCGCTGACTTACCACATGCGCGATCATCGGGCCACGCTGCGGCTCAATGAGGAAGTAGAGAGCGTAGAGGAATTGCCCGATGGAAAAGTGGCGGCGAACCTCGTCAGCAAAAAGCGCATCAATGGCGATGCTCTGCTGTATGCGATTGGCCGGCAAGGCAATGTGGACAAGCTGGACCTTGCTGCCGCCGGAATCGAAGCCGACGACCGCGGGCGGATCAAAGTGGATGCGGATTATCGCACCACGCAAGCGCACATTTTTGCGGTGGGAGACGTCATAGGATTTCCGAGTCTGGCGTCGGTCTCGATGGAGCAGGGACGCATCGCGGCGGCGCGCGCGTTCGGGCTTCAGGTGCAGACGGATCCCGCGAGTTATCCTTACGGGATTTACACGATTCCGCAGATTTCGTTTATTGGGAAGACGGAAGAGCAGCTCACGGACGCTGACGTTCCGTATGAAGTTGGTGTAGCGTATTACCGCGAGATTGCGCGCGGGCAAATCTCCGGTCACACCGATGGACGATTGAAGTTGCTATTTCATAGAGAGACGCTCGAACTGCTCGGCGTGCACATTTTTGGCGAAGATGCTGCGGAGCTGCTGCATATCGGGCAAGCGGTATTCAAGCTGAAGGGCAAGATCACCTATTTCATTAATACGGTCTTCAACTATCCGACTCTCGCCGAATGCTACAAGACCGCGGCGTTTAACGGGTTGAACCGCCTGGGCTGAGCGGTCTCAACCTTGCGACATGATTCTCAGAATGCTCCCAGCCATCTAACGGGGAAATGGCTCGAGAGCGCATTTACCAGCTTTTCATCTGCGGTGATCAACTCTGAGTTCAATGTAACGGCCAGCGCCACATATAAACTGTCGTAAACCGTTCGACCATGCTGCAAAGCAATTTGGAGCGCAAGGTCAATGAACTGCTCTGGCGGCACGGTGGGAAGCTCTTGCGCCTGGAGAGCTGCAAGCGATGTTTGTGCTTCGGCACCCGTACAGCGGTTCTGGCGTACCGCCTTCCAGTGAGCGCTGGCGATTTCTAGCCAAATGAGGTCGGGGGCAATCAGTTCAATGGCGCCTTGCTGCCAACGATCGAGCAATCCGCGGGCTTGAGGCGCTAGAACTTCCAAACGAAACGGAGAGAGCCATTTGATCGCCACGCTAGCATCTACAACAAAGCCGGTCACCGCAACCGGTCCTCACGAATCATTTCGTCGGATGTAGGGGAATCGCCGGACAAAGGCGGTATGGAAGAGTCGAGGCTCCTCAACTTATCAACAAACTCGCGACGCCGCTTGAGTTCCTTCTCGGTGGGGAAATTTCGTTCGAGAAGAGCGAGTACCTCGGCAGCGATGGAACGGCGCTGGCTTTTGGCGCGCTTGCGCAGCGCTTCGTAGAGGTCTCGGGGCACGTTTTCGACGTAGAGTGTTGGCATAGGGATTCCCTAGGGAAAGCATAGGACATCCCTAGGAACTTTTCAACGCATCATTTTTGGAAGGCAGTCTGTGTCCAGAGGTTTGCAGGTTGTTTCTATCAGGCCCAGCCCTGCCGGTATTCGCGGCGGAGGAAGTCGTTTGCCTGAGCGACGTTCGTGACGCGCATATTTTCGCCGTCGTAGTTGATTTTTTTTCCGGCGCGGAGTGCTACGACGCCGAGGAGCATGACCTCGGTGAGGCGCGCGGCGTATTCGAAGGGGCAAGAGGTTTCGGTTTTGCCTTTTGCGGCGTTGACCCAGTTCATTTCGTGGTCTTCATTCTCGATGCGCGGCAGCTTTTGCGGGGGCTTACCATAGGAGTCGTGAAGGGACTTGGGCAGCAGGCGAGGTTTTAATCCATAGGTATCGTGGAGCAGTTTGCCTTTGCTTCCGATGAGCAAAGCGCCGCCGCCTTTGTTCAGGTCTTCGTCGCCGAGTTCCTCGGGTTTGTTGGGCATGAGGCCGCCGTCGTACCAGGTCAACTTGACCGGTGGCATTGAGCCGCGTGCGGGGAATTCGTAAAAGGTCTGCGTGGCGTGCGGATACGAGACGCCGTTAAAGGGTGTCGAGACCGTCTCGACCGTCGATGGCAAGCCGAGATTGAGCGCCCACATGGAGTGGTCGATCAAATGAGCGCCCATGTCGCCGATGGCGCCAACGCCCCAGTCTGACCAGCCTCGCCAGTTGAAAGGGTGGTAGATGGGGTGATACTCGACACGAGGGCCGACGCCGAGAAAAAGATCCCATGACAGCTTGTCTGGGACTGGATAGTCGCCAGCCATCGCGGCGGCGAGGCGGGCGTTGACGCCCGGGCCGTTCCAGCGAAGCGTGTCCGCAGGCTCCTTCAAAGGTTCGGGACGTGGCACACCTTGAGGCCAGAAACCGAGCGGGCGGTTGGTCCAGATGTGGACCTCGCGGACTTCACCGATCGCGCCGGCTTGGATGTATTCGACGGTGGTGCGAGCGTCGTTGAGAGAATGGCCTTGATTGCCCATCTGCGTGGCGACTTTGGTTTCCTTGGCGCGTCGCGATAGTTGCCGGGCTTCATCGATGGACCAGGTGAGCGGCTTTTGCACATAGACGTGTTTGCCGTGGGCCATGGCCGCGAGAGCGATCGGCGCGTGCATGTGGTCGGAGGTGGCGACAAGGACGGCGTCGATGTCCGTCTGCTTCTCAAGCATCTCGCGATAGTCTTGATAGCGCTTGGCTTTAGGGAGGTGTTCGGTTTTTAGCCGGATCATGTTGTCTAGGCGGACTTTAGCTTTGACGCGATCGAACTCGACGGGGGGCTGGCCGGGAGTGGGCTGCGGATCAGGTTGGTCGAAGCGTTTTTGCAGGCTCTGGATTTCGGTGTCGAGACGGTCGAAACCTTTGCCGGCATAGCCCCAGTCGACGTCGCAGAAGGCCACGATATTTTGGCTGGCAAGATTGATAAGATTGGAGCGGCC
>Ga0185299_10003210_pt1 | contig 22428 bp, 18 predicted proteins | sample PaiPotPPA55metaG_FD_128002 | JGI IMG/M metagenome (GOLD analysis project Ga0185299, IMG submission 128002) | Iron sulfur acid spring bacterial and archeal communities from Banff, Canada, to study Microbial Dark Matter (Phase II) - Paint Pots PPA... ... | reverse complement strand
AGGCCACGTTTCAGTTCGGAACTGAGACCGGTGGCTTCGGTCGCAATCTGAACAGGCTCGCCAGCCGATTCGCGTCCAAGCCAGCGGTTCAGTTCCTCCGACGATGCATGCACGCGCCGACCATCGTGGGTAACGGGCGTCCCGGATTTTGCCCATCGTTGGGCTACTAACGATGGCTGTCCCAAGAACTCTGCAATTTTCTGCCAGCCGTCCAATGATTTCTGTTGTTTGGCCTTTTGTATGCGACCCGGAGCCGCCATCCCCCTCCTACTTAGCCGCAGTCACCGACTTCACCGAAATAGTATCTCCGTTGGCTGTGCCCGTAACTTTGGCCGGCTCACAATCCAGCTTATTGAGTTCGTCAACCACGGCTCTATCCGAGTATCGAGGGCATAAACCTTGTCGCCGACCACCAAAGCGTACTTAGAGCGCCTAACAAAACCTCCACCCCGACAGCTTAGTTCCGCTCATTGCAGCTTCGCGTACTCCGCGTTGGCGTCCTTCAGGATGGGGATGTCGGGGTCGGCGTCTTTCCATGGCGTGAGGACGTTGTGCCTGCTGCCTTGATTCTATCCTGCAGTCACAATGCGGCGAAATGCTTCCACTGCTGCTTCTGCGTCGCCATGAATGAAATAAACCGCACGTCTTCTCTCAGGTTGTCCAAGTTAGCGTCCCCCTCAAAAAGCGGATAGCAAGGGAAGCCCTCATCCGCAGTCACTTGCAACCACTTCATCGCTTGCTCTGGCTGATTCATCAGCGCGTAAGCGGAAGCGATGTTATAAGACGTGTGATGAAAGTGCGCGTAACCGCGGCCGATCTCGATAGCGTGCTGGATGGTGGCTTCTGCTTCCCGTTTCTTGCCGGCCTTGGCCAGCATCATAGCTTTCACGCTGGTAACCGCCCCGCCCTCATCCTTCGGATAGTCTTTGAAGAACTTCTCAATTATCTCCGAGGCTTCTTCGTTCCGCCCCAACCGGAATAGAGCGTTGGATGTATAAAATGCCAGGAGCGAGGGGTTCATATCGCGCGGCGTGCTATTGAAGATCTGGAAGGCTTCCTCGTACTTGGCCCGACACATGTTGATCACGCCCAAGCGGTAGCGAGCCAGAGTGTTGCCCGGATTGATCGCCAATGCCTTTTCAATCTCTTGTTGTGCCTTGTCGAGCAAGCCGATATGAAGGTAGATAAATCCCAGTTGATGATGCGCTTCATCGAAATTCGGATTCAATTCGATGGCGCGACGGTATGATTGGATTGCTTGTTCGTGAGGGAAGCGCTTGTAGGGCGTCCACAAGATCAGACCACGCGCGAAATGACCCTCCGCCAGATTGGGGTCGATTGCAAGCGCTTTTTCCACATCGACTTCTGCATCCTCATATAACTTTTGTTTCTCTGCTGCGGTCCCGGAATAACGCGCTTTGATGGTGTAGGCGCGGGCCAGCTCGGCATAGGCAGCCGCGAAGTTTGGGTCCGCAGCTACCGACTGCTCGAACAGTTTGATGGCAGCATTGTTATTGTCTGGGTTCTCGCTGCCGACATTCACCTTTCCGCGCATGTAGGCATCGTAGGCCACGGGGTTGGAGGACATGACACCCGCCGCAGGTGTGCGCTTCAGGCTTCGAATTGAGAAGAACCACACGCCGGCCGCGGCCAACACTAGCGCGAGGGATGTCAGGACTAGTCCAAGCCTTGAAACGCGAAATCTTCCGCCCTTATCGCCGGTGATTGCCTTCGGTTTTACAGTCGTCGTCCCGGACCTCGGCGTAACCTGCCCGGTTTCATATTCGCGCCGAATTTGCTGCAGGTCCGGGATCAAATCGCTCATAGTCTGGTAGCGGAGCGCTGCATCCTTCTCCAGGCATTTTCGAATCAACTGCTCCTCGCCGCTGCCGCTATGGCCGAGGCTGGAGCGGCTAATCGGAGGAGGTTCGGTGGTCAAGATAGCGGAAATGACCTCTGCCGAACTCTTCGCCTCGAAGGGCCGCCGCCCGCTCAGCAATTCATAAAGCACAGTGCCGAAGCTGAAGATATCGCTGCGACAATCCAACTCCTCGCCGCGCACCTGCTCAGGCGACATGTAAGGCACCGTGCCCATCACCATTCCCGGTATGCTCAACATGCTCGCGGTATCTGCCCCCATGACGCTCGAATCGCGCATCACCTTAGCCAGACCGAAATCGAGCACCTTGACCTGGTTGCGCATTGTGAGCATGATGTTTTCCGGTTTGATGTCGCGATGAATGATGCCGCGTCCGTGCGCTTCATTCAGGGCGTCGGCAACCTGTGTCGCAATCGCGAGCGCTTCGCGCAAATCCGGGAGGTGTCGCTTGAGCCTCGCAGCCAAGGTCTCCCCTTCGATGTACTGAAGGACTATGAAGCTGTGGCTGTCCTCTTCGCCGACCTCGTAGATAGCGCAGATATTCGGGTGATCGAGAGTGGCTGCGGTTTTGGCCTCTCGCAGCAGACGTTGTTTAGCGCGCTCATCGGTCGCGACTTCCGCTGGCAGAAACTTAATCGCGACTTTACGGTCGAGCCGCGTGTCCTCAGCCAGGTAGACCACACCCATCCCGCCACCGCCGAGCTTCTCGACGATGCGGTAATGCGAAATCGTTTGGCCGATCAATGTAGAAGGCTCGCTCTGTGCGCGACCATATTAGGGGGCCAAAGTGCGGCGAGTCAATGAATTACGGGCAGAGCTAACTTCGACCCGCCATCCAATCGAATCGCAGGAAGCGCCAGCAGATCAGAGCGCATCCCAGAGATAGAAATGCCTCGTGAATGTCCGCCCGCCTTTCGTAGCGAACGCGCAGCCGCCGGAACTGATTCAGCCAAGCGAAGGTCCTCTCGACTACCCATCGCCGCTGGCCCGGCCCGCTGCCATGTTCAGTGTTGCGCTTTGCGAGCCAAGGCATGATGCGGCGGGCACGCAGACCTTGCCGGATTGCCTCAGCGTCATAACCACGGTCGCCGAACACGCAATCAGGACGATGGTGCGGTCGTCCTCGCTCTCCCTGTAACGAGGGAATGGCATCAAAGAGTGCCAGTGCTTGCTGTGAGTCATTACGATTGGCCCCAGTGAGTTGTATCACCAGCGGGATTCCGTTCCCGTCACAGATCAAATGGCGTTTGCTGCCCGGCTTCGCTCGATCCGTGGGGTTGGGGCCTGTCTGCTGCCCCCAAAAACAGCTCGCACGGAACTACCATCCACAACGGCTCGTGACCACTCAATCTGCCCGTAACGTGCCAGCCAATCCAGCAACACGAAATGAAGCATTTGCCAAATGCCAAGCTGCTGCCAATCACGCAGCCGTCGCCAACAGCTCATTCCTGAGCCGCAGCCCATCTCCTGCGGCAGCATCCCCCAGGGAATCCCACTGCGCATTACAAACAGAATACCGCCGAGACACGCACGGTCTGGTAGGCGAGGTCTGCCACCCTTGGGGTGAGGTGATGTGGACGGCAGCATTGGCTGAATCAGATTCCACAAAGCATCGGAAACAGTGCGCGGATCTTCTGCTACACGTAGCGCACTCTTGATGGGCGATCTCGCGGATGCGGCCGCCCACCGGCCAATAGAGGCTACGCCGCATTAGGGCTGCGCTTCGATCGAAGCTGCGCGTTGCCAACGCGTACCCATTGCATACAATGGATCGATGGAAACTCCGTTCGATGAATATTCCGCGCGAGTCCAGAAGCATCTCGAGAACGTCTATGGAATCCGCATTGTGACTCGTGATATCCCCGATCCGCTCACAGGGGATCTGGACGGTGCGGAAATCGATATCGACAACGCGGTCACTCCGGAACAGAGACTGTTTCTGCTGGCGCATCTCTTTGGACACACCGTCCAGTGGAACGTAAATCCTGCTTTGTTTGAAATTGGCCGGCAGTATCGACCTCCTGTGAATGAGGATTTGATTCCCGCGGTCGTCGCCTATGAACGCGAGGCTGCGTGTTACGGGCTCGCGGTGCTCCATGAGATCGGCATAATGGATATCGACAAATGGTTTTGTGACTACACTGCCTGTGACCAAGCGTACCTGCTGCATTTTTATCGCACCGGTGAAAAGAGGGATTTCCCCAGCTTTTGGACTGGGAATGCTCCGCTGTTACAACCGCTGCCGATTCCGCGCTTTATGCCGACACGCCGGGCTTTCCGCATGGATGGAATTGTGATTTAAAGGGATTGGGCGGATCGGCGCTCCACAACCACTCGCTTGCCCGTTCTAGTCGGACGACCGTCGTGACAACGCGAGTAGATCGTTGGTCTGGCGGATCAAGTCAGCGCGGTCCATATCTCGGTATTTCTGAGGTAGCAGGCTCTTGCTGGTGCACTCCAGCACGGCAACCAGATTCTGCAGATCGATTTCGGTCGGGTAGTATGGCGGGATGAAATCTTCCAGGGCAGCTTTCAGGTCTTCGGTATCGATGACGGACTTGTTTTGCAGGCTGCTCCTCATGTGGCTGCGCACTAGGACCGCCTCGATATCGGCTCCCGACAGGCTGCCGGCGCGCGACAGGAAAAACATTTCCACATCCTCCGGGAAAGGCTTCATGCCGACCTTGCGCTGCATGGCGCGCAACAGCGCGAGGCGCTCTTCCTGCGTGTCGGGATAAAACAGCGCGATGTGTTCTTCAGCGCGACCCTGGCGCTTCAGATCCACGGGCAACAGATCGGGACGGCAGGTGAGGAGAAACCAGATCACCTTGCCTCTGTACTCGGTATTCCCCATGAACTGAGCGATCTGGGCGAACACACGATTGCCAACACCGCTATCGCCAGAACTGGAACGGTCTCCGAGTTGAGCGTCGGCTTCGTCCACGATAACCGCGATCGGACTCATAGCCTTGAGGAGGGTCAGGACCCGCTCCAAATTTCCTTCCGTTACTCCTTGCCACATACTGCGAAAATTCTTTAATGTCACTGCCGGAATCCCAACTTCGCCGGCAAAGCAAGTAGTGATGAAAGTTTTCCCCGTACCCACCGGCCCGCAGATTACATAGCCCATGGGCAGGACATCGGTGTTGCCGGCGTGGATAGCTTTGGCGGCATCCTGCAGCTTGCGCTTGGCTTGGTCGTTTCCGGCCACAAAGGACAGGTCAAATCGACTCTGCACAAACTCCAGCAGACCGCCGGATTCCGCTTCAATCAAATCTTTCTTGCGGTCGGAGAGAAACTTCAGCGTGAGCGGTTGCCGATTCTGCACCGCATGGGAAATCAGACTCTGCAACTGAACTCGTTTCAAGCCCGCCCCCAGCTTCGCCAGGATTTCATCGTTTACTTCGGAGCCGCCGGGCAATTCCTGATTTTTCAATTGCGAGCGGATAAATTCCAGCCGATCCGCATAGTCCGGCAACGGAATTCCGATCGAAGAAACGCCCGGGTGCTGAACGATGCTCGGGTTCAGCTCGATCTGATTCTCCGAGATGAGACAAATGGTGACATCTGCATTTAGAAAAGCGGAATTGCGCGCCCAGCGCTTGAGAATAACCAGGGCATTGCGATCATCCGCGGACATGCTGGAAACGTCGCCGGCGGGGGCGATGGTTTCGGCGAAATCAATTACCAGCCCGATCTTCTTGCCGTCGGCGATGCGCAGCCGCAGATAGTTGTCGAGCAGGTTCAAGACCGCATCTGGATTGCGCGGCAGCCCGCCTTGCGAATAGGTGGTGCCGTGAAAACTGTCGTAGCCTTCGAGCGCGCGGCGGAAGTCGGCTTGACTGTCTGCCGATCCAAAGTTTAGCCCGCCACGGTCGTAATGCAGAACTACGTCGCGCTGGCCGAAGAGCGCGCCGGAGAGAAACTCGTCGAGGGGAACGAAGGTTGTGGTTTCCTGACTGCGAAGCGGGACCAGGTCGCGCACGTTTCCGTAGAGCACAAACAGGGCGAACGACCGCGAGTAGTACTTTTCGGAGAGTTCGCGCGCCCACGCAGGAAGGCCATCGAGATATTTCCCTAACGTTGTTGTGGTCGTCGTTATATTCGAGGGCATCTTGGGTTCGACATCAGTGGTTCGACATCAGTTCGACATCCGCACACGGTTGGGGCCCGAGGATGTGGATGAATCGTCCATCGACATCAATCCGTCCAAGTCCGGCGACATGTCGCTGAAGATCGCTTCCACCTGCTGCACAGTCTGCTCGGTCTGTTCGACATCGTGCACCAGACTGTCCAACCGCTCGCTCACCTGCTGCGGATCGCGCATAGTCACCGATTGATCACGCACCAGCATCAGTACATCCTCTACCGCGGAGCATTGCGCGTCGACGACTCTGCGGTTCTCGGAAATCTTGTCATATTTCTCTAAACGCTTACCCAGAATCTCAATGCGTTTCTTGTTGATTTCCTGGACTTTCGGTGGGTCGCTACCCAGAGCCTTTTGCAGGGAGACGATCTCGCGCTTGATGCCATCCTGCTCGGTGCTCTTCACGTATTGCTGTTGCTGTGCTGCAGCCAACAAGAGCCGGGCATAGCCACTCAGCAAGCCTTGCAGCCGCGCGTCGATTTGCTGCAAAAAGATTTGCGAGGTCGACGAAAACTGCGCGAAGTTGCTGCGGATGGCGCCGCACACTTGAGCGGCATGGACATACCGGCTCTGCATCTCAGCCGGCAAACTCGCGAGCATCTCGCTCAGCTTCTGTTGTTGCTTCTGGTGTTCCTCAGCGAATTTCCAGGATTTCACCAGGCGCTGAAAGCGCCAGTTTTGTGGAACGATGGCGAGATACATCAGTTCTAGCCCGCCCGCCAGGATGATCGGCAGAAAGCTGCCGCTCACCAGCGCAAATGCACCCGCACTCACCATGGCGATCCAGTTGTACTGCAGATGGAACGCCTCTTTTACAAAGTTGATTTTGTCTTGCGGCGCGGAAGCACCGAGATGATCGTCTTCTGGCACGCCCTGGAAATCGACAGGAGCCATTTAGACACTCACCCGAACTTGTCCGCTGCCGGGCGCTTTGCGCAGGCGGCCGAGAACATAGTTCGCCAACTCGTGAAACTCATTTCGCTCCTTCAGGCCCAGATCGCGAGGGCGGTCGAAGGGTACTTGAACGTCTTCGATAATCGTTCCCGGATGCGCACTCATAACAAAGATCCTGTCGGCCAGGTAAACCGCCTCGTCAACGTCGTGCGTGACGAACAAGATCGTGCTCGCGGTTTCGTCCCAAACCTTCAGCAGGAGTTGCTGCATCTCGCTGCGGGTTTGTGCGTCGAGCGCCCCGAACGGCTCGTCCATCAGGATGACCGCGGGCCGAAGGGCTAGCGTGCGCGCAATGGCAACGCGCTGCTGCATGCCTCCGGAAAGCGTCTCCGGATAGGCGTTTTCAAAGCCCGTGAGTCCGATGTCTTGCACTAATTGCGCCACCGTCTCCTTGCGCTGCTTTTCCGGGACGCCATTGATCTTCAAACCGTATGCTATGTTACCAGCGACCGTTAGCCAGGGAAACGAAGTGTACTTCTGAAATACCATGCCGCGGTCCTTTCCCGGACCGTGTACCGGCCGTTCATTCACCAGGATCTCGCCGGTATCGGCCAGATCCAATCCAGCGATCAAACGCAGCAGAGTCGACTTGCCACATCCGGAAGGACCGAGCAGAACGCGGAATTCGCCGATATCGCGCCCTTCGCGGGAGTAGGCATCCTCAATCTCGAAATTGATGTTCTCCAGGGCATCGGTTCTCGAACCGTCGGCCGAGACAAACGACCGGCTGACTTTGCTCACGGTGATTTTAGATTTCTTAGGCTCCATATTCCTAGGCTCGGTAATTTCAGGCTCGGTGCTTGGCCGCCTTCAGGTGTGCGGTGGCGCTGGGAACAGCCGCCCCGCCTCCGGCCAGCGTAGAACTCGCTTTGCGCCAGGGAAAGAGACGGCCTTCCAGAAACGTCAGCAGAAAACGAAACAGAAACGCGGCGATTCCGATCGCGATGATTCCGGCATACACGCGATCGAAGTCCAGCACTTTGCGCGCAGCCTCCACCATGTAACCCACGCCCTTACGGGCATTCAACATCTCTGCCAGTATTACGTAAGTCCAGCCGATGTCATACAGGATTCGGAATGACGAGAAAATAGCCGGCAATGACGCGCGAAACACGAGCCACAAAACTTGCCCCTGCTTGGCTCCGAGAGTGTACGCGGTTTCCAACAGAGCGTTGTCTACCCGATTGACCTCTTCGACGACCACCGCCAACAAATAGAAAAACATTCCGAACCATAGGAACGCAATTTTCTCGGTTTCGTCGATGCCAAACAAGGCGATGAACGCGGGAAGAAACGCGGTGAGCGGCATGGCGCGCATCGGGGCGGCGACGGGGTTGATGAGCTCAAACAACCAGCGGTAGCTGGACATCAGAATGCCAAGCGGGATGGCTACAACCGCGCACCAGAAGAACGCCTGGGCGATGCGCCACCAGCTCATGAATACGTTTCCAAGCAGATCGTATTCCGTCCACAGCAATTTAAAGGATCGGATTACTCCGAGGGGCGTGGGCAGCAGTGAAAAGTGCGGGCCTTCCCAGTAGGGCAACAAGATCCAGAGCAATACGATGACGCCCCAGGTGATAAACGGGGCGGCCCATCGGACCCACGGCGGCACATCCTTCCGAATGATGAACCAATCGCTCATTGTTTGCTCTCGTCAGTTCTAAGGGCCAGTTCTAAAAAACTAACTCGAGGGGTTGGCATAGACCTTGATGTCGGTGCGGCGATTCTTCTCGCGTCCTTCGGGCGTCGCATTGCTGTCGATCGGTTTGTCCGGACCGTTGCCCGCCGTCCGGAGCCGAGCCGCGGGGAAGCCATACTTTTGCATCAGATAATTCTTGACCTCATCCGCCCGCTGGTGGGAGAGCTGAATGTTGTAAGCACGCGCTCCGGTCGAGTCGGTATTGCCGTCGATATCGACAATCGTGTTCTCGTAGGCACGCATCGTGCCGGCTAGTTCGTCGACGATGGCGCGCGAATCGAGGCTCATGGCGGAAGAATTGGGATCGAAGTAGATGGACCGATGTTGTGTCGCGATCGGAGTTGCGCCCCTCGGTGGTTCCTTATACTCGATGGGTGCTTCGCTGGACGCCATGGAGAAACTGTCGGCCAACTTTTCGACGTAGCGGCGATCCAGGCTCTCTTCCGGATTGAAAGTGTGTTTAATGATCATCGATTCTCGATACATGTCCTGGGCCATGCCAAGAATGTTGGCGTAATCGGAATTCGAGCCGGCGGTACCCATGAACGAACGGTTGTCGGCATAATCTGCAAGCTTTACGCCGCCGAGCATGGTTTTCGCGAGGTCGGATGGGATATTGAAATCCTTGACTGTTCCGATCAGGTTGTAGGCACGCTCCGGCTGGGTCTTGATGAATTCAACGCCTTCGAGCCAGCCTTGGGCAAACTTCAGCAAGGTTTGCGGATGCTTCGCGGAATAGCTGTCACTCACCACCAGAATGTCGGCGATGAGACGGTTTGCGATCCTTGTGTCGTATATCTTCTTCGATCCGGGCCGCTTGGCGACCGCATCGCTCATGTCGGGATCCCAGGCCACGGCCGCATCAACTTTTTCCTGGGCGAAAAGGGTCGCCGGCTCGATGCCATCCTTCGTGTGGATCGCCTGATTGAAGATTTCATTACGCTGCGCAGTGCTCAGCCCGGAGGTCTTGAGCCCATTCCACAACAAGAAGTGCGACGGAGTGTAAGGGGCAAAAGCCACCTTCTTACCGGCCAGACCCTCGATGCTGTTAATCCCTTGCTTTCCAATGACGCCATCGGCGCCGCGTGACCAGTCGACCATCAGGAACGCATGCGACCCGAATCCCTTTTCTTTGAACTGCGCATAATCTTTGGCGTAGACGTCGGCCGTGGTCAGCATCACGTCGACATTGTCGGTAGCCAAAGCGGCAGACCCTTCCGTCCAGTCGTCGATGATCTTGAACGAAACCTTAAGTCCTTTCTTGCCATAGATGGAATCCGGCTGGGTGTCGAGCCCGCCGTTGGCCACCAGGCCCCCGACGCAACCGACCCACACATTGACGCGCACTCGAACTTCGGCATCGCTACTGGTCGAAGATGCCGGCAACAGCAGCGGCTTGGAAGCGTCCACCGTCTCCCCGCTACCCGAGACGGTCTTTTTCCCGCCGCCTGTCCACTGGCTGAGATCGATGACTCCGTATCGATTCAGACTGTAGCCGACAAGGGCTACTCCAATCAGAAAAATAAGCACCCATCCACCGCGCTCAATCTTTACCGCCATACTCTTTTCCTCCCCCGCATGTTTCTCGAGCGCCTGAAGGCGCATTCATAACTCGGTGCTTTACGGTATGCCTAAAGGCATACCCTGATACAAATCGCCCAGATACAAATCACCTTGACACAAATCACACTTGCACCACCGACGCTACGAAGCCCTTTGTGGGTCTTTCGCGGCAATTGTTTTTTCCGCACCCGCTGGCGTGGTTGCTTGTGGTGCCGCCAGGCCCATCTCAATCTTGAATTGTTTTACCAGTTCGCTGGCCTGGAGTTTCTCGGCTTCGTCATCGATCTTGATCTTCTGCTGGTCGACATTGCTCATCGCCATGTCCATGCGCGCTTCGTTGACGGCAGTTGTTTCCTCAATCTTGCGCACCATCTCATCGTGCGTCTGGCTGATCCCGGCGACCTCGAATTGCTCCATCGCGTCGGCGACCTTCTTCTGCCACTGGGAGCGGCGGTAGTCGGCGATTGCGCCTAACGCCTCCTGCGTCTTGCGGTCTTTCTCGCGCATAAAGGCTTGCTTCACAGCCATCGCCTTGTCGAAGGCGGCTCGCGCGGTGGTAAGTTGACCCTGATTTCTGGCAAGAGCGCTCTTCGTCTGCTCCAACTGAGCCGCGTAGGTGCCGGCGATGTCGTCGCGATTGGCCTGGATCGCCGTTTTCACTCTCGCTGTCAGGCTGGCTACGTCGTCCTTGTATTTCGCCTCTTCTCTTTCGAGCAGCGTCACGTTGGCCTTCACCATGGCGATACTCTCATTCATCCGTGGGACCTGGTCGTTCATGTCGCGGATATTCTGCTGGAGAATCAGTTCAGGGTCCTCCGACGCCGAGATGAAGAAACCAATGAAGGACCGCACCACCCTCGTCAACCGTTGCCACATAAACTCCTCCTCTTCAGGAACGCTGCGCTGTCTTCGATGGGGGCGGCGGCGCGTTCACATCGCCCGTCGTAATAGGATTTTCGGTGACAAAATAGCCGACCGCCTCGGCGATCTTCTTTTCTTCCTGCTGTTTCTTCAACCGCCAACCGGTAAAGCGTTCTTTTTCCCGTGATACTTCTTCATTGTTGCTCTGAATCTTCGCTCTCTGCTCGGTCACATACTTGTCAATCTGCGCCTGAATCTCACTGTTCTCTTTATTCTTGCCTGCTTCCAGTTCTTCGGCAGCGCGCTGCTGCACCCGCTCGTACCCGTCCAGCGCGCGATCGCGCCGTATCGCATCTTGGATGACCTCCTTAATGTCTACGCCCGCGGCATCGAGCGCCACCAAAACCGAAGACTTCTTTACGTCCGAAGGCAAATTGCGAAGGTGCTCGCTCTCCAGCATGTGGGAGATCTTGAGGATTGAATAGCCTTGCGGCGCGGGCGGGATTTCCGCTGCCTTGTAGATCTCCTCGAACGCAGTGGGATCGGAGATCGGACTGGTAAACTTCGGTTCCGCGGCTATGCTTGATGCAATCTCGGCCACGCTCTGAGCCGCACTCTTGACACCGGCCGGAGCGCTTCTAGCATTCGACAGGGCATTTGTCGGGTTTTGTTCGGCGCCGGCGGCGTCGTCGACGGAAACGATGTAGTTGTACCACTTCTTGGACATTCGGCCTCCTGCGTAACTAACCCAGCCGCGCAGAACCAGAGTCAAACACGGTGACCCAGAAAGCTAATTCCCACTGCGTCCTTTGTCAAATGTTTTCATATAGTTCCGAGTGCCAGTCGAACTCTCAGGGACCCAATTTCTGTATGTCGTAGCATACTAGAGTCTCGATATCGACACCCAACCAATCTAATCGCACGGCTCGCCCCTGTTCAATTCAGCTAGAATGAACGCTCTTACCGTTCAAAATGAACGGCTTTCATGAACGAATGGGGCTGAGACTAGGAGCGACCGTGGCTGCCAACGACCTTCCGTCGATACTGAGCCGGGTAGTAGAGATAAAAGCCGAATATGATATTCGATTGCTCGCACAACAGTTGGGGACGAACTATCGCTCACTCATGTACTGGCTGAGAGGCGAACGGCAGTTGCCTGCGGATCTATTGCCAAGAATGTGCGTGCTCCTCAGGAACTATGAGGCCCTCGATTTTCTTGAGAGCCAGGCCGGGCGGGTGGCGTTCAAACTCCCTGAACCGGACATCACCCTGGAAAGAGAACTGGTTGCGGTTTCCCACCTGATCAGGGAAGTGGGGGAAGCTCTGGAGAGCGTTGCGGAAACCCTCGCCGACGGCGTTGTCGAGGAAAACGAGTTGCGGACGACAATTCCAAAGCTTGAAGCGGTGATTCAAGAATGCGCTTCCCTTAAGTACCTGTTAGAAGATCTTAGTAAGAAGAGGAAAAAGAAAACGAAGAATCAGCGTTGAGGCGACGTTTGTGGGCTTCGGCTCACAACCGACACCGCAATGTAATGAGAGACTTTCGCGTATATCAATCCCAGACGTTCGAAATGTCCGTCATCGCTCACCGCCCGTCCCTGACAAGGCGGAGTGCGCGGGGGCTTCCGGAACTCCGCCAAAGCGCCGTTCCCGACGGTTGAATTCTCCGAGCGCGGCATCTAGATCGGTGGCGTCAAAGTCCGGCCACATCCGGTCGGTAAACAGAAGTTCGGCATAGGCAGATTCCCACAGCAAGAAGTCTGAAAGCCGCTTTTCACCACCGGTGCGAATCAGCAAATCGACCTCCCCGCTCTCTGCAGTCAGCGCATGCGCAAGCATGCGTCCCACCAGATCGGCCGAGAGTAGCTCCAGCGGAAGCGCGGCGGATACGCCAGCGACGGCTCGCGTGATGGCATCGCGCGAAGAGTAATCCACGGCGATGCGCAAATGGAGGCGATGACCGTCAGCGGTTGCGTATTCTGCTCGAGCGATGTCGCGCACCAATGAAGGTGGCAAGCGGTCACGCCGTCCGATGAACTCCAGGCGCGCACCGTGCTGCCGCAGTCTTTTCGTCTCCAGGCGCAGGTAAGTGCGCAGCAGCCAGAAAATGCTTTCCACTTCATCGGCTGGACGGCGCCAGTTGTCGGATGAAAACGCGTAAAGAGTTAGCCGCCGGATTCCGAGATCAGGCGCTCGCTCGACAACTCGCTGTACAGAGGCGATTCCGGCACGATGTCCTGCGACGCGCGGCAAACCGCGCCGTGTTGCCCAGCGGCCATTGCCGTCCATGATGATGGCTACATGTAATTCCTTCTGCATATCAATTAGTACTTTGCACTACAGAGTCGCCTCGCAAAATATCGCGCTGCTCGGTACCGATGTTTCTTAACGAGACCTGTCTACTCCGTGTTCCTGGGAACCTGCGGAGTCGCCTGATGCTCGGCAACGCCTGTCACTAGGAGAGAGCTATACCAGTCGATCCCCCGAGTGAAGTACATGGCAGCTGCAACCGTCAGGAAACTGACAGCCGCGCCTACGAGCAGCGCGTTATCCTCCAGTCGCAGCAGCACGTAGATCAGTACGTACAGCAAAGTGAAGATGGCCAAAGCCCTTATTTGCTGCGACCGACTGGAGAATACCCAACCTGCATTGGCCGAAAGCAGGACCACCGTGGCAGTTCCCGCAATCAAAAAGCCAAGGTCGAAACCGATTCTCTCGGCGAGAGCTAAAAGCAGCAGATAAAAGATGATCTGGGCCATCCCTACCAGAAGGTATTGTGCCGGGTGGACCCGCTTGCCTGTCGTAACCTCAAATGTGAAGTAAGAAAGGAAAACCAGTCCCAGAAAAAGAAGTATGTATTTGAGGGACCGGTTGACGGATTGATAAGGATCTGCCACTTCGATGAACGAAACCCCAAGTGCTGATGCATCGAGCCCGGTGATTGAGTTGACATCTCCTTCGGCGCGCACGCCGCGTGCGATAAAAGGTACGGACCACTCGGAGGTGAAACCATTTCTGGAAAGGGTCCGGTTGACGGGCAGAAATCCTCCATCAAATCCCGGGCTTGGCCAATCGCCCTGCGCGGTGAGGTGAGTCGTCTTACCATAGGCAAGGACTGCAATCCGCTGAGCGCCGGAGAATCGCAGGATGGATGTCACGTTGAATTGCGCATTTGGCTTTGCCGTGCCTTCGATCTTTGCACCGAATAGCGTGAGCTTGATGGGCTGTTTTTGATCTCCGCCCAGAGAAATGTTCTGGGCAATTCCCGAGGGAACGAGCGTCGAGGTCCTTCCGTCTGTCGTCAAGATGGCGTCGGCAAGCGCTCCACGCGCATCGCTGACTCCCACCACGATCTCGGCACGGCTCCAATCGAGTTCAGCACCTTGCGGGGCGGTAGCGGGCACGCCAGTCAAATCGAATGTCGCGTCGAGTTTCAAATCTGCCTGAAACACTGGGACCTTAAAGAGCGATCGGCGCCGCTCTTCAGTGATGATCTTGAGAACGGCCGAAGCTCGTTCGGGAAATACCAGATACATCCCGCGCTTTGGAAAGTCAACTCGAGATTGCGATGGAATGTTGTAGGGGATCGCTAGGGTCGGTCCGAGGAATGTCTGCTGGCCGCCCACATGGCCGCTTATTTCCCTCATGACGTCAGCAGCTCGCTCGGTCCTGTCTTCAATCAATCCGCCAACGAATAGCGCCGGGATGGTCATGAGCAAAGCCAGTCCGCAGACTACGATGAGTTTCACGCCCACGGATCTGGACTTGATCCCGGCTTGCAAGTTCGACATCGACAAACTGCTCACTGACTACCTCCAGTTGTAAGTTAACTTTGCACTGCAAAGTTACCGCGCAAAAAAAAGTTCAGGCCCGCGAGGGCGCCAGACCGTGCACCAAGCCGGTCGCGGGCCGTTCTCCCGTTACTTTCGCCGCATCCCGAACCACTTGCTCGAGCGTGGAAAGATACTCGACGTAGCGCGCACGGCCCGAAGGTGTAATTCGGCAGACCGTCAGCGGGCGCTTGCGGTCATGTTTCTTGATGATCTCGACCATTTTTCCTTTTTCCAGTACGCGCAGATGCCGATTCAAATTACCGTCCGTAAGAGCGCAAAGCTGTTTGAGATCTCCGAACGCCAAGCCTTTGGGATTCGTAACCAAGGATGTCAGCACGCTGAGGCGTGCGCGCTCGTGAATCACGCGATCCAGGCCTTCATAGGCGAAACGCCCTTCGCTGGGCCGAGCTTTAGCTTTCATCCCTGGCCTCCTTGGCGGCAAAGAGCAGAATCCCGGCGACCTGCAACTGTCCTGCTCCAAATGGAATACCCATGGCCCAGGGAGATAGTGCCCGGTTGTCCGCGAGCGCGATACAAGTCAAACCCGTGAGCAAGTACCACGCACCCGCGGCGGCCACTGCACGCGGCAGAAAGCGGCACGACGAAAACACACCCAGGCTGAAAATAATCTGCCACAACCCGGGAAGCATCCATACAGCCCCTGGAACAGACCGTACGAGGACAACCGTAATCAGCGCGCCCGCGCATGCAGACGGAAGGAATTGCTCCACCGCCATTCGGATCATCTCATCGGCCATTCCCGAATGCATACGGCGTGTGCGCGCGTACATCTGAATCCCAATCAAGGCGGCCGACAAGACAGCGATCCAGATCCATATGCCTAAGTAGGCCAGGATGTGATTCGCCGGATCCGGAAGCCACAGCGCCTGGGCGCCAGCGGCGCCAACAGCCAAAACACCCGTACTGGCAAGAGTTGCAGGTCCGTAACCTCGAAACTCGGTACTATGGGCCACCTGCCTGCGAATGCTACTGATGTCGCCCAACGCTTTGTTCAGATCATTCATGCGACTTTAGCTTTGCAGTGCAAAGTATCTTAATTGGGGACATTTGTCAAATGTGCCAGACGCCGGTTTTGTCGGCTGCGTCAGAGGAGTTCCGGTTCAGCAATCCGGAGGCTATCCAAGCCCGACTCTTTTTCGGTACAACCACGGTACAACTGAGCGAAAACGGCGCACTGCTCCTAAGCGGCACCAGATAAAGCACTTGGAGTTTGTACTTTCATAGTTCGGGACCAGGGGGTCGGAGGTTCAAATCCTCTCTCCCCGACCAACTTATTGAAAATAAATCAGTTGCTTGATATGAAAAACTGAAAGAACCACCTGGCCGAGCGCCAGGGGGTCAGATTTCGTGAAATCTAGCTCGCATCTTACTTAAGTAGTTACGGACCGAACTTGCAGGGTGCAGTTCGTGAACGCGGTAGGGTTTACAAAAAGGGTTTACATTCTCGCAGCCATTGATGCTTTGACGTCCGAACCTCATCTCTATGGCCAGTGCTGGAGGACATCCAGCGATATTTCTTTTCGGGGTCGACGGCCCGGGCGCATGAATGACTACAGCGTGCTCATCCTTGAGCGGATGCGCCAAGTGAATTGGTAGTCGCATTTCACCAATACTGTGCGAATTGTCTCTCCGCTGGGTTCTGGCCGGATGGTCGCGGATTCGGAGACTACTATCTTCGACATCGGGGCAAATGGCGGAATCGACGCGGCAGCATTTGACTACCTTGGGAGACTCGTACCGACAGAAGTGTTGGCAGTGATCGACCAATTGCTCGCGGGAAGCCAACTTCTAAGATTTATGAGGACTGACCAGCGGGAAACGTAAGAGCGGGACGAGAAGTGCAAGGGGGTACCCTGCTTTTGGTGATTTGTCCTAGCCCTTGGCGATAGCCGCTCGACTCTTCTCCGGGACCAGGCCGAGATAGCTGCATGCAGCTTAGCGGCCTCTGTTTTCCACAAGCGCCTTCTGAATCGCCTTCTCCACTAGGGACGCCATGATCCTATACCCGGCATCAGTCGGGTGCAGCCCGTCGTCAGCCAAAGCGCGTTGCAGCATGCCTCGCTCATCTACTAGAGCGCTGAAGTAGTCGAGATACACGAGGCGGTTCTTGGCGCAGTAGTCTTTAAGCCACTTGTTCAGCGCCAAGATTCTAGCGCGCGGACGCAACGCGAAAGACTCCTCAGCGTCGTGCGTGTAGTTGTGCACGGGGAGGACGGACGCAAACACCATCCGGATGCGGTGAGCGCGCGCCAGCTCGGCCATGGATGCGTAGTTGGCCTCGATGTCCTCGTTAAACGTGGGTCCGGTGACGCCGGCGATGTCGTTGGTCCCCGCCAGTATGACTACCACTCTGGGGTGCAGATGAATCACATCCTGGCGGAAACGCACCAGCATCTCGGGCGTGGTCTGCCCATCGACACCGCGGTTGATATAAGGTTTGCCAGGGAAATAGTTTGGTAACTTCCAGTACTCGGTGATGGAGTCGCCAAGAAACACAACTCGTTTTTCGCCCGTCGCCGGCGCGAGCGCGGCATCGCCCTCCCGATAGCGTGCCAGTTGCCCGAAATCGTCCGTGTAGATTGAAATCCGCGACGCCCGGTACTGATCCAGCCCTGCGAAGCCAGTCGAAGGGACGGAAGAAACTGGCTGTTGGGCCAGGGCTGGAAGGGAGAGAAGGATTGCAAATAGCGGTTGCGATATGGTGCGGGTGATCGGGTGCAGGCTCATGTTCTCCTCAGTAAAACAGGATAGCCTAGAGTAATACGTCATGCAGATTGCCGTTCATCCGGAGCGCCACAAACACCCTTTACTGGTCGTCCCAGTTCGGTGTGGTCGGACGACCGCGATTCCGAAAGCGGATTTCGGAGAGATCGGTGCATTTCCCCCAAGCCGACTTGAACCCCTGGTGGAATGGCACGGACGTTGTATTCCCCAGGTTAGCGCGCAGCGATGTGCGCACATCCTGTCCTGTCCGAACTTCTGTCCGAACTTCTGTCTTGACAGCGACCTGCTGTCGTTCTAACCTTCCGCAATTCTAGTAACGTTCCTTCGTTTCGGCGAACCTAAAGCCCGGAACAAAAATTTGGAGGCACACATGATCCCCTCCGGATCCGTTGCTGTGGCGTATTGCACGCTTTCGTGGAAGCGCAAGACGAGTATGCTGGTCGTGATGCTGCTCGCGGCAAGCATGGCATGGACTCAAGCGACCACTTCACTTCGAGGGACGGTGACGGATCCCGACGGGAAGGCGGTCACGGGTGCAGACGTTGTTCTCGCCAACGCGGAATCGCGGACCGAGCGCACCGTGACGACCGGAAATCAAGGCGAGTACCAGTTCCTTCTTGTTCCTCCCGGAAGCTACACCGTAACAGTAAAGGCAGCTGGCTTTCGCGGTTATGAACAGACGAATCTCGTCCTGCTTGTGAGTACGCCAGCGACGGCCAACGTTCAGCTGAAGGTTGGCGCGGCGACCGAAATTCTGACAGTGACGTCAGAGGCCCCGGCCATTAACTTGGTCGACGCGTCCCTCGGCAACTCCTTCAACCAAACCCAAGTGCTGGATATTCCTCTGGAGGGCCGGAATGTTCCCGACCTGCTGAGCCTGCAAGCCGGAGTTGCGTACACGGGCAATCGCATCGGGGACAAAGACCAGGACACGCGCAACGGCGCTGTGAATGGAGCACGAAGCGATCAGAGCAACGTCACACTCGACAACGTCGACGTGAACGATCAGTCGAACGGCTATGCCTTTACCTCGGTGCTCCCCGTGACCCAGGATTCGGTTCAGGAATTTCGCGTAACCACGACGAACTATGGAGCAGACCAGGGGCAGGGTTCTGGCGCGCAAGTCGCGCTGGTGACCAAGAGCGGCACGAACGCTTTTCACGGAGCGCTCTATGAAGACCTGCGGAATACAATCACCAGCGCTAATGACTATCTCGTCAAGCAATCGGAACAGAATATAGGGTTGCCGAACAAGCCTCTGCAGCTCAATCGCAATATTTTCGGCGCAGCGATCGGGGGGCCGATTCAAAAAGACCGGCTGTTCTTCTTTGCCAACTATGAGGGCACCCGGGAGCGGGAGGAGCAACGCGCCGAACGCGTGATTCCTACGCCGACACTGTGCCAGGGCATCTTTCAATATGTGAACGGGGACGGCACTGGAACCACGAACTGGGGTCCCGCTCAGCTTAAGCTGCTTGACCCCAATCACATCGGAATCGATCCGGCAATGCTAGACCCGATCAATCACACCGGTTATCTCGACCGGACTTTCTGCACGGGTCAGACACCGACCAACGATCTTGCGGTGGGAGACCAGTTGAATTATGCGGGCTATGTTTTCCGCGCACCCACCAAGCTTGATAACGACGTGTTCGTAGCGCGTCTCGATTACCACCTCACCGCGGACGGCAAGCACAGCCTGTTTTGGCGGGGAAATCTGAATGACCTGCGAAATCCCGGGGCCCCCTTTCTGCCGGGTAAGTACCAGACACTGCCTGGCGAACTAAACCCGGCCGCTCCCATGCAAACAACTGCCGACCACAGCAAAGGCTTTGCCCTGGGATACATCGCCGTTCTCAACCCAACGATGGTCAATTCCTTCCATTGGGGATTCACCCGGCAAAGCTTCGGCATTATCGGGAACACCAACCAGCAGTGGAACGAGTTCCTGGGATTGGATCAGGGGATCACGTTCAGTCACAATTTCCAGTTGCCGCTGCACAACTTTGTCGACGACTTCACCTGGACAAAGGGGACGCACTCGTTTCAGTTTGGAACCTCGATCAAGATCGCCCGGAACCCGCGTACCAGCTTCTTGCACTCCAATAATCTGGCCCTTGGGACAACGAACTGGACCTCCCCGATCGGTTTTGCAGGCACCGTAACCAGCACGCTCGATCCGACGAACATCACCGCTCACCCAGGGATTAGTGGGCCAGAGCCCCAGACCGCAACGCAGTACGATCGTCCTTTGCTGTCGTTGTACGGGATGATCTCGGACGTGGTCGCGAACTACAACCTGGATCGCAGCGGCGTCGTGGTGCCCGGAGTCGCTTGTCCTGGTGGAACCTGCGGCGCCCCAGTCAACCGGCGCTATGGCCTCGATTCGTACGAGTTTTACGGCCAGGATACCTGGCGCATCAAACCGAATCTCACGCTGACCTATGGACTGCGCTGGTCGTTCTTTCCTGCGCCGTGGGAAACCAACGGCTTCCAAGCCTCCACGACATTCGGCCTGGGAAGCCAGTTCGCCCAGAACGTGAGGAACATGAACCAGGGTATTGGCTACGGTGCGATGCGGTCGATTGATTTCAGCCCGAGCGGTCCGGCAAACAACGGCCCAGGTTTCTATCCGCTGGAAAAGACGGACTGGTCGCCGCGAATCTCGATCGCTTACTCTCCGCGAGCCGATTCCGGATTTTCCAGGAAGATCTTTGGGGACAATGACAAGACCGTCATCCGCGCCGGCTTCAGCCGCGTATACGACCGCGCGGGATTTGCACTGATCAACAGCTTTGACCAGATCGGCGCTGCCGGTTTCTCCACCACGCTCCAGAATCCTTGCTGCACGTTTGGTGAAACTGGCGCGGAGAACCTGCCCAGAATCACAGGGATCAACGCAATTCCGGTAAACAATATCGATGGCTTTAAATTCCTACAGGACCCGCCCAATAAGGGCTTCCCGCAACGAACTGGGATCAACTCTCAGGCCAACCTGTGGGGAAACGACAACACGCTCAAGACGCCGCATGCCTATACCGCAGACTTTTCCATCGGACGCGAATTGCCTCACCGCTTCTCGTTGCAGGTATCGTACGTGGGCCGTTTCGGCCGTGATCTACTCACCCAGCGCGATCTGACCCAGCCCCTGAATATTAAAGATCCGCTGTCGGGAATCGATTACTACACGGCGGCATCGGCGTTATCGAACCTGGCAAGGAAGTTTGCGCGAGCCAACATCCCGCCCAACCAGCCAACGAACTATTATCAAGCTGTCATTTTGCCGGCGCAGATTGCATCCGTTAAGGCTTCGGATCTAGGAAACACGGCTCAATACTGGGTCGACATGTTGCCAGCGCTCCGCCCCGGTGCAACCCAATATGTGGATACCTTCACGGGTTTTGTCCCTGCCGCTGGGACGAGTACAACGGATGGGTTGCTGCAGTCTGTCTTCGACCTGTATTACAACCCGGGGCTGTCGGTCATCGGAGATGAAATCGTCGGCTTGGCGGATATCGACCTGTACGGCGGGCTCGGCGACAACGCCGGTACTGGGTCCTATTTCTTCAAGGGCCCTCCGGGCCTGACCGGTAGTGGCATTGGCCAGTTTCTGAACAACCAGGCTATTTCCATGTACGGATGGAGCTCGGTTGGAAGTTCCAGCTACCACGCGCTGCAAGTCAACCTGAAGAAACAGGTCAGCCACGGACTTCAGTTTGACCTGAACTATACCTGGTCGAAGTCCATCGACATCACATCGGCGGCATCGCGCGTCGGATTTTCGGTATATGGCTATCAAAACGTCGGCCTGGTCGGAACCCGCCTGGCCAATGCTTTTTCTCCCAATCTGGCCCGCGCGGTGTCGGATTTTGATTCCACCCATCAGTTCAACCTCAACTGGGTTGCAGAGCTACCCGTGGGCAGAGGTCGCGCCTTTGCCGGCAGCGCCAGTGGCTTGTTGGACGCTTTCATCGGCGGCTGGTCGACTTCCGGAGTCGCTCGCTACACCAGCGGATTCCCCTTCAGCGTGGATGGTGGCCAGCGCTGGCCGACAGACTGGTTCCTGACAGCGGTGACGCAGATGACTGCGAAACCGAAAACAGGCACCTTCAAGAACGCCAGAAGCGTTAACCTTTTTGCCGATCCCGGCACGGCACAGCAGGATTTCACCTTGCCGCTTCCCGGTGGCGTGGGCTCGCGGAACGTATTGCGCGGGAATGGGTACGCTGATTGGGACATGAGCCTGTACAAGAGCTGGAAAATGCCATATCGAGAGTCTCACAGCCTGCAATTTCGCTGGGATGTGTTTAACGTGCCGAATCTCACGCGGTTCAATGCTCAGTCGGTGGGATCGTCGGCTCTGCTGACGTCGCTGACGCAACAGCCGACCAATTTCGGAGCGTATACGAGCCTGTTGACGCAGCCGCGCGTCATGCAATTTGCGCTGCGGTATGAGTTCTAGACAGATGGACTGGGTGTGGGGCGGATTCCCACGAGGGTTTCCTCCCTAGCGGGACTCTGCGGCTTTAGTGCCATTACACTCATCCTATGACATTAACTCCCAAAATCTTTTTCGTTTGCAAAGATTTTTCATGGGGTCTATGCGGCGACCCCGGGTAGTTGGGCTGTCACAGGCGTGAGCTGGGCAACTGTGGAGCGTAACGCACTGAGGAGAGCCACGATGATCCTGCGACCGCCGGAGGTTAGCTGGTAACGGTGTGTGCCCACGATTTTGGTGATCAGG
>Ga0185299_10003209_pt1 | contig 22436 bp, 16 predicted proteins | sample PaiPotPPA55metaG_FD_128002 | JGI IMG/M metagenome (GOLD analysis project Ga0185299, IMG submission 128002) | Iron sulfur acid spring bacterial and archeal communities from Banff, Canada, to study Microbial Dark Matter (Phase II) - Paint Pots PPA... ... | reverse complement strand
CGGCGGCACCAAGATTGATCCTTCGAAACTCGCCAAAGTGGAAAAGGGCGACCTGGCCAAAAGCGTAGTGGCGACCGGGAAGGTAACACCGATCACCAAGGTTGAAGTCAAGTCGAAGGCCAGCGGAATTGTGAAGAAGCTCCTCGTGGATTACGGCGATCGTGTCAAGAAGGGGCAGCTGCTGGCCCAGCTCGACAAAATCGAGATCGAGGCGCAAGTGGCGCAATCGCGTGCGGCGCTGGATGCGGCCGAGGCCAACTTGAAGAGTTCGCAGGCGGACTTTGAACGCTCCAAAGTCGATGCGGAAGGTCCTGACGTTCCGCTGCTGAAGCGAGCCTATGACCGAGCCGTCGGAATGGCGAAGGACGGCGTAGTTTCCGCGTCTGCGCTGGATGATGCGGAAAAGAATTACGAGATGGCATTGAACAAGCAGAACGTTTCGAAGGCGCAGGTCACCGTACTGAAGGCTAAGATCGCACAGTCTTCGGCGCAGGTGGCGCAGGATCGAGCCAATCTCAAACAGCTCGAAGAGCAGCTTAGCTATACGGACATTGTTTCTCCAATCGATGGCGTCGTGCTCTCGCGGGACGTGGAAATGGGCGACGCGGTGAGCTCGATTCTGGTGTTGGGTTCGTCGGCCACTCTGGTTATGACGCTGGGCGATACCAGCGAGGTCTATGTGAAGGGCAAGGTCGATGAGAGCGATATCGGCAAGGTTTATCTCGGACAGCGGGCGCGAATCAAGGTGGAATCGTTTAAGGACAAGACCTTCGACGGTAAAGTCACGAAGATTTCTCCCATGGGCGTGGAGAAAGATAACGTGACCACCTTCGAAGTGCGTGTGTCGATCCAGAATCCGGGCGGCGAGCTGAAGGCTGAGATGACCGCAAATGCGGAAATCATTCTGGAAGAGCACAAGAATGTCTTGCAGATTCCCGAAGGCGCAATTCTCTACGACAAGGACAAAAAGGCCTCGGTCGAGATTCCTAATCCGAAGGGCAAAGATGGCAAGGACAAAATTGCCGTCAACATTGGGATCTCGAACGGCGCGAAAACCGAAGTGTTGAGCGGACTGAAGGAAGGCGATCAGGTCGTGCTGCAGTAGGAAGCGGCATCCGCCTTCCGCTGCCCGGCTTCCGGTTCGAAACGCTTTTCAGAACATCGGAAGCCGAGAGCCGGAAGCCGGACGCCGTTTAGGGACTGTCATGACTCTCTCCGAAATCCTCCGTCAGGCGTTTTTCACATTCCGGGCTCACAAGATGCGGACGTTCCTCACCATGTTCGGAATCGTGTGGGGGATTGCTTCGGTGATCATTCTTGTGGGACTAGGGAGGGGCTTCAGCGTCGATCAGAAAAAGCACATGCAGTCGCTGGGCAAGGATCTGGTCATCATGTGGGGAGGACGTACCAGTTCGCAGGTCGGCGGACGCGCTGCGGGGCGGGAGATTCACCTCAGCGTCGACGATGCCGATTTGATTCGCGAAGAATGTTACCTGGTCAAGAACGTCAGCCCGGAGCTACGGCGAACCATCCCCGAAGTGAGCCAGTACAATTTGGCCAATCGCGGCGTGGTTGGAATGTGGCCGTCGTATCAGGATTTTCGGTCACTGCAGATTTCCGAAGGCCGTCTGATTACCGACGATGACGAGCGCGAAGGCCGGCGCGTGCTGGTGCTGGGATCGAAGGCCTATCGGCAATTGTTCCCAGGGCAACCCGCGATCGGCGCCAGCGTGCTGGTGCAGAGCGTCCCCTACTTAGTCGTCGGAGTTCTGCAGGAGAAAAAACAGAACTCGAATTACAGCGGCCCCGACAACGATTATTTGTTCGCGCCGTATTCTGCGGTGTCGCGCGATTTTCCTCCACCCACCAAACCTGGCGCGGGAATTTTGCGCGGATATCTGGATGACATCGTCTTCGAAGTGGCCGATCCGGAGGAACATGAGGCGGCGGTCCTGCAGGTACGCCATGCTTTGGCTAGAGTGCACCACTTTGACGCGATCGATAAAGACGCGCTGTTTATCTGGGACACGATGGAGGGCGCCAAGATGCTGGATAAAATCTTCGGCGTCGTAACGATTTTCTTCGGCTGCGTGGCTATTGTCACCCTGTGCCTGGGCGGCATCGGTGTGATGAATATCATGCTGGTATCGGTGACCGAACGGACGCGCGAGATTGGCACGCGGAAGGCGATCGGGGCTACCAAGCGTGACATTCTGCGGCAATTTTTCGCCGAGTCCGCCATGTTGACCATCGTCAGCGGCGTTCTTGGCCTCTCCTTCGGAATTGGCTTGTGCGTTGCGATGGAAGCGTTGCCCTTGCCCGACTTTGTCCCGCATCCCATCGTTTCCTGGATCTCGATTGTTGCTTCGATCCTGACACTTTCGTTAATTACCGTGACCGCAGGCATGTATCCCGCCCAGCGCGCCGCGGATATGACACCTGTGGAGTCACTACGATATGAATAAGAACCGCAATCTCCCTGTTTCTTCCGTGTCCAGCCGGTTAGTTTTCGCGACCGCGCTGGTCGTGCTTTTCACATCCACGATTGTCCTTGCTTCAACACCCCAGGGTTCTTTCGAGAAAACTCTGGCCGTGAGTGGACCTGTAGATCTTGACGTGCTCACCCATTCCGGCGACGTCACGGTTCGCGCCGGCTCGTCGGGATCAGTTTTGATCCGGGGGAAGATTTACGTGGGCAACCACTGGCTCATTGGCAATCGCGAGGCCGATGTCCACCAGATCGAGCAGAATCCTCCGATTCGGCAGGACGGAAATAAGATTCACATCGACTATGTGGATATCAAGAACATCTCGGTAAATTACGAGATCAGTGTGCCCGCGGATACCGTGGTCCGCACCCACAGTGGTTCGGGGGATTTGATTGTGGAGGGCACGCACGGCAACGTGGACGCACAAACCGGGTCGGGCGATGTGAAACTCGCGAATCTGACCGGAGAGATTCGTCTGCAGACTGGATCGGGCAATATACGGGCGCGTCAGATTTCGGGTGCGGTAAAAGGCGGGACGGGGAGCGGTGACATCGAGGTGGACGAAACCAGTTCCGGTGACATTGACTTGCACACTGGTTCGGGCAACATCACGGCGCGGGGCGTGCAAGGCGGCTTCCACGGCGAGACGGGCAGCGGCGACGTGACTGCCGAAGGCACGCAGAGTGGCACGTGGGACATTCGCACCGGCTCAGGCAACGTGCACGTACGGCTGCCGGCGAGCGCGGCCTTTGACGCGGACATTTCCACCAGTTCGGGATCGATCGACGTCGGTTCGCCCATCGAAATGACCGTGCAGGGCCGCGTCGACTATACGCACCGGCAGATTCATGGCAAGGTACACGGCGGCGGACCGCTGCTCAAAGTGCGCACGGGGTCGGGCGATATTCACATTGGGTAGAAAAGAGCAAAGTTTCAAGGTTTCAAAAATATAGGTTTCAAGGTTTCAAGGTTTCAAGGTTTCAGGCGGACTCAGTTCCCCTGTGACGCCTTGCTGCTCGTGGAGTCTTGATTCTTACGTTGAAACTTTGAAACCTTGAAACTCTGAAACCTTTGAAACTCATGTTCCTGAAAGAGCTGATATCGCAAGGCTGGCAGTCGCTGATGCGTGATCGCATGCGCTCGTCGCTCACCATGCTGGGCATTGTGTGGGGCCTGGCGTCGGTGGTGCTGCTGCTAGCCTACGGACAGGGCCTGGGCGGATGCGTGCTGCACGCGTTCCTGAACATGGGCAACAACGTGATTGTCATGTGGCCCGGGCAGACCAGCATGCAAGCCGGCGGGCAGCGGGCGGGCAAGGCGGTCAAGTACGAACTGGAGGACGTGGAAGCCATTCGCGATGAGGTGCCGATCGTGCGGGCGGTGAGCGGCGAGATCGATCGCGACTTCGGCTTCAAGATCGGCACGCGTGTGGTTTCGATTCAGGTGCGCGGTGTGGATATGCCTTATGGCCAGATGCGCAAGCTCGATCTCGCGGATGGGCGCTACTTCAACGAAAGCGACTTCGCCGATCATCACCGTGTGGTGATTCTGGGCTACCAGGCAGCGAAGAAAGTGTTTCAAGGCGCGCCCGGAGTGGGGCAGCACGTTGAAATTGGCGGCCTGGATTTTGAAGTGATCGGCACCATGCGCAACAAAATTCAGGACTCGATGTATCAGGGTCCGGACAATGAGAATGGATTCATCCCCTTCGCGCTAATGCGCGATCTCAAAAATATTCGCGATCCCGACGAGATCATCATTCAACCGACCGCGCCCGAACTGAACAAGAAGGCGCTGATGGCTGCGCGCGAGGTGGTCGCGCGGCGCCACCACTTCGATCCCAAGGACGACAAGGCCACGCCAGAATGGGACACTATTGAAGACCGCGCCATGATCAATGCCTTTTCGCTCGGCCTGCAGGCTGTGCTCGGACTGATTGGCGTCTGCACGCTGGCCGTGGGCGGCATTGGCGTGATGAACATCATGCTGGTTTCAGTGACCGAGAGGACGCGAGAAATCGGCTTGCGCAAAGCGATTGGAGCGCGGCCCCGGCATATTATGGTGCAATTTCTGCTCGAAGCCCTGGTGCTCACCTTTGTGGGCGGGGTGATCGGCATGGCCGTCGCCGAATTTCTGACCTGGGCGATTCCGCCCATGCCGCTTTACGATGAGTTCTATAAGACCGCCGATCATGAGGGCGCGATTTTCCTGCACGCGTCACTGAGCGTGATGATGATCTCGTTCGTGATTCTGTCGCTGGTGGGAATCGTGTCGGGATTCTTCCCGGCCCTGAAGGCATCGCGGTTGAATCCGATTGAAGCACTGAGGTATGAATAGACAAGACCCGGAGGCGGGCGGGGGATCCCGCACGACGAGCGTTATCGCCCTGCTTACAATAGCTACCAATCGACTACTCAGGAACTCTCTCCATTACCAAATGCACTTCTGCGCGGTGTTGCGGCCACTCGATGAGTCTGTCTAAGACTTGCAGACCATTTGTGGTGAGGCTGCGAGTGTCCCTACCGTGCATGAAGACCTCTCCATTCCTCTCCATTCGCCATTCAGTGACAAGTGTCCCGTCCTTCCATTGACTCTTCGCTACTCTTACCGAGCCAGGTGCATCAGGGATCGGGTCAGAACTTTCCTTTCCGCTTGGATCAATCGTGTACACAGCCGTGGTCCCTGCCTCGCCGCCTGAAATTTTGAGCACTTCGCCAGACCGGTTGATTTGTTCCGGTGTGTACTTATGCTCGGCCGGTGGTGGAGGCGGTATTGCGGGTGCAGCGTGAGGTGGATTATCCAGGAGCGTAGCGTGTTCTTCCACCTTCGTCGGGTCGATCCGCCATTTGCCGGAGAAGTTTGGGTGAGATAATTGCGCGAACAGCAGGGATGCCGCGAAGCAGACAACCGCGACGTCAAGAGTTCTCATAAGGCCGACGTTCAAACTTCTGAGGTCGATTTACAAAAGCACAAAATGCAGGTCATTTGTCATGGGTTGATCTCGAAAATTACACCGCTCTGCGTGGTGCCGTAGAGGTGACCGCGGCTTAGAGTCAATGATGAAGGAAGCCAACCCGCCGCGCCGCCCGGAAAAATATAATACCCGGTTGCTACCCAGCCCTGTCCAGTCTGGCCGACTCCTCCAGTTTGTGAAAGACGAACAACGCTCCCGCAACCGTAGTAACCATTAGTCGCATCACCACAGTTCGGAGGGCCGCCATTTGGTGTCACGCCATAAATGTTGCCGGCTTGATCGCTTACCACGTTGTAGTAAGGCTGCATACCATCGTCACCGCCCAGGAAGTCATAGAGCTGGGTAAGTGTCCAAGTGCTGCCGCTCGGGGTCAACTTGAAAAAGTTGCCGCACTGTGCACATTGGGCAGTATCGAAGCCGCCGTAAGTGGTGGCGCCATACAGATTGCCTGCTGAGTCGAGTACCAGCCCGAACGGGCCAGTCCCCTGAGCACTTGCGTGGAACGTGTAAATCGTGCTCTCTTGCCATACACCGCCCGACAAGCTGACCTTAAAGACGGTGCCGCATTCTGGACCGCCCACCCCGCCGACCGCGAATCGCTGAAACCATGGACAATTCGTATCCCCACCGAGGAAAGCGGTGCCATAGATATTTCCTTGCGGGTCAATAATCATCCCCGACTGAGGACTGAATCCATCGGAAAACTCAAACTTGTGGATCACTGAATAGACCCAACCATTTCCGGAGCGCTGTAAAGTGAAGACTGTGCCGCACCCTCTACCACCGCAATCAACTTTAGAATCGCCTCCATACATCGTAGTTCCATAGAGATTGCCAGCTTTGTCGATGACTAGGCCAGCCCCGGGTTCCTCGCCGTCCGGCGAGCCAGAGAACGTATGCAACACCGTTCTCTGCCATCCTGATCCTGCAGGTGTCAACTCGTACACGGTTCCCAAGCTTGAACCGCTGCACCCATTTGGGTTACATAAATTGCCGGTCTCCCCGGTTACGCCGTACAAATTGCCCGAACTGTCGAAAACCAGAGCGCCTGACGGCTCACCGTCATCAAAACTGTAAAGAACTGTTTTCCGCCATGTGCTGTTTGAAAAGGAAAGTTCGAATACTGTTCCACCTAGCTCATTCGTACCGCCATCGGGTGTCACGCCATAAACATTGCCGGCCGTGTCCGAGATTAAGGGACCATATGCCATCGAGGCATCCGGAGGACCACTGAAGCTATACAACGCGTTCGCTTGCAAGGGTGCGGGCGGCTGTGTTGGTTCGACCACGCCGACAGTGACGGTTATGGAGTAGGTTCCGGTTTGGTTCTTCCCGGTGACCGCTATGGGATAAACACCGGGCGGCAACGAACTGGAAGCCGTTATGGTAACGGGTGTCGTCCAAACGTTGTTAGCTGTATCCATCGAGAAGGAGTTGGGGTCAACGGTCAGGCCAGAGGGTATCCCGGACATGGTGACGGCGATCACGCCGGGTGGTGGATTCCCGGAAACGGGATTAGCGCTGACGGCATACGAGACCGAACCCCCAGCCATCACGAGCGGTCTCAGAGTGCCGGGCGCCTCGAGGACAAAGGGAAACGACGAGCTTTGTTGCTGTTGCTGTGCCTGTGTCGTTCCGCCACCGCCACAAGCTGCGAACATAAGCGAAATCAAAACGACGAAAGCCGAGAAAACGCTCCATGCTGTCCACCTCGCAAGCCTACCGGGCTCTCGATTCATAGGCACTCCTCCGCATCCCTGGTATCGAGCAGTGATTTACGCTCTAAATCTCCAGCGTTTGGCCGTTGAACCTGATTATTACGCGCAGCGGGTTGCTGACGCGAACAGATGTTTTTGTGACCGTAGATGATTTCGACTCGTCAAAAGATGTCTGACCTTGTCGAAGAATAGACCATTTCTTTTGGTGAGCAAAGACCTGAATGCGGGTGTGGCCGGTCGTTGGCGTAACATCCCCATTACGCTCAAAACCCCTCAAAGAGCGAAATGCCTTGTTTTCGACGCACTAGAATGAACAGGCTTATGGCCCAGGCCAGCAAGCTGATCTGAAACTCCGGCGGGGAATCAGGCCGTCTAAGCACTGCGACATGAAGACGAATGCGCAGAACGATGCGAGAGTCGCGGCGCTGCAGGTGGATTGACAAACCGGCTATCATCCCCGCGGTATAAGCCGAAATCGCTCAATCGCGATTCGGGCGCTTCTGTCGCTACGCGCGCCTTTGAGGTAGTAGCTCACTGTCAACTCGTCAAAGCTGCCGATTGCGACTGCGCGGGGAATGCGAAACCGCAATATTTGGGTGGTAGCGGTGCCGCTCCCAGAGAAGTGTCGAGCGAGAAGCAGGTTTAGAAGAAGCAGGTTTAGAAGAAGCAGGTTTAGAAGAAGCAGGTTTAGAAGAAGCAGGTTTAGGATAAGTAAGTTTAGATCATTACCTACGTGCCTTGACGCGCAGGTTCCCGGCAAATTATTTTCGCTGTACCTAGATTTTTGCCTTCCAGCGAGGGAACAAGTTGGCTTATCGTCCGATCATCACTCTGACCACAGATTTTGGAACTAACGATCACTTTGTTGGCGCCATGAAGGGCGTCATTGTCGACATTGTGCCCGACGTCCAGATCGTGGATATTTCTCACGCGGTGCAGGCCTTCGATGTGCTCGATGGCGCGCTGGCTATTTCCCAGGCGTATTCGTACTTTCCGAACGGGACGATCCACATGGTGGTCGTAGACCCCGGCGTGGGCACGGCGCGGCGTCCGATTCTGGCCTCTAGCGACGGATATCATTTCGTCGCACCCGATAATGGCGTTCTCTCAATGGTCTATGCCAGGGAAGAGCGCATTCACGTGCGGCACATCACTTCGGAACATTACTTCCACCAGCCGGTGAGCAATACATTTCACGCGCGCGACATCTTTGCTCCGGTAGCGGCGTACCTGGCAAAGCAAGTCGATTCGCACAAATTCGGCGATGAAATTGAAGATTACGTGCGCTTCGCCGCGCCCAAGCCCAAGGCCGCCGGCGAGGGGCGTCTGCGTGCCGTAGTGCTGAAAGTCGATCGCTTCGGCAACCTGATCACCAATGTCACGCCGGACGACGCTCCCGCGCTGTTTGCCGAGTCCGCTAAATTCAAGATCGTGGTAGGAAGCCGCGAGATTACGGACATCCGCAAAACATTCTCTGAGGGCGCGCCGGGGGAAGTCTTCGGTATTCTCGGCAGCATGGGCTATCTCGAGATCGTGGCCAACCGCGCAGCTGCGGCCCAGGTTACGGGCGTAGGCAAGGGCGCCGAAGTCAGTATCTTTCTGGGTGAAGCCGCGGCGGCGGGCGCGTAGCAGTTCTCGGTTCTCGGTAAGAGCAAAAACGGATGATCTAGGCGCTGTCAAGGGTAGTTGCCTTGTGACTTCTGCTGGGAAAAACACATATCAAACCAAATCGAAACTCGCTGAGAACTGGGAACTGGCAACTGAGAACTGCTTTCAGGAACCCTTGGGTTTGGGATGGACGTAACGTTCCATCTCCGCCGTCCACTTCAGAAAGCGCCACAGGTCGGCGCGCTCGCGCCACATGAATTCCCAGAATTCCACAAAGCCGATCTGCGTCATTTTCACGCCGGTGTAAGTCTCGATGCGCCACAGCAGATACGGACTTCGCCACGGGGCCAGGCGATGGCCCTTGGTGGCGTTCCACAGAAAGCGGATTTTGTAGCGCACGCAGCCATCATAATCACAAACAGCGGGTAGAAACGAAGGAAAACTAGCCGGGCTGAGCGCCCAGCAGGACAGCAGAAGTGCTGCCCTGAGCTTGTCGAAGGCGCGGTTGTCCCCTCATCGCGCGTGTTAGAATCCAGTTTCTGCTTGGAATTTTCCGCGCATGCCTGACGAAAATGCCCGCCAAAAGGCCGAAGACCATTACTATGCCGCGCTTGACCTGATGGCCGAGGGGCACTTGGAAAGAGCCGTCGCTGCCTATCAGGAGTCACTGGCCGCCGATCCCACATTTACCGAGGCTATGCACGGATTGGCGCGGGCTCTGCAGGATCTACAGCGCTACGATGAGGCCATTGCGGTCGCGCAGCGGCTGGCGGAGATCGAGCCCGATGATGTCTTAGCGCATACCAGTTTGTCGGTCCTGTATCAGAAGAAAGGGATGATTCCCGAGGCGGAAGCGGAAGGCGCGAAGGCGCGAGTGCTGGGGTGGAAACAGCAGTTGAAGAAGGGCTAGCTATCAGCTATCAGCTATCAGCTATCAGCTCTCAGCTTTTCAGCGACACTTTGAGCCCCCCGCCCCAAGCTGAAAGCTAAGAGCTAATAGGGAAGAGCTGCCTTTCTACAGTTCGTACTTCTTCATCAAATGCCGGAATGACCGATAGGAGATGCCGAGCACGTCGGCGGCTTTGGTCTGCACGCCTCCACTCTGGTTGAGCGCATTCTGTAGCAGCGCGCGCTCGATGCCGGCCACGTAGGTTTCCATGCCCAGACCTTCGGGAAGCGCGACATCGCCTCCAATTTCGGGTAACGTCCCGCCGCCGGCGGAGGCAGCCGCGGCGCGCGCTTTGGGGCGTTCGGCGGGAAGCTGGACGTGCAATTCGTCGGTAGTTTCCAGGGCGACGGCACGTTCTACCGTGTTTTCTAATTGGCGAACGTTTCCCGGCCACTCGTAACCGCACAGGGAATCGAGCGAGGGCGCATGCACGCGCAGAATCCCGCGGCCCGCGGCAGCGGCATACTTTTTCAGAAAGTGGTTTACCAGCAGCGGAATATCCTCGCGGCGCTCGCTTAACGGCGGTACGCGAATGGGAATCACGTTCAGCCGGTAATAAAGATCTTCGCGAAACAAGTTCTCGGCAACGGCCTTGTCGAGATCGCGGTTGGTGGCGGCGATTACGCGTACGTCGATCGCGATTTCGCTGGTGCTGCCCACCGGGCGCACGGTGCGCTCCTGCAGCACGCGCAGCAGCTTGACCTGCATGGCCAGCGTCATTTCGCTGATTTCGTCGAGGAAGATGGTGCCGCCGTCGGCCACTTCGAACAGGCCGCGCTTGTTCTGGTTCGCGCCCGTGAACGCGCCTTTCAGGTATCCGAAGAGTTCGCTTTCGAGCAGAGTCTCAGGAAAAGCACCGCAATTGACGGAAACGAAGGCGTCGGCGGCGCGCGGGGAGCAGACGTGGACGGCGCGGGCGACCAGTTCCTTTCCGGTTCCGCTCTCGCCATGGATCAAAACCGTGCTGGCGGTGGAGGCGACGGTCCGAACCGTCTGCTTGAGTTTTTCCATCGCCGCACTAGAGCCGATGATGTTGTCCAGCGAGTTCCGGGTGGCGGCATCGCGGCGCAGCGCGAAGTTCTGTTTGCTGAGGTTCAGTTTTTCCACGGCGCGGTTGATGGCCAGCTTGATTTCGTCCACCAGCCCGGGCCCCTTGCGGATGTAGTCGGTGGCGCCACCCGCCTTTACGGCCTCGACAGCGGCGGCGTAGTCGTCGACCGCGGTGATCAGGATTACGGCGGAGTCGGGCGAAACCCGGTGAGCATGGCGCAGCACTTCGATGCCATCGATATTCGGCATCTTGATGTCGGTGATGATGACGTCGTAGAGTGCCCCGTCGATTTTGTTTTTCGCCAGCTGCCCAGCGTGAACCGTCTCGATGCGGTGACCGTCGCGGCGCAGGGAGATGTCGAGCATTTCGCAGATGGAGCGTTCGTCGTCGCAGACCAGAATGTTAGCCACGGCCACTCCCCACCGCTGCGGCCAGCACGCGAACCTTCTCATCCGTATTTCCGTTCGAGACAGGGAGACCGGCGTCAAGGCGATGCAATCTCAGCACGAACGTGGTTCCCTGCCCCGGCTTCGACCGTGCCCAGACCTTCCCACCGTGCGCCTGCACAATCTGGTAGACAATCGCCAACCCCAGGCCGGTGCCGCCCTCGAAATTGGACTGGAAGGGCTCAAAGATTTTCTCGATTTGTTGCGGGCTCATGCCCGCTCCGGTGTCGGTAAATCCAACCTGCCAATCTTCTCCCAGGGATTCGACCGCGACGGTGAGCACGCCTCCGCCTTGTGCGCCTTTCATGGCGCGGACGGCATTCTCACAGAAATTCCAAAACACCTGCTTGACTTTATCGCCGTCGGCGATGGTCCAGGCCTGCCCGGCGGGAAACCGTCGCTCGATGGTGATGCCGGTCTTCTCCGCCGTCATGCGGTGATCCATCAGCGTCAACGTATCTTCGACCAGCTGGATGAGATCGACTTTATCGAAGTGATATTGCTTGGTGCGGGAATAGGCCAGGAAGTCGGTAATGATGCTGTTCAGGCGCTGCGACTCGCGCGTGACAATATCGAGCAGGCGGCGGTGATCCTCGTTCATCTCGGGGATGCCGGAAAGCATGCTGACCGAACCGGCAATGGAAGTCAGCGGATTGCGGATTTCGTGAGCGATGGCCGCAGCCAGACGGCCGACAGCGGCCAAGCGATCCTGCATCCGCACTTCACGCTCCAGGCGCCGAATTTCGGTAAGATCATCGAGCACATAGACGTATCCCAGTTCCCCGCGCTCGGGCACGGTCAGAGCTGCCACCCGCACGCGAACTGTCTTGCGGAATTTCGTGGGAGCATCGAAACGCACTTCGCCGTAGGACTGCAGCGATTCCACGGTGGGTAACGAGTCCAAAAACAACCGATCGACCCGCGCGCCGACTAGTTCCGCCGAGGTGCGTTCCAGAAGCCGTTGGGCCGCTCCGTTCACGAGTGTGATCCGCCCGTCCAGACCCGTTGTGATCAGCCCGCTGCTGATAGAGTGGATGATGTTTTCGTGCAACGCCTGCAGACTTTCGAGTTCGCCACTGGTGTGCTTCAGCTGCACGCCCACCTGGCGCAATTTTGCCGTGAGCAGCCCCGCAAGATAGGCCACCGCCAGGAAGGCAAACAGATTGACAAAGATAATTGCCTGCAGCGACTTCAGGCCGGGATGAGTGGTGCAGTATGAATGAACCACTCCATAGTAGTTCAGTTCCAGCACGGTCCCGTAAAGAATGAAGGCCAGCGCAGCCACCAAATGCGCCCATACCCGTGTCAGCAGCACGCTGGCGACAATAATGACCAGGGGATAGAGGAAGTTGAGAGAACTGTCCCATCCCCCAGTTTCGTGGATGACAAGACTGACCAGAATCAGATCGGTCAAAACCTGCAGCGAGGCCTGCAGCCGGTGCTCCTTCCACAGGGAGAGCAAAAGCACGTAGAACAGGGAAAGGCTGTACCAGAAGGTGATGGTGCTGATGAACAGGCGCATGGGCAGCGGCGCCGGAGTGAACTGTGCGACCGCCAGCTCAATGCCCAGTAACAGGGTCAGGATGACAATGCGGACCCGAACCAGCCATACCAGCCAATTGCGCTCGTCGAACGTGGATTGCATGGAGAAGACCAAAGTGCAAGGTTTCTAAGTTTCAAGGTTTCAAGGTTTCAAAGTTTCTCGGATTGCTCCTTGAAACTTTGAAACCTTGTCACTTTGAAACCTGTTCGTTAGCCAGCCAGTTTGGCGATCATGGCAAATAGCGGCATGTAAAGCGAAATCACGATGCCGCCGATCATGACACCCAGCGTTCCGATGATGAACGGCTCCAGCATAGCCAGCATGTCTTTGGTGGCTGCGTCGACTTCCTCTTCGTAAAAGTCGGCGATTTTCTGCAGCATCGAGTCCATGGCGCCGGTGGCCTCACCGACCCCAATCATCTGCGTGACCATGTTCGGGAACACGCCGCACTCGCGCAACGGGTCGACGATGGTGCGTCCTTCTTCGATGGCCTTGCGAACCTTCATCAGCGCCTCTTCCAGCACAGCGTTGCCTGAGGTCTTGGCTGTAATCGTCAAGCCTTCCAGAATCGGTACACCGGACGTAATCAGCGTGCCCAGCGTCCGGGTGAAACGGCCGACGGCGATCTTGCGCAGAAGTGACCCAATTACGGGAATGTGGAGCATTACCTTATCGAAGTAGTAGCGGCCCCGGGGATGCTTGCGGATTTGCTTGATACCGACCACGAGTCCAACCGCGCCCACTATAAATACCCACCAGAACGATTGCACAAATGCGCTCAGTCCCATGACGATGCGAGTGGGAAGAGGCAGATTGACACCGAGGCCGGCAAACAGGTTGGAGAAGATCGGCACGACCCACTTGAGCAAGGCGCCCACGATCAACACAGCCATGCTGACAACCGCGACGGGGTAGATCAAGGCGGACTTGACCGCTGCTTTTAAGCGCACGGCCTTTTCCACATAGGTGGCCAGGCGCTGCAAAATGATGTCGAGAATACCGCCGGTTTCGCCGGCCTCAATCATGTTGGTGGTAAGGTCATCGAAGACCAAAGGGTAGCCGCGCATAGCGTTGGCAAGCGTGGCCCCGCCTTCCACCGTCGTCCGCACGCCAGTCAAAATCTTCTGGAAAGACTGGCTTTCCTGGTTCGCCGCCAGGATTTCCAGACATTGCACCAGCGGCAGACCGGCATCGATCATGACCGAAAATTGGCGGAAGAAGATCGCGATTTCCTTAGTCCCGACCTTACCCGAACCGAACGTGGGCATGGAAAATTCCTTGCCCTTTTCGCGAATCGCACCGGGTGTGATGCGCTCGCGCCGCAGCGCTTGCGCTAACGATTGTTTGTTGGCCGCCGTCCGCTCGCCGGAAATCTTCTGCCCGGATGCGTCTTTGCCGGAAAATGTAAAGACTGGCATGTTTAGGTTCTCCTCACTAACGAATCTGTTTGGTTAAGACTGTGCTCTCACAAAAATTTATGGTGCGACCGTTCTAATGCTTCGACGGAGCGGCGCCTCTGGCCAAGGTCGTCCCTGCTGTGGTCGGCCGGTTTACCAGGCTCGCGCCACGGTTAATCATTTCCTGTAATTCATCGGGATTGCTGGAACGCACCATGGCCGTTTCAATCGAAATCTGTTTCTGAAAATAAGCCGTGGCCAGCGACTGGTTAAACGTCTGCATTCCAAATTTTTCCTGTCCCGACTGCATGGAGGAATAGATTTGGTGAATCTTGTCTTCGCGGATCAGGTTGCGGACCGCGGCGTTGGGTATCAGAATCTCCATGATCATGGCGCGACCCTTGCCGTTGACTGTAGGCAGCAGGCTTTGGCACATGATCCCTTCCAGCACCAGCGACAGTTGGGCGCGAATTTGCGGCTGCTGGTGCGCCGGGAACACATCGATGATGCGGTTGATGGTGGAAGTCGCCGAGTTCGTATGCAGCGTACCAAAGGTCAAGTGGCCGGTTTCGGCGATGCGCAGTGCCGACTCGATGGTTTCCAGGTCGCGCATTTCGCCGATGAGCACCACATCCGGATCTTCGCGCAGCGCGGCCCGCAACGCGTCTGTGAAGCTCTTCGTATCGGCATGCAGTTCACGCTGGTTGACCACGCAGTTCTTGTTCATGTGCACAAACTCGATCGGGTCTTCGATGGTGAGAATGTGATCGTGACGTTCGGTATTGATCTTGTCGATCATGGCCGCCAGCGTGGTGGATTTGCCCGAACCGGTCGGCCCCGTTACCAGCACCAGCCCGCGCGGCTTATCGCACAACTTGCTGACCACTGGAGCCAAGCCAAGCTGATTGAATGATTTGATTTCGAAGGGAATCAAACGGAAGACTGCCGCGGTAGCTCCGCGCTGGTTGAATACGTTGGCGCGAAATCGGGCGAGTCCTTTTAATCCGAACGAGAAGTCCAGTTCCAGGCTCTCTTCGAAGCGATGCTTCTGGGAATCGGTCATCACGCTATAGGCCAACTGCTTGGTCTCGGCCGGCGTCATCTGCGGCAGATCCAGCGGCACCAGGTGGCCGTGCACACGAATCTGGGGCGGCGAATTGGTAGTGATGTGCAGATCGCTGCCGTTCATCTCCAGCATTCTCTTGAGCAGATCGCTTAACGACAAACCCATTTGAGCTTCCTTCCCTTTCGATTACCGCTTCAGTTTCGAATCAATGGATGGTTTCGCGGGCGACTTCCTCGAGCGTGGTCATTCCCGCCGCAACCTTGATCAATCCACTGCGGCGCAGCGTGATCATGCCGCGCTCAATTGCTTTCTTTTTCAACTCAACCGCCGAGGCGCCGACCAGAACCAACTCGCGGATCTCGTCGTCCACTTCCATAACTTCGTACAAACCGCAGCGGCCTTTATATCCGGTGTTGTTGCAGACTCCGCAGCCCTTGCCCTTCTGAATTTTCACGGTCTTGGATTCCTCGGGAGTGAAGCCCGCGTCGATCAATGTCTGCGCCGGAACATCCATGATCTCGATGCAGTCTTTGCAAATGCGCCGGACCAGGCGCTGCGCGCAGATCAGGTGGACTGAGGTTGCCACCAGGAACGGCTCAATGCCCATGTTCATGAGGCGGGTGATGGTTTCCGGAGCGCCATTGGTGTGCAGCGTGGAGAGTACCAGGTGGCCTGTGAGTGCGGCCTTGATGGCAATTTCCGCCGTTTCAAAATCGCGGATTTCGCCGACCAGAATGATGTTGGGATCTTGCCGCAAGAACGATCGCAGAGCAGCGGCAAAGTTCAATCCGATCTGCTCCTTCATCTGCACCTGGTTGACGCCGCCCAATTGAAATTCGACCGGATCTTCCGCCGTCATAATGTTGGTATCGGGCTGGTTCAACCGCGAGATGGCCGAATAGAGCGTGTTGGTCTTGCCCGAGCCCGTTGGTCCCGTGACCAGCACCATGCCGTAAGGCTTCAGAATGGCTTTCTCGAATTTCACCAGCGACTCGGCTTCGAAGCCGAGCTTGGTCATGTCGAGTCGCAGGTTTTCTTTGTCGAGCAACCGGAGCACGATCTTCTCGCCCCACAGTGTGGGCAAGGTGCTGACACGAAAGTCGAGTTGCTTCTTCCGCCCGCCGATGTTCATCTTCAGCATGATGCGGCCGTCCTGCGGCAGCCGCTTTTCGCTGATGTCGAGCTTCGCCATGATCTTCAGGCGGGACGTAATCGCGTCCTTCAATTTCAACGGCGGAGACATGATGGACTGGAGCACACCGTCAATACGGAACCGGACGCGGAATTCTTTTTCGTAGGGCTCAATGTGAATGTCGCTGGCGCCCCGCTTCACCGCATCGCCCAGAACCACGTTCACTAGTTTGACGACCGGAGCTTCGTCGGCCGCCTTTTCGAGTTCAGCCAGCTCGATCTGCTGCTCTTCGGCCTGCAGTTCAACGTCGCTGTCGCTCATCTCCGACATCGACTGCATTACAGTTTCGAGATCTTCTTCTTTGCCTCCGCTACCGTAAGCTTTTTCAATCCCTGCCAGGATGGAGCTTTCCGAGGCAACTACCGGCTCGATGTTGAAGCCGGTCATGAACTTAATATCGTCCATCGCGAACACGTTCGTGGGATCGACCATCGCGATGGTGAGTGAGGCGCCGACGCGGCTCAAGGGAAGAATCTGGTAACGCTTGGCGGTCTCGAACGGGATCAGCTTGACGACTGCAGGATCGATCTCGAAGTACGAAAGGTTAATTGCGGGAACGCCATACTGGCGCGAGAGGAAGTTGGTGACGTCTTCGTCCGTGAGAAAGCCGAGCTTCACCAGGGCCGACCCCAAGCGACAGCTCTGCTCTTTCTGGACCTTACTCGCTTGTTCCAACTGCTCTGGGGTAATAATCTTCTCTTTGACGAGAAGGTCGCCCAGCCGTTGAGACATACCCGGATCTCCTATCCACGTGGGTGGAACGATGCCCGCACTTGTGCAGGCACAGCGCAAAAGGCCGCCTATCGTTGGGAGAGACGCAGCTCATTCGCGTTGACACAAATTGTCAACGCAACCGCATTACTTCACCAGTAACTTTAGTACTTGGACCTGACGAGGATTCTTTGTTGCGAGGTATCATTTGCGCTGAACTCCGCGCCAAATGCCACTTTCTTAGCTTCTGATGGGCAGTTTGCCTGTGCGGGTACATGCACTTCAGTAAGTTCCAGCCGGCGGATCGGGAGGGTGAAACCCTCGAAAAGCGGAGTCAATTAGACTTTGAATAAGGAATTTTAACCTTGTCGCGAACCCGCAAAGAAAAGAGCAGTCAGGTTCTGCAATACTATCGCGCGCTCTATGGTGCGTGGGGAGCGCAGCACTGGTGGCCCGCCGAAACGCGCTTCGAGGTCATTGTCGGCGCATATCTCACGCAGAACACCGCTTGGAAAAACGTTGAACTTGCATTGGCCAAGCTCCGGATTGCGAACGTACTGAGCGTTGAAGGCATTCGGAGGGTGTCTCCTATCCAGCTACAGCGGCTGATTCGTTCGTCCGGTTATTTCCGGCAGAAGGCCGCGCGGCTCAAGACGTTCGTCGCCTTCCTCGACAGGAAATATGGTGGTTCGCTCGATCAACTTTTCTCTCAGCCGACCGACAAACTTCGGGCAGAGTTGCTCAGCTTGAATGGAGTTGGTCCGGAAACGGCGGACTCGATTCTGCTCTATGCGGGAAATCATCCTGTGTTCGTCGTGGACGCCTACACGCGCCGGATCCTCGAGCGCCACGGGATCTTGCCTGAGAAAACGAATTACGAAGAAATTCGCGAATTATTTCAGCGGGTCTTAGCTCCGATTCCTGAGCATCAGGAAGCCATCCCAGGGAACACAGTCGCGCGCCTTGAATCAGGCTTCCGCGGCGCCGCCCACCCACCTTCCACGATGAGCACTGCCGCCCGCACGGCGTTGGTGCAGGTATATAACGAAATGCATGGGCTCATCGTTGCAGTGGGAAAGAACTATTGTGGGAAATCACAGCCGAAATGTGACCAATGTCCTTTACAGCCCTTCTTACCTGCGATTAAGTAATTACGCGAAATGATTTCGGTTAAGTGAGTATTTTGGGAAGGGCACGGCTTCAAGTATGCGCTCCGCACCCCAAATGATGCGGGCTTTGAACCCTTGAGAGATCTCGCAGTCTTAACGAGACGATGCTAACTCCATTGCGGCAGTTTCCTTTCCTGGCCCTGTTTGTCACCACAACGGTGTTGACGCCTTGCCTCACGTTGCGGCAAGCGGCCGAGCAGGCCCACATGCTGCTGGGCGCGGCCGTACGCCCGTCGCTTTTTTCCGAGGCCGCGTATTCGGCGACGCTGGCTCGCGAATACAACATGGTAGAGCCCGAGGATGCGATGAAGTGGTGGGTCGTACGACGGAACGCAGGCACCTTCGACTTTCGCGCGGGCGATGAAGTCGTCCATTTCGCGCAGGCTCACGGCATGAAAGTTCGCGGGCACTGTTTAGTGTGGGATCGCGACAATCCCGAATGGCTGGCACAAGGCAACTTCACGCCAACTCAGTTGTCCCAGTTGTTGCGCGAGCATATCACCACGGTGATGAAACACTATGCCGGACAGGTGTTTGCGTGGGATGTGGTGAATGAAGCTCTGGATGATAACGGCGGCGTCAAGGATTCTCTCTGGTACAACCATCCCGGCATGGGGTTGTCTGAAAAGGGCACCGGTTATGTCGAGCAGGCCTTTCGCTGGGCGCATGAGGCCGACCCACAGGCCCTGCTTTTCTATAACGAGGCCGAGGGCGAAGGGCTGAACCGCAAATCGGACGCAGTCTACGCGCTGGTCAAAGATTTCAAACGGCGGGGCGTCCCCATCGACGGAGTCGGCTTGCAGTTGCACATCTCGCAGCTTGACCTTGACACCGCGGCCATCGCTGCCAATATCGCACGACTGACCGCCTTGGGGGTTAAGGTTCACATCACGGAACTCGACGTGTCCCTGCCCTTGGATTCCAGTGGGGTGGCGCGGAGAGACGATCTTCTTCGGCAGGCGGACCTGTATCGTGGCGTGGTTGGGGCGTGCCTGCAAAGTTCCGGCTGTACCGCGATCCAGACCTGGGGATTCACCGACAAATACTCATGGATCGGATCGCACTCGCACGGCACGCGCGGCGCGCCGCTCCCGTTTGACCCCGCCTACAAGCCCAAGCCCGCTTACGACGCCGTGTTAGAAGAGCTTTCCAAGAAGCGGGATCGCCATTAAGTTGCTGGTCTGATTTTGTTCGTGTGTTTTTATTCGTGTGGGGCCGGGTCGAGCCTGCCCTGAGCGAAGGCGAAGGGACCCGGCCGCGGCCCGCAGGGCCGCGACGTTGCGCTCCGTAACCGGGTCAAAGACCCGGTCCCGCACACTACCGTGTCCTCTTACATCACCCGATGACTGAACAGAGTCACAGCCTCGCTCCTACGCTTAGGCGCATGCTTGTGCATCTATAATGACTTTGTGCGTCCCGGCAATTTGTCTCGCGCGGGGCGCCCTTGGACGCGAAAACCCAGTGGCACAATCGACCTCCATCCCGCCTGCGAAAACTTCGCACCGCAAGCAGGTCCTGATTCTGCTGGCGATTTCCGTTTTTCTTCTCCTGGCCATCCTGGTTTCGGAAACTGCCTTTGACCTGACTTTCCTTCGCCCCGGAAACAATCAGGACATCGTTGTCTTCGCCGCTCTCTCGGCGCTGATCTTTCTGTTGTTCGTTGCGCTCACTTTTGTCCTGATGCGCAACCTGTTGAAACTCTTTGCCGAACGCCGCTTGGGGGTGCTGGGATCAAAATTTCGTACCCGCATGGTCGCCGGTGCGCTTCTGCTGTCCTCATTACCGGTAATGGTTATGTACTGGTTTGCCTACGGATTGATGAACCGCTCGATCGACAAGTGGTTCTCGACCCCGGTCGAGGAAGTGCGAGCCGATACGCACGCCATGGTTACTTTGTTAGCCAGTTATGCCATGCAGAACGCGCGGGCCGAAGCCGCTGCCATCGCCGCATCTCCGGAGGTGGAGCGGGGCTTTTCGGGCCACGGATTCTCCGGCGTAGTGGGCGAGTTTCAACACCACGAGATAACCTTGCAAGGTGGATTTGCGCTGGCCGTCCAGGACGGCAACGCCGAAGCGAGTTTCAATCTACCCGCGCCCTGGTCAGTTTTGAAATCAAGATTGCCGCTGGCCGAGGCAGCTTTGGGTCATCCCGCTCAATTTGCGTGGCAGCAAATGAACTACACACTGGGCAGTGCTCCTGTCGAGGGCGGAGGCCTGATCCTGGTGGGGATTCCGCTTCCCCATGAGTTTTCCCAAACCGTGCGGGAAGTCGAAGCTAGCCAGCAACGCTACTACGATCTGGCTCGCGAGCGAAAACTGGTGCGGCGCACCTACATGGGGCTGCTGCTGCTGCTGACCATGATCGTGCTCTTCGTCACGACCTGGCTGGCCTTATTCCTTTCGAAGATTGTCACGCGACCGCTGTCGGCTCTGGCGGAAGCTACACAGGAGATTTCACGCGGGCGGCTCGACTATCGCGTGGACGTGAGCGCCGCCGACGAAATTGGCGACCTGGTGCGCTCCTTCAATCGCATGGCGGAGGATCTGGAGGGCAGCCGGCGCCAGCTTGAGGCTTCCAGCCGGGAACTGAGCGCGGCCAACACGGAACTTGACCAGCGCCGCCGTCAAATGGAAACCATCCTCGAAAGTATTCCGACCGGCGTGCTATCCCTCGACGCCGCACGTCGCGTGACTCACGTCAATCAGGCACTTCTCCGCATGTTTCATCCCGACGCCGGACGCGATGGCGGGCCTCATATTCTGCGCGGCGGGGGTCTCGCGGACGTGTTCCCCTCCGAAGTTCTGGAAGATTTCGAGCCCTTGCTGCGCCGCGCCGACCGCATGGGAATGACCACCAGCCAGATGCAGATGCAGTTGCCTCGGGTATCGTTGAACGTCGCCGTGACCGTCGCGACCCTCAGGCATCAGGGAGCAGAGTCCGGTTATGTCGTGGTGTTCGAAGATCTGTCCGATCTCTTGAAAGCGCAGAAGCAAGCTGCGTGGCGGGAAGTGGCGCGCCGGGTGGCGCATGAGATTAAGAATCCGCTGACGCCCATTGCTTTATCGGCCGAGCGCATTCAACGGCATCTCGACCGTGCCAAGCCCAATGATCCCGCCTCGCTCGGCGTGGTGCGTGCCTGCGCGGAAACCATTGCCGGCGCGGTCGAAACCGTGCGCCGGCTGGTGGACGAGTTCGCCACGCTGGCGCGCTTCCCCGTGGCCAAACCGCAGCCCGCCGACATTAACGAAGTGGTTGAGAACGCGCTCTCCATGTTCAACGGCAGGCTCGAGGGAATCGAACTGCACAAATCTCTGGCTACCGATCTACCGAAAGTTATGGCCGACAGCGAGGCCATCAAGCGCGCCGTAGCTAATCTCGTGGACAACGCGGCCGAGGCGTCCCAGGATTCCGTGGTGCGAGAAATCGAAATTTCGACGGCATTGGTGGCCACACGCGACGCGGTGGAGATCACTGTAGCCGACACTGGCCATGGCGTCAGCCGTGAACTCAAAGAAAAACTTTTCCTGCCCTATTTCTCCACCAAGAAGCGCGGCACGGGTCTGGGGTTGGCGATCGTCAGCCGCATCGTAGCGGATCACCACGGATCGATCCGCGTAGAAGAGAACCAGCCGGTAGGCACGCGATTCATCGTTGAACTTCCTGTTGTCCTCGAAGCCACACCGGCCGCGGCCACCCCCCAGCATGCATAACATCCTCATCGTTGACGATGAAGCTGGAATTCGCGACTCCCTCGCCGGTATCCTGGCGGACGAAGGGTACTCCGCCGCCTCGGCGGGAAATGGCGACGAGTGCCTCGCTCTGCTGCGCAAGACTCCCTTTGACGTAGTGTTGCTCGATGTCTGGCTGCCCGGGGTCGATGGCCTGGAGACTCTGGAAAGGATTCGCGAGTTCGACAATCCTCCTGAAGTCATCATGATCTCCGGCCACGGAACCATCGAGACCGCGGTACGCGCCACCAAATTGGGCGCTTATGACTTCCTGGAAAAGCCGCTCTCGCTGGAAAAAACTTTAATCCTGGTCAAGAACGCCATCGAGTCCAAAAAACTGCAGCGCGAAAATGTCGATCTGAAGAAGCAGCTTCAGGTGAAGAGCATCATTGTT
>Ga0185299_10003208_pt1 | contig 22483 bp, 23 predicted proteins | sample PaiPotPPA55metaG_FD_128002 | JGI IMG/M metagenome (GOLD analysis project Ga0185299, IMG submission 128002) | Iron sulfur acid spring bacterial and archeal communities from Banff, Canada, to study Microbial Dark Matter (Phase II) - Paint Pots PPA... ... | reverse complement strand
AGGCGATCCACCCGTAGACAGAAAACCGAACCCCGATTTCAAGCCAAGCGCTTGAATCACAATGCAAACTTGTCTATCTCGCCGTGGAATCTCAGGCTAACGCGTGGATGAATTTCTCCGATGTGCCTGGAGGGGGATCGGATCGACTTCGGTCGAGCCAATGGTCATAACTGTTTCAATTTCCGGGCTCGTAAAAAGCAGCGATGTCTGATGATGAAACCGCCATCAAATTCGTGGCGACCAGGGGTCACCAGAGCCCGAGTGCCGCGCCGCTGCGATAAAGCATGTAGATCGCGACGACGAAGATCAGCCCGGCAAACACGAGGTCGAGCGCACCCTTGCGCCCGGAAATGCTGCGTGCGAGGCGAGCGCCCGCAAGTCCGCCCAGTACGCCCCCACCGACAAATACCCCCGCGAGCGGCCAATCTACCCAGCCAGCCAACGCATAGTTGAACGCGGTGGTCAGCCCGAAGGCGGTCACGGCCACAAGCGAAGATCCGACTGCGTAGAAAATCGGCAGGCGAGCCGAATACATCAGGCCCGGGACGATGAGGAATCCGCCTCCGATGCCAAAAAATCCGGACATGACACCCGTGAGTCCGCCCACGATAGTCAGCCTGGGGGCATTCTGGCGGTCAAGCTGAGCAGCCGCATCGCCCGCACTTGAGCGCTTGCGCAGCATCAGCACCCCCACGACCAGCATTAATACAGCAAACACCGCGAGCAGCTTCTGCCCGTTGACCGCCTTGCCCAGCGTCGAGCCGGCAAACGCACCGATTACGCCAGCCACTGCAAAGAGCCCCGCGATACGCCATTTCACCGTGCCGCCGCGTGCATGGTTGAAGAGGCTGGCGCCGGCATTCGCAGACACGGCCAACGCGCTCGTACCGATGGCCAGATGCGGGTTGGTCACGCCAACGAGATAGACCATCAGCGGCACCGCCAGTATCGAGCCGCCACCACCGACCAGACCGAGCGAGAAGCCGACCAGCGAACCAGCCGCCCCGCCGAGCACGTATTGCAACAGGGACAGAGTCATCGCGCCCCCGATCCGGTGGAGGCCATGGCGTGCTCGTCCAGCAGCGTCGGCTCGCACAGCCATTCCCTGCCGCGCAGCATGCACTTCCAGTACAGTTCAGGGAGAATTTCTTCCTTGAGATGCCAGGCCAGCCGGGACGGCCTGGTGCCGTCGATGAGCCACCGCGGAAATGACGGCATCAGCTTGCCGCCGTAGCCGAACTCTGCCAGCACGATCTTGCCCCGCTCTACCGTGAGTGGACAGGACCCATAGCCGTCGTACTGGGCCGGCAGCGGCCGCTCGTCGAGTAGTGCGACAAGGTTTTCGGCGACGACCGGCGCCTGCTTGCGCGCCGCCGCAGCGGTCTTGGCATTTGGTGCGTTGCTCGCGTCGCCCAGGGCGAACACATTCGAGTAACGCTTATGCTGAAGCGACGCCGGGTCAACGTCTATCCAACCACCCTCACCCGCCAGCGGACTGTCCCTCATCACATCGACGGGCCGCTGCGGTGGGCAAACATGCAGCATATCGAAGGAGCGGGCTTCCTCCACCGTGCGCCCGTCTGCCGACGTCACCGCAAACGTGGCCACATGGCGCGGGCCGTCGACCAAGATCAGACGGGAACCGAAATGAAGATCGGCCCGGTACTTCGATACGTACTCCATGAGAGCCGGCACGTATTCCTTCACCCCGAAGAGCACTGCGCCCGCGTTGTGAAACTCGATCTTGATGTCGGCCAGGCGCCCCTCATCGAACCAGTGGCTGCCAGACAGATACATAGCTTTCTGCGGTGCGCCCGCACACTTGATCGGCATCGGCGGTTGCGTGAACAGCGCCGTCCCCCGCTTCAGTTCACGCACCAGTTTCCAGGTATACGGCGCCGTCTTGAAATCGTAATTGGAAGTGACGCCGTGGTGGCCCAGGCTCTCCCGCAGTCCCGGAATCGCGTCCCAGTCCAGTTTCAGACCGGTGGCAACGACCAGCGCGCGGTAACGGATGCGGCGCCCATCCGCCAGGTTCATTTCGTTATTTACCGGATCGAAGCCCGCCGCAGAAGACTGGATCCAGGTCACGCCACGAGGCATCACGTCAGCCATGGCGCGAAATGTCCGTTCGGGCTTGAACACGCCACCGCCGATCATGGTCCAGCCGGGCTGATAGTAATGTGTGTCCGACGGCTCGACGACAGTAACGGCGCACGATGGGCGCCGCTTGAGCAGGCTCGACGCGGCGGCCAGTCCGGCTGCGCCCCCACCGATAATCAGTACGTCGCAGCTACTAGCGGTGGCTGCACGCGCCGGTCGCGACGCGGCATCCAGGCGTGGACGCAACGCGCCAAGATCATAGCCAGCCTTTGCCGCGGCTTCGAGCAGTTCCGCGGCCGGCCGCTTGCCGGCCGAGGCCAGCGCCCAGAGCGTTGCCGCCCGGGTGCCCGTGCGGCAATAGCCGAGAACCGGTCCGGGAAGCGTGTCGAGCGCCTGCCGGAACTGGGCAATGTCTGCGTCGCTGATCGCGCTGGCCACTACCGGGATCGAGCGAAAGCTCAACCCGGCCTCCCGGGCTGCTGTCTCTACGGAACCGGCGGAAGGCTGGTCCGCAGCTTCGCCGTTGGGCCGATCGCATATCACCGAACGAAATCCAGCCGCCGCTATGGCCGTCATATCCTGCGGCGTAATCTGGGGTGACACGGAAAGCAGATTGTCGAGTGGGCGAATATCCATGACTTGACTCTTAAAGGATTACTAATCTAATAGGCTGCGCAACGGCATCGCTGCGATGGAGCCGCATCTGCATCTACAACACCCGGCCTCACAGTGCATTCACGGGAACCTTCAGGTAACTCACACCGTCGTCCTCCGGCGGCGGAAGACGACCTCCGCGCATGTTCACCTGCACGGACGGCAGCAGCAGCTTCGGCATTGGCAACGAGGCATCGCGACGGTTGCGCATCGCCACGAATTCGTCCTCGCTGATGCCGTCGCGAACGTGCACGTTGCCCGATCGCTCGGCGCCGATCGTGGTTTCCCATGCGTACTGGTCCCGGCCTGGCGCTTTGTAGTCGTGACACAGGAAAACCCGTGCTTTATCGGGCAGCGAGGTCAGCCTGCGGATTGAGCGATAGAGTTGATGCGCGTCCCCGCCCGGAAAATCACAGCGAGCCGTGCCGTAGTCGGGCATGAACAGAGTGTCGCCTGGAAAGACGGCGTCCCCGATCACGTAGGCAAGGCAGGCGGGCGTATGGCCTGGCACATGCAGCGCCATTGCCTGGAGTGCGCCAATCTGGAACCGCTCACCGTCGCCGAAAAGGTGGTCGAACTGGCTTCCATCCCTGGCGAAATCGCTGCCGGCATTGAATATCTTCCCGAACACCTGCTGAACGCGGAGGATCTCGTGACCGATCGCCATCTGCCCTCCCAGTCTTTCGTGCAGGTACGGTGCTGCCGACAGATGGTCCGCGTGGGCATGCGTCTCGAGCAGCCATCGAACACTCAAACTTTCAGATTTTATGTAATTAATGAGCACATCAACCGACCGTATCGAAGTCCGGCCGGAGGGGGCATCGAAGTCCAGCACGCTGTCGATGACCGCGCAGGTCTGGGTTGCCGGATCACTCACAACGTAGCTGACTGTATTCGTTGCCTCGTCGAAGAAGGATTGGACGGCCGGACGCAGCGCAGCCGTAGCCAACGCAGCCTCAATGATCCGACTGGCGTCTGTGCAGGCCGGGTCGCGGTTTTCGGTGGGCATAATGCCTCCATGGGAACGTTTCGACTAAATATACATTATTTCATAAATAATGCAAGTATGATCGAGATCATGGTTTTGCCCTTACGTTAGCCCTATACTCCAACTCCACCCGACGAAGAGCCATGAACGACACTCCTGCACTTCCCACCACCGGTCCGAAGCCGCCGCGCATCGGGGACGCCGCACCGGGCTTCACCGCTCGCACGACATGCGGCGAGCGGTCCCTAAGCGACTACCTCGGTAGCTGGTTGCTCCTGTTCGCGCATCCGGCAGATTTCACGCCGGTCTGTACGAGCGAGTTCGTCAGCCTTGCCAGGGCCGAACCCGCTTTCGAGGCCATCGGCTGCGAGCTGCTCGGCATTTCGGTTGATAGCCTGTATTCCCACGTGGCATGGCTGCGCGATATCCATGAGCGGTTTGGTGTCAAGGTGACATTCCCGATCGTCGAAGACCCGTCCATGGCAATCGCCACAGCCTACGGCATGCTGGATCCGCAGTCGCCCGACGCCGGAACCGTGCGTGCCAGCTATGTCATCGACCCACAGGGTATCGTCCGGGCTATGACGTGGTATCCGATGAACGTGGGTCGTTCGGTTAGCGAGCAGTTACGCCTGGTCAAGGCGCTGCAGGCGGCCGAACTCACTGGCGCCTCCACCCCCGAAGGCTGGCTCGAAGATATGCCGCTGCTGGAGTCTGCCCCGACGACGCTCGAAGAGGCGCTACAGGCCGGCCGCGACGACGCCCCCTGGTATTTTCGTGAGCGACGGAGGTGACCATGACGCGCACGAAAGGACTCGAGGCGCTTAAACCCAAGGCGGCTGAGGCGGCCGAACTGCTACGTCTCCTGGCCAATGCCAGCCGGCTACAACTCCTGTGCCAGATCGCGCTCGGTGAGCGCTCGGTGGGCCAGTTGGAAGAGGAACTGGACATCCAGCAACCGGCGCTGTCACAGCAGCTTGCGGAACTGCGCAAAGCCGGCATGGTGACGACCCGCAGAGAGTCGCGCTCGATCTTCTATTCAATCGCTGATGCCCGCACGGAAGCAATACTTGAGATGCTTCGCATGATCTTTTGTGACGATGTGCAAAAAGTGGCAAAGCCACCAATATCCGCTGCACCGACCACGGCGCGCAGACCAAAGGCCGGCGACACCGCGCAGTTCGCGAGGGTGGACTAAACGTCAACCGTTTATATCGATGCCCTGTCAAAGCCGTGGCAAAGCGAATTGACTCCGTCATGCTCCTAAAAAGCCGCAACCGGTGGACAGCCAATCAACCAGGATATAACCCTAGCGCTCTGGCCTGCACTCGCGCCAAGCCTAGAAGAGCACTCGTGAAGGGCGTGGGGACGCCAGTCGTTTGCCCCAGTTCACACACTGACGCGACCAGTGCATCCAATTCAACTGCCTTGCGCGCCTCGATATCTTGCAACATTGAGGTCTTCATTGCACCAAGCTGTAGAGTAACTGCATGGCGGTCGGATGGTGCTTCGTCAATTGGGACACCAATCTTCGCGCCGATCTCCTTCGCCTCAAGCATGACACTCGTGACGAATTCGCGCACCAGTTCATCGCCGAGAATACGGTCGGTGGTCGCCCCGGTGATCGCGCTTATGGGATTCATCGTCATGTTGCCCCATAGCTTGTACCAAACGTCGCGCTGAATCTGCTCGGACATCGACGCCTGGAAACCAGCCTCGACCAACAGCGCGGTGAGCGACTTCGCGCGTTCGCTCGGCTTGCCTGAAGCTTCCCCGACAATCAGCCCGTTACCATGGCGCTGTCTGATCAGGCCGGGAGCACCCACGAGGCAGCTCGCCCGCACGACGCAGCCCAGTATCAGCGCAGTCGGGATCGCACCAGCAATCGCGCCGTCCGGATCGACCGTCGTAAGACGTTTGCCAGCGAAGCTGCTTCCGAGTCCATCGCAAAACCACCACGGGACACCGTTCATCGCTGTCAGCACCATCGTGTTCGCGCCGAGCAGCGGCGCTATCTGCGCAGCAACCGACGCCATCGCCGGCCCTTTGACCGCGACCACAACCAGATCCTGCTGCCCAAGATCCACAGGCCACTCGCTGGCCCGTACCTTCACTGCATGCGTGCTGCCGCCTTCGATAAGTCGCAAACCGTGCTGCTCAACTGAGACAAGTGTCGCGGCATGTCAAAAATCCGATAGCACGCGGCGAGTTGCATCCTCGCCTGCCATTCGTCCGGATGCATCGCGGCATGCGCGGGCGCCGCCGGTGACTGCAAATCGATCGTGTTCATCAATATTTCCATCGGTTGCAATTCAGGCATTTGCCGCGACGACCGCAGCAATCGCAGCGGTGACGTAGTCCACGTTGCGCGCGTTCAGGCCGGCGACGCACATGCGGCCAGAGCGCAGCAGATACTCCGCATAGTCACTTCGCAGCGCATCAACCCGAACGCAACACTCGCGCATCATCATGTGCGAGTGTTGCCGCCGCTTAACCGGCACGGACGACGGGTTGCAAGCATCAAACCTCCCTCACGCAGACTTCAGGGCTTTCGCCGCGTCCTGTCGCGCAGCGCGCTCCTGCGCGTACGAGGGGCTCAATTCGGGCTTCAGATCTTCGCGCCTCAATGGTTCACCACAAGCCTCGCAGACTGTGCCGATGCCGGCATCGTGACCACACGTGAGATGCGTATAGCGCACCGCAACGTCCTCGTCCGGTGATTTGCACCACGTCTCGCCCCATTCGCGCAGCGCCAAAATGACAGGGTAGAACGCCCGCCCCATCTCGGTGAGTTCGTACTCGTAGCGGGGCGGCCTATCCATGTATTGCTTGCGCTGAATCATGCCGTCCGCTTCAAGCCGTTTGAGGCGCGCGGAGAGCATCTGCGGTGTTGCCTGAGCCTGCGCCAGCAGGCTGTCGAACCGTCGATTGCCCATGAACAGTTCTCGCACGATCAGCACAGCCCAGCGATCGCCGATGACAGCCTGTGACCGCGCGATCGGGCACAGCGTGTCGCTCACTTCGGGCAATGCAGCCATTCAAACCTCCCTCGAAATCGCAACGCCTGTTAAATATGATAATCATATTAATGATAGCACCCGATCGTGCTGTAACTCGTGCGCGAAGAGCACGCGACCTTGCGACACGCGCGGATCACAGGCTCCTCTCGCATTACTGTTACGCCGATGGTCGATCAGGCTTTGGACAGCTCGCCATCGGTGAGACGCCAGATGCCGCGAGGATTATCGTGCCGCAAGGCTTCCGGCAGCAGGTCGTCCGGGAACCCCTGATAGCACACAGGTCGCAGGAAGCGCTCAATCGCACTCATGCCAACTGAAGTGAAGCGGCTATCTGACGTTGCGGGAAACGGACCGCCGTGAATCGATGCGTATAACACCTCTTGCGGATGCGCGAACGCATTGACGACGATGCGTCCTGTGCGACGTTCGAGAATGGGCAGCAGGCGGGCAGCGAGCACGTAATCGGCCGGATCGATCTGCATCGTTGCCGAGAGCTGGCCGCGAAACTGCCTGGCGATGGCAATCAGTTGCTCCACGTCCTTCACACGCACCAGTAGTGCAGCAGGTCCGAAAACTTCTTCCGACAATGACGGATTCTCGAGCATGCGTGCGCCGTCGACCTCGAAGAGAACCGATTGACCGTCCCACGCACCTTGCGGTTCGCCGCCCGCTGCAACTCGCTTTGCACCCGCGTTGCTCTGGCGCTCCACGTTCTTCCGATACGCCGCGTTGATGCCCGGCGTCAGCATCGTGCGCGCTTGCATCGCTTCGACGCGGGGGATCATCGCATTCTTCAATTCGAGGTAGCCCGGGCCGTCGACGGCGAGCAGGATCGCGGTTTTCAGGCAAGCCTGACCGACGGTAACGAGCATGCGTTCGGTAAAGCCATCGCCGATGGCGCCGCCACGCGCAGCGAGCGCGGCCGGCAACACGAAAGTCGGATTGACGCTCGTCATTTCGGTGAAGACCGGTATCGGATCCAGACGTTGCTGCGCGCGCCGGAATAGCGCCATTCCGCCGCCTTCCGAACCCGTAAAGGTCACGCCCTTGATGAGCGGATGATCGACCAACGCTTCACCGATCTCATTACCACCACCACGAACCAGTGAAAACACGCCCTCATGCAGGCCCGAATCTCTGACGGCCTGCCGGATCACGCGTCCCATCAGTTCTGACGCGCCGGGATGCCCGTTGTGCGCTTTCAAAATGACAGGGCATCCGGCGGCCAGCGCGGACGCAGTGTCGCCGCCCGCGACCGAATACGAAATCGGAAAATTGCTTGCGCCAAAGATCGCGACCGGACCCAGTGCGATTTTCTGCATCCGATGATCCATTCGTGCGCGCGGCTGACGCTCCGGCTGGGCGGGATCGATTGTCGCCTGACGAAAGCGCCCCTGGCGGACGACGGTCGCGAACTGGCGAAACTGGGTCGCCGCCTTCGCCGCTTCTCCTTCGAGTTGAGCAACCGGCAAGCCGGTTTCGAGCGACGTGCGTTGCGCGAGCTCCGGCGTGATGGCGTCGAGGCCATCGGCGATGCGCTCGAGGAACGCGGCGCGCTCGGGAAGACTTGTGCGGTTATAGCTATCGAACGCGTCGTCGGCGAGTTGTGCTGCGCGATCGACCGCTTCGACTCCGCCAAACGCAAAGAGCGGCTCGATCTCGACATTCGTCGCTGGATTCAGCGCCTTCATAGTGCCCGCAGTGTCGGACACCTCTTGTGCGCCAATCAGTAGATTGCCGTTTAGTTTCATTCGTTATCCTTTTGATTCAGACAGGAACTGCGGCGATCAACTCGGCCGTCGTCAGGATTTCATGGGCGAAAGTCGGGCCATTCAGCTCATGTGCGGCGCGCATCATTTCCCTGGTGAAGGCGGCCGTGGCATCTCGCACGAGCGTGACGTGATAGCCCAGTTCCATTGCGAAGCGGCTCGTGGACTCAATGCACGTATTCGCCAGCAGGCCGACGACGATCACATGCGTGATGCCTTGCTGTTTCAGCTGAAAGTCGAGATCGGTGTTGGCAAAACCGCTTTGACCCCAGTGCTCGTGGATGATGATGTCGCCTTCCTGCGGCATAAAGTCAGGATGCCATTCACCGCCCCACGTCCCCTTTGCGAAGGTGTGACGTTGCTGCACGAGGCGTTGAGTCGGATTCGGATAATCCCAATTATCGTAATCGCCCGGTTGCCAGCGGCGATGCGGTACGTAGACAACCTGAATATCGGCTTTGCGCGCGGTGTCGACCGTGGCGCGGAGATTGTCGAGCAGGTGGACGTCTGCGGCGACGTCACGGAGCATCGGAAAGAGCTTGCCGCCATCCGAGAGAAAGTCGTTGTACGGGTCGACCAGCAGCAGTGCGGTGCGCTCCGCGTCATATATGGGGTTGGGCATTTCAGTACTCCAGTCAGAAGTGTGTGCGAACAGATTCGCGTCGCGCAGTCGGCGCCGGACTGCTTTTGTCGGACGATTCGTGACGTCTCACGCATCGCATATGGTGAGCAAAGAATATAACTATGATATTCATATCGTCAAGTGCGGCGCGGCTTTATTGACGATTTCTGGGAAGTTGACAATTCACGACGCCGCCGTTCACCGGACTGCGGAGCGGTGCCGGGTAGACGGGTCGACCGACCCCGGCGAGCCCACAGCAGCGTTTGCCCCTGTGGTAAAGCGTCGCGAACTGACGCCACCTGTCACAGAGAAACACTCATGCAAATGAGTGGATCGCGCTTGCCCGGAAAGGCTTGCTACCCACGGGTGAATCACATCACACGCCGACGTCCGCGTCGATTACACGATGGCTTATTGGCCTACACCCTGGTAAAGGACGAGACAGCGCGCGGCCCGTGCGAGGGCGTGTTAGACAGGCGACATCATGCTGGCCGCTGCAGGATCTTCGTTCGCCCTATCGAAAACGCGCATACGATTAAATCTTTTGCGATTGACATCCATCAACCCCTCCTTCATCATGCGACGCATGCGATCACATCGCATGCGATTTAAATCCGCTTAACACCCTTATTCACGAAGGAATCCATCATGACCAAGATCGAACAAGTCCTCCACTCAGGCAACAGCCACGCCACGATCAATCGCGACCCCAATGTCCAGCGCGGTGAGCTCGGCGTCCTCGACCTCAAGCTGTCAGCGCCCGGCGGTGACAGCCGCGAGTTCATCGCCACCGAGCTGCACCCGAGAGCCGAGCAGTTGTTTTCGGGCGCGTGGTCGGCCTGTTACATCAGCGCGTTCGAGATTGCGGCCTCGATGAAGAAGGTCACGCTGCCGTCCGACTATTCCGTGGACATCAAGGTAAGCATTGGGTCGGTCGGTACCGGGCATTGCCTCGGCGCCCAGTTCACCATCCGCGCGCCGGGTCTGGCAAAGGAAGTCGTCGAGGCACTCGCGCACCTGGCCCATCAGCTCTGCCCGTACTCGAAGGCTGTGCACGGCAACATCGAGGTCGGCCTGAACGTCGTCACGGTGTGATCGGATAAGGCATGCGGGTCTCACTAAATATCTTTTGAGGAATTTGGTCAACGCAAGGCTGTCATCCATGCCTATTTAAACTCGCATGCGATTAAATCTTATCCGCTTGACACCAAGGATATCTTTGTCCATCATGCAACGCATGCGATTACATCGCACGCGTATTAAATCAGCTTAACACCCTTATTCACGAAGGAATCCATCATGGAAAAGATCGAAAAAGTCCTCGCCTCAGGCAACACCCACGCCACGGTCAATCGCGACCCCAATCTCCAGCGCGGCGAGTTTGGCGTCTTCGACCTCAAGCTGTCAGCGCCCGGCGTGGAAAGCCTCGAGTTCATCGCCACCGAGCCGCACCCGAGAGCCGAGCAGTTGTTTGCGGGCGCGTGGTCGGCCTGTTACACCACCGTGTTCGGGATTGCGGCCTCGCTGAAGAAGGTCACGCTGCCGTCCGACTATTCCGTGGACATCCAGGTAAACATTGGGCAGACCGGTGCCGCGTGGTTCCTCGGCGCCGAGTTCACCATCCGCGTGCCGGGTCTGGCAAAGGAAGTCGTCGAGGCAATCGCGAAGCTGGCCCATCAGATCTGCCCGTACTCGAAGTCTGTGCACGGCAACATCGAGATTGGCATGAACATCGTCACGGTGTGATCCGCCAAGGCACGTGCATCTCGCTGAGGCACGTGCCTCTCACTGAACATCTTTTTAGGGAATTTCCATCATGAAGACCAAGCTCATCGTTGCACTGCTCGTCGCGGTTTCGGCGACCGCCGCCGCACCCGCGTTCGCCAGCGGCTATGGACCGGCCCCCTTTTACCGGCCCGCGGTTGGCGCACCGGCGTCGCAAAGCGGTCAGAGCGTGCGAACCGTCGCCGCCGAACGCAACGACGTAACTGGCTCGGAAAAGGCGTATGGCGGTGCAGTATCCGGACTGTCCCAAGCGGGGAGCCATGTCGCCGTGACGCCGCGCGATAGCCTCTTCGCACGCCACTAGACCGTGCATCTCTCCGTCGCTGGGCCGTCGCGCATCTTCGTTCCTCATGCGCGACGGTCACAGCCTCGGATCGCAAGCGACCTATAAGCCTGACCGAACGTTTCCCGGCGTTGCCGAATTGACGACAGCGCACCCGGAACCGCTGAGCCCCCATGGAACCAACCAGTGCTGCTCTCTACGCGGTGGCAGTCGGGGTTTCACTCCACTGCGAGAAAATCGCATGCGATGTATTATTTTGCCTTTGCAAGACGTGGGTCCCTAGCCAAAGAGGATACAAATGAAAACTACGAACCAAGCGCCCGCGGCGGCCGTGCCGCTCTCCGACTTCCTGTGCTTTGCGGTCTATTCCGCGAACCTGGCGTTCGGCAAGGCATACAAGCCGATCCTCGAGGAGCTTGGGCTCACCTATACGCAATACGTCACGATCATTGCGCTGTGGGAGGAAGACAACCAGACCGTCAGCGGTCTGGGCGAGAAGCTGTTTCTCGAATCCAACACGCTCACGCCGATGCTGAAGAAGCTCGAGGCGATGGGTTATCTGGAAAGACAGCGCGATCCCGAAGACGAGCGCCAGGTGCGGGTCAGTCTCACGAAAACCGGTCGACGGCTGCGCGAAAAAGCCCTGAAGATGGACCTCACCGAGGCGACGGGCCTCGCGCCGGACGAGTTCGCGAAAGTGCAGAAGGCGATCGTGACGCTGCGTAACAATCTCATCAACGCCGTCGGGCCGGCCAATAAGCGTTGAGTAGCCCGATTGACGCAATCGTTACGAAGCGGACGTGAACCCGGACGCGAAGATCCCGGGCATCATTGACGTCACGGCCTGACCCGACAGGCTTACCCGTCGCGTGCGAACGCGCGCGACGGGGGACCGCTTCGGTGCCGTCAGTGCGGCGTCGCATCGTTTAGATAGACGCCCGCCGACAGCCCAGCCTTCACCTGCCGCGTCAACTCGTCGGTGGACACTTCCTCCGCGCCGGCCTCGATCGCGTCGTACGCCTGGCGCACGACGTCGGCCGGCGTCGCCTTCGGCACTTCCAGCCCGCGCGTCAGATCCGTATCGATAAAGCCGGCATGCAGCCCGACGACCTGCGTGCGCTGCTCGCGCAGCGATTGGCGCAGGCCGTTGGTCAACGCCCACGCGGCCGACTTCGACACGCCGTAGCACGACAGGATCGGCCGGTTCACCCAGCTCGCGACGGACAGCACGTTCAGAATCGCGCCGCCGCCGTTGCCGGCGAGACTCCCCGCGAATGCCCGCGACATCGCTAGCATCCCTAACACGTTGGTTTCGAAGTGATCGCGCAACGCGTCGAGCGCGCCGTCGTCCGTCAGGCTGCCGAGCCGCGCGATGCCCGCGTTGTTGATCAGCAGCGTGACGTCGCGCGCCGCGTCGGCGGCCGCGGCCACGGCCGCCGGATCGGTCACGTCGAGCTTCACGGGCACGACGCCCGGCAGCGTTACGCTGGCCGGATCACGCGCGCCCGCATAAACCTTCCGCGCCCCTCTTTCGAGCGCCTGTTTCGCGAACTCGAGGCCAAGCCCGCGGTTCGCACCCGTCACGAAAACGACAGCACCTTCGATTTTCATAATCTTTCCTTTCGCATGATGAATCGCATGCGCGCTGGCTCGTCGCGCGTGAGATCCGGTGGAAACAAGCCTGCAATTGCATACCGAGCCGTTGCGCGGCCGAACGGCCGGCAATGTCTGCCGCCCGCCGACGCCAAAGACCGCGGCGGACTGCCATCCGTGCCGCGCCGGCGTTGCTTCGCGTTGTGCGCGAAGTCGGCCACACTTGATGTCAACTTCGATCACCATTGTCTTTTCGCGCATTCTGTTACGGCGCCCGCCGATCAGGCTTTGGACAACTCACCATCGGTGAGACGCCAGATGCCGCGAGGATTGTCATGCTGCAAGGCTTCGGGCAGCAGTTCGTCCGGGAACCCTTGATAGCACACCGGTCGCAGGAAGCGCTCAATCGCACTCATGCCTACCGAAGTGAAGCGGCTATCCGACGTTGCGGGAAACGGACCGCCGTGAATCGATGCGTATGACACCTCTTGCGGATGCGCGAACGCGTTGACGACGATGCGTCCTGTGCGACGTTCGAGAATGGGCAGCAGGCGGGCAGCGAGCGCGTAATCGGCCGGATCGATCTGCATCGTTGCCGAGAGTTGGCCGCGAAACTGCCTGGCGATGGCAATCAGTTGCTCCACGTCCTTGACACGCACCAGTAGTGCAGCAGGCCCGAAAATTTCTTCCGACAATGAGGGATTGTCGAGCATCCGTGCGCCGTCGATCTCGAAGAGTACCGATTGACCGTCCCACGCACCTTGCGGTTCGCCGCCCGAAGCGATTCGCTTTGCACCCGCGTTGCTCTGACGTTCCACGTTCTTCCGATACGCCGCGTTGATGCCTGGCGTCAGCATCGTGCGCGCTTGCATCGCTTCGACGCGGGGGACCATCGCATTCTTCAGTTCGATGTAGCCGGGGCCGTCGACCGCGAGCAGGATCGCGGGTTTCAGGCAAGCCTGACCGACTGCGACGAGCATGCGTTCGGTAAAGCCATCGCCGATGGCGCCACCACGCGCAGCGAGCGCAGCCGGCAGTACGAAAGTCGGATTGACGCTCGTCATTTCGGTGAAGACCGGTATCGGATCCGGACGTTGCTGCGCGCGCCGGAACAGCGCCATTCCGCCGCCTTCGGAGCCCGTAAAGGTCACGCCCTTGATGAGCGGATGCTCGACCAATGCCTCACCGATTTCGTTCCCGACGCCACGAACCAGAGAAAACACGCCCTCGTGCAAGCCCGAATCTCCGACGGCCTGCTGGATCACCCGCCCCATCAGTTCTGACGCGCCGGGATGCCCGTTGTGCGCTTTCAAAATGACGGGGCAGCCAGCGGCCAGCGCCGATGCGGTGTCGCCGCCCGCGACCGAATACGAAATCGGAAAATTACTTGCGCCAAAGATCGCGACCGGACCGAGGGCGACTTTCTGCATCCGATGATCCATCCGCGCGCGCGGTTGACGTTCCGGCTGAGCGGGATCGATCGTTGCCTGGCGAAAGCGCCCCTGACGCACGATGGTCGCGAACTGGCGAAACTGGGTCGCCGACTTCGCGGCTTCTCCTTCGAGTTGAGCGACCGGCAAGCCGGTTTCGAGTGACGTTCGTTGCGCGAGCTCCGGCGTGATGGCATCGAGGCCGTCGGCGATGCGCTCGAGGAACGCGGCGCGCTCGGGAAGACTTCTGCGGTTATAACTATCGAACGCGTCGTCAGCCAGTTGTGCCGCGCGATCGACCTCTTCGATTCCGCCAAACGCAAGGAGCGGCTCGATCTCGACATTCGTCGCTGGATTCAACGCCTTCATGGTGCCGGCCGTGGCTGACACTTCCTGCGCGCCAATTAATAGATTACCGGTGAGTTTCATGAGTGCTCCTTGCAATCAGGCGGGAAGTGCGGCAATCAACTCGGCCGTCGTCAGGATTTCATGGGCGAAAGTCGGCCCGTTCAGGTCATGTGCGGCGCGCATCATTTCCTTGGTGAAAGCGGCCGTTGCATCGCGCACGAGCGTGACGTGATAGCCCAGTTCCATGGCGAAGCGGCTCGTGGATTCAATGCATGTGTTAGCCAGCAGGCCGATGACGATCACATGCGTGATGCCTTGCTGTTTAAGCTGAAAGTCGAGATCGGTGTTGGCAAAACCGCTTTGGCCCCAGTGCTCGTGGATGATGATGTCGCCTTCCTGCGGCACAAAGTCAGGATGCCATTCTCCGCCCCACGTCCCCGCTGCGAACGTGTGGCGCTGCTGCACGAGGCGTTGAGTCGGATTCGGATGATCCCAGTTGTCGTAATCGCCCGGCTGCCAGCGGCGATGCGGTACGTAGAAGACTTGGATATCGGCTTTGCGGGCGGTATCGACGGTGACGCGGAGATTGTCGAGCAGTCTGACGTCTGCGGCGATGTCGCGCAGCATCGGGAAGAGCTTGCCGCCGTCCGAGAGAAAGTCGTTGTAGGGGTCGACCAGCAACAGGCCAGTGCGCTGTGCGTCATAGACAGGGTTGGACATTTCGGTACTCCAGTCGGAAAACAGGTGCGAGCATGTTCGCGTCGCGCAGTCGGCGCCGGATTGCTCTTGTAGGACGATTTGTGACGTCTCACGCATCGCAGATGGTGAACGAAGAATATAACTATGATATTCATAGTGTCAAGTCCGGTGCGGCTTTATCGACGATTTCCGGGAGGTGGACCGTTCACGCCGCCGTCGTTCATCAGTCTGCGGAGTCGTGCCGGGTAGACGGGCCGACCAACCACGGCGAGCCCACAACAGCGGTTGCCCCTTTGGCAAAGCGTCACGATCTGACGCCACCTGTCACAGATTGATTCGCTCACCAATTGCGATGCGTGAGACGTCACAAATCGTGTTACAAGGGCAGTCGGCGCCGGACTGCTTTAGTCAGACGATCCGTGACGTCTCACGCAGCCGATCGTGCCAGCCTTGGCAGGGGTAGCAAAGGTGCGGGCGTTCCCGGGTCACACCGTGACGATGTTCATGCCGACCTCGATATTGCCGTGCACAGACTTCGAGTACGGGCAGATCTGATGGGCCAGCTTCGCGATTGCCTCGACGACTTCCTTTTCCAGGCCCGGCACGCGAATGGTGAACTCGGCGCCGAGAAACCACGCGGTACCGGTCTGCCCAATGTTGACCTTGATGCCCACGGAATAGTCGGGCGGCAGCGTGACCTTCTTCAGCTGGGCCGCCATCCCGAACACAATGGTGTAACAGGCCGACCAGGCGCCCGAAAACAACTGCTCGGCTCTCGGGTGCAGCTCGGTGGCGATGAACTCGAGGTTTTCAAGGCCGGGTGCTGACAGCTTGAGGTCGAGGACGCCAAACTCGCCGCGCTGGACATTGGGATCGCGATTGACCGTGGCGTGGGTGTTGCCTGAGGTGAGGACTTTATCGATCTTGGTCATGATGCTTCCTTGAAAATGCGAGGTGTCGCCTCGGATTCGGCTGATATCCGAATAAGCGGCATTCGTTGGTAGAAGTGGCGTTGGCTATTGACTAGCTCCCCCGCCATACCTTCCCGGAAATTCACGTGGGACAGTCGGATTGTGTTTTTAGAACGACGAGCCTTTGATGCAACGTTCGACATCGCGCTACTCCCTCTCGATGCGGATGCTCGTTTGCCACGTATGCATGAATTCACACGGCGACGCGCGTCGATTGCACAATCGCTTATTGGCTTATATGTTGTTATAGGGCAGGACAACGCGCCGCGCAAAAAGCTCGCGGCGGTTGAAGGAATTCCGGTGGCGGGAGAGGAGGATCGCCGCGACCTTGGGCGCACCGTCGGTAGAGGTTTGTCGGAGCAATATGATGCGAAAGAAAAACGCCGAATCACTCGCAGTGCTCGTCAGAATGGTGGACAACCTAAAGCTGTTGCCCGAGAAAACTGAACGCTTCCAAGTTCGGGCGAGCGCAAGAACACCGCTCAGCGGCGGCGGTAGTGCCCTATTCCTGCGACCTGTTGCTATCAGGGGTCCCCTGACGAACTGCTGCCAGAAGCTTTACAGCACGACAATCCTGCGTCTCAACGACGGCGAGCTGTCCAAAGCCTGATCGCCATCAGCACTTGAGAGGCGCTCGTGATACGAGCATGTCGCAAGCTCGCATTTCCCCGGGAGCCTGATGTCGCGTACGTGTCGTTCGCCTTCTCGCCGCTTGGGGGCGCGTTGCGCGAGTACGCTGCCTCGGGGCAAGCATGGCCGCAGCACTGTGCATTGCATGATGCTACAATTGCTATGAATTTCATATGAACGAAATATCGCGATTTCGAGGGAGATTCGAATGGCTGCATTGCCTGAAGCAAGCGACACGCTGTGTCCGGTTGCACGGTCTCAGGCTGTCATCGGCGACCGCTGGGCTGTCCTGATCGTTCGAGAACTGTTCATGGGCAATCGACGGTTCGACAGCCTGCTGGCGCAGTCGCAGTCAACACCGCAAATGCTCTCCGCTCGCCTCAAACGGCTCGAAGCGGACGGCATGATTCAGCGCAAACGCTACATGGATAAGCCGCCCCGCTACGAATACGAACTCACGGAAATGGGCCTGGCGTTCTACCCTGTTATCCTGGCGCTGCGCGAATGGGGCGAGACGTGGTGCAAGTCAGCGGACGAGGACGTCGCGGTGCGCTATATGCATCTCACCTGTGGCCACGGTGCCGGCATTGGCACCGTTTGTCAGGCTTGTGGTGAACCATTGAGACGCGAAGATCTGAAAGCCAAATTGAGCCCGTCCTACGCGAAGGAGCGCGCTGCGCGACAGGATGCAACGAAAGCTCTGAAATCTGCATGATGCGGCTCTGATGCTTGCGTTCCAACAACCGTGCCAGATAAGGAGTCGCAGCGCTCGCACATGATGATGCGCGAGTGATGCATTCGGGCTCAAGAAGCACCTGCTGCCCGCTTGGCGACCCCGGCAGCATGCCAGAGACAGATAGAACGATTGCTATGTTAAATGAATCGTATCGATCTGCTTCCCGACCCATGATTTTTCGACCTCTTCATCAATCCGCGCGCGGCACATCCAGCGTCGTGTCGTTGATACGATTAAAGGTATTGGTAAACGCCGTCAGCGCGATTGCAAGCGTGATTTCAACCAGTTGCGCGTCGGTGTATCCGGCCGCCCTGATTGCCGCAAACTGCTCAGCAGCTATCGTGCCGCTGCTCTGCTGAATGAGCCTCACGAATTGCACGAGCGCATCCCGCTTTGCATCGCCCGTGGGTTCGCCGGTGCGGATCTGCTTGAGCGATTCCGGCGAGAGGCCGACGATTTTCCCGAGCATCACGTGCGAGCCGACGCAATAGTCGCAGCCCTTCAATTCGCTGACGACCAACTTGATCGTTTCGAGATCCTTACTGCCAAGCGTGCCTGCACCGAGAACCACTTCAGCGTTCATATAGGCCTTGAGGACATCGGGGGACAAGGCGCCGACCGCGGCAAACAGGTTCGGAAGAACACCACCCGTTGCTTTCCTGGTCACGGCGTAGGATTCGGCAACGGCACCAGTGGCGGATGCGACATCGGGTACGGAGATACGGCTCATTTGAGATTCCTTCGATGTGTGGATAGGAGCCAAGACTTTAAATTGAGGCGTTACGCTCGCCGAGTCGTGAATGGGTCAAAGGCGTGCTCGTAAGGATCAATCTCAGGCTGCAGCCGGCATCCGTTTCCCGACGACTCGCCGTTGGTGATTCACGGCGTAGCCGGCGCGGTTGCCGATATGCCGTTTTGCCGCAAAGGCCGCTCGGCTCAAGTTTTCTCCGAAAAGAGGCGGACCGGCTCTACATCCTGCTTCAGGAAGTAAGTCGATGCGGCGAATAGCATGACGTCCTTCATCAGGAACGGGGTGTTGCCCCGCAGCCGCCCCGGGCGTGAAGCCGATCTGCTTCGGTTAGTAACTCAGGGGCGCCGTTATTCTGTGCCGGCTCGCTGAAGTTGACGGCGCAGCACGGCGTCGCTGCGCGGCGCGGCATCGGACCAAAGGCAACGGCGATTCGGCACGCGAGAGTTCATCACGGATCCGAGCGCACGACGGGAAGTACCGAGGTCAGTCGCTCGCGCTCGCGCGTTCGCCAGCTCCGTCTGCCTCGTCGTCAGATGAATGCGGAGCACCGCCCTTAAGCGTCTGCTGCCGCCAGTCGCCCGGCGTCATCCCCATCCGCTCAGCAAACACGCGCCGGAACGCAGACACCGACTGATACCCGACGAGATCGGCAACTGCCTCGGCGGACAATCTGGATTTTCGTAGCGCGTTAGCGGCGGCGCTCATTCGGATGTCGGTCAGCAGATCCATCGCGGAGCGGCCGAGACTCGCCTGGAAATGCCGCATGAACGTGGCGCGCGACATGCTGCACAGTCCGGCCAGTTCCGGAAGCGTCCACGCACGAGCCGGGTCGTTGAGTATTGCCGCAGCGGCAGGCGCGAGCCTTGGGTGGGCGGCGAGCGCCAGCATCCCGGTACGTGCCTGGCCGGCCTCACCGGCCGCCCGCAGCGTCAACGCAAACAGCGCAGACGAAAGCGCGTTCAGGATCGCGCCGCTGCCCACTTCGTTGTCCATCGTCTCGGCTCGCATCAGCGCGACGAGCCGGCTCAGACGTTCGGCCTGCGGCAGGTTCTGTGCGGCAATGCCGATGTCTTCGGTGCGTACAACGAGTTCAGATGGTAGATAGTCCCGGATTAACCGGTCATGAGGCGGCGCGACGATAAATCGCCCGCACAACATATCCAGCGCCTCACCAGTGCCGCCATTTTCGCTAATCAGGAGACTACCCGATGCGCGTTCCTGGGCTGGAACCGGTACCGCTCCACTGCCGTCGTGCAATACGTGCGCCGATCCGTGCGGCATTACCACGATGTCGCCGGCCCGCAATTCATGGGTAGCCCCGCTAACCGAATTCACGAGTAACGCCTTGCCGGTCAATATGATGTGATACGGGATTTCTTGTGCTCCGGCCTGAGTAAAGTTCTTCGCCCACGGCGCTCCCAACGCGCATCGGGCATCCACTTTCCCGGTGACGGTCACGAGATCCATGAAACGGGTGAGCCAGTCGGTCTCGTGTTGCATATCGAACATCTCCATTGATCGCGGCAATACGACCGTCAAGCGCTCGTTCACCGTTCAGGATTGACTTGACAAGATTGTTTGCGGCGCCACGATCGCCATTTCTACTCGAACGAAACTGTCTCGCGGAAGGTCAATCGCCTCAGAGAGATCCATAATCGAGGCTTTTTCACGAAGCCGTCTACCGTTTTTCGTGAGTCTGAGCCGCACCTGACGCTCGTCTTCGAGATCCCGCGCGGATGACCTCTTCAATCCCGCCAAACGCAACGAGCGGTTCAATCTCAACATGGGTCGCTGGATCAAGTGCCTTCATGGCACCCGGTCGTCGCTGACACATCCTGCACACCAGTTAATAGGTTACCGATGAGTTTCATGAATGCTTTCCTCGCGATTCAGGCCGGAAGTGCGTCAGGCCGCCGTCAGGATTTCATGGGCGAAAGTCGGGCCGTTCAACTCGAAAAGTCCGTGCGGCTTTATCGACGATTTCCGGGAGGTGCACCGCTCACGCCGCCGTTCACCGGACTGTGGAGCGGCGCCGGGTAGACGGGTCGACCGACCGCGGCGAGCCCACAGCAGCTGTTGCCCCTTTGGCAAAGCGTCACGAAATGACGCCACCCGTCACAGATTGATCCTTTTGAGCACGCCTTTGACCCATTCAAGACTCGGCGAGCGTCACGCCTCAATTTAAAGTCTGGGCTCCTACCCACACATCGAAGGAGTCTCAAATGAGCAAGATCGAACAAGTCCTCCACTCAGGCAACAGCCACGCGACGATCAATCGCGACCCCAACGTCCAGCGCGGTGAGCTCGGCGTGCTCGACCTCAAGCTGTCAGCGCCCGGCGGTGACAGCCGCGAGTTCATCGCCACCGAGCTGCATCCGAGAGCCGAGCAGTTGTTTTCGGGCGCGTGGTCGGCCTGTTACATCAGCGCGTTCGAGATTGCGGCCTCGATGAAGAAGGTCACGCTGCCGTCCGACTATTCCGTGGACATCCAGGTCAGCATTGGGTCGGTCGGGGCCGGGCATACCCTCGGCGCCCAGTTCACCATCCGCGCGCCGGGTCTGGCCACGGAAGTCGTCGAGGCACTCGCGCACCTGGCCCATCAGCTCTGCCCGTACTCGAAGGCTGTGCACGGCAACATCGAGGTCGGCCTGAACGTCGTCACGGTGTGATCGGATAAGGCATACGGGTCTCACCAAAATATGTTTGAGGAATCTGGTCAACGCAAGGTACTCATCCATGTCCACTGAAACTCGCATGCGATCACATCGCACGAGATTTAAATCCGCTTAATACATTTATTTACCAAGGAATCCATCATGGAAAAGATCGAAAAAGTCCTCGCCTCAGGCAACAGCCACGCTACGGTCAATCGCGACCCCAATGCCCAGCGCGGCGAGTTTGGCGTCTTCGACCTCAAGCTGACAGCACCCGGCCTTGAAAGCGTCGAGTTCATCGCCACCGAGCCGCACCCGACAGCAGAGAAGTTGTTTGCGGGCGCGTGGTCAGCCTGTTACACCACCGTGTTCGGGATTGCGGCCTCGATGAAGAAGGTCACGCTGCCGTCCGACTATTCCGTGGACATTCAGGTAAATGTCGGGCAGACCGGTACCGCGTGGTTCCTCGGAGCCGAGTTCACCATCCGCGTGCCGGGACTGGCCACGGAAGTCGTCGAGGCAATCGCGAAGCTGGCCCATCAGATCTGCCCGTACTCGAAGTCTGTGCGCGGCAACATCGAGGTCATCACCAACATCGTCACGGCGTAATCCGCCAAGGCACGTGCATCTCGCTGAGGCACGTGCCTCTCACTAAACATCTTTTTAAGGAATTCCTATCATGAAGACCAAGCTCATCGTTGCACTGCTCGTCGCATTTTCGGCTTCCGCCGCCGCTCCCGCGTTCGCCAGCGGCTATGGCCCGGCCCCCTTTTACAAGCCCTCGGTTGGGGCACCGGTGTCGCAACGCGGTCAGAGCGTGCAATCCCTCGCCGCCGAGCGGGGCGACGCTACTGGCTCGCAAGAGGCGTATGGCGGTGTAGTCGCCGGACTGTCCCAAGCGGGGAGCCATGTCGCCGTGACGCCGCGCGATAGCCTCTTCGCCCGCCACTAGACCGGGAATCCCTCCGTCGCTGTGACCGTCGCGCATCTTCGTTCCTCATGCACGACGGTCGCGGCCTCGGCTTGGAAGCGACCTATACCTGTCTGAACGTTTCCCGGCGTTGCTGAATTGACGACAGCGTACCCGGAACCGCTGAGCCCCCATGGAACCTACCAGGGCTGCTCTCTACGCGGTAGCAGTCGGGGTTTCACTCCGCTGCGAGAAAATCGCATGCGATGTATTATTTCGCCTTTGCAAGACGTGGCGCCCCAGCCAAAGAGGATACAAATGAAAACTACGAACCAAGCGCCCGTTGCGGCCGTGCCGCTCTCAGACTACCTGTGCTTTGCGGTCTATTCCGCGAACCTGGCGTTCGGCAAGGCGTACAAGCCGATCCTCGAAGAGCTTGGGCTCACCTATACGCAATACGTCACGATCATTGCGCTGTGGGAGGAAGACAACCAGACCGTCAGCGGTCTGGGCGAGAAGCTGTTTCTCGAATCCAAC
>Ga0185299_10003206_pt1 | contig 22487 bp, 18 predicted proteins | sample PaiPotPPA55metaG_FD_128002 | JGI IMG/M metagenome (GOLD analysis project Ga0185299, IMG submission 128002) | Iron sulfur acid spring bacterial and archeal communities from Banff, Canada, to study Microbial Dark Matter (Phase II) - Paint Pots PPA... ... | reverse complement strand
CCATTCCTCCTCTAACAATGCCTTCGAATTGAAGAACGCCCCGGCTCGACGCTCTAGCCGGGGCGATTTATGTTGGCTGCTTGTCCCACAAAATGCTCAGGAAGCTCGACGCTTCTCATCTTCGGGCTTCTCTTGACCCCGCTGAGGGTCACTGCCCTGCGATGGGTTTTTCTTGGAGATGTCCTGGGGACGGTTGCTCTGACCCTGATTTTCCGGTGAGGGGTTAGTCTTCGTATCCGGGGCATTCACCGATCCGCCCGGCTGTGGCTTCTGCTGCTGTGGATTCTCAATTTCGTCGCTCATATCGCTCCTTTTTTGATACGTCAGTAATTTGGAAGGCAGGCCGCATTGTCTTGAAATGCCATCCGAGCGTGATGCTATTCCTCCACGAGGGGCACGACTGATCATAAGTGAACAGTTTTGGAACAAAAATTCTAAAGAGCGGCGGGAGCGTGACGAGAGAAAGACCTTGCTTCAAGCAATGTTGTAAAACTATTCACTTTTGCACGGTTTCCGTCTTGGCTGCCACCTATCATTTCTGCCAATGAACCAGCCTTGGCCAGCCTCGGAGGAAGTCATGGAAAACTTCGCCGAGTTGATGCAAAGGCTACTTGAAATCCAGAGTGGCGGAAGACAAACCAGCCCAGAGCTGATCAAGGAAGATGCGCGTTTGATGGATCGCCTAAAGAAACGAACTCTAGCAGAAACGCCTACCAAAATGGTAAAGCTTAGCCGAGATGGACGAGTGGGGGAGCGATTTAAGGACTTAACCCTGTCCCCCTGGAGTAATGATGCGGAGATGCAGAACAGGCTAAGCGGCAGATCGACTCCCGTACCGTTTGGCGCTGGGTAGCCGTTGTGCAAACTTTGGTCCAGATTGACTGGCGCATCCAGTGGAACTATGCCACACCGTGCGACGCCATGGCAGAGCGTAATTTCATCGTGCTGAGGTATCAAGGCAAGGTTCCTAGTCTGGCGTCCTGCACCAAATGCGAGCACAAATTTTTCACCGCAACTACTTACTCCCGTGATCCTCTGGGAGCAGAGGACTACTTGCTCAGCAAATTTGATCGGCACGAATGTGCTGAAGAGCCAAAGATACGAACGCCTCGCTCACTGACTCGGTGGTGACTGTCCGGATCGCGGTCACCAGTCGTGAGGAGCATCCGGTTCCTGTATACAAATATACGGCTGCGCCACCAGAGGAACACCACGACCGTGGGATGCATCGTTCCTTCATAATCATAATCTGCCAAGAGATTACGACGGTGGCGCACTTTGGTGACTGCTCAAAATTGCTCAGGTTTCGGAACATAGGTGTCCGCCCTCCGGGGGGGCTTCAGCGCGACCGAAGGGCGATATGCCCGCTTCGACTTGGAATACATTCAGCGGACTTGTGACCTTAACTTTCCCAGCCGAAGGTGAAAGAAAGCAGCAGTTCATTTCCTCACAGTCAGGCCACCCTACCGCCCTGAGACGCTTGCCACGCCACACTCCAAACAACGTTCCTTGAATCGGGATGTGATCAATCCGCAAAACGGGCACATTCTTTGGGATCGGAACCCGGCGATCTGTGGTTTCTTGCGTATCCAGCAGAGCAGCAGGACTGTGAACACTACGATAAGCAGACCGAAGGAAATAGTGATTGCATTCATAAAAGCGACCCTTCGTGGCGAGTTCCGCGGCGACCGAGTTGGAATGTTTCAATGTTCCAAAGTCGGATTCTTTGGCGCATTGGCTACCGCGCAACTTAGATCGGCTTGGTGCTCTTAGTCGCTACCAGCACCTCCAGCAAAGTGGCCGTGTTCTGAACGCTTCCCGCGATGGTTATGAGTGCTTCGGACATCGCTGGATATTGCTCCGCCAGTGCCTCAAGACGCGTACTGACATTGTGGAGTTGATCGACTTCGCGCAAGATCGCTTGAAAGGGCATGGGCACACCGCTCTTTCGCTAAAAAGCCTAAGGTGGGAGAACTTCAGATGAACTGGCTTAGGTCAGAAGACCTGAAAGAGGAGAAGGTGGTAACCACCCCGGTAGCCACTATACCACGCCAGAACTTTGTGTGCCTGCTCTGAACTTCCTGTGATTGTTTCGCACCCATGGGAGCTGTGCATTCGGAGCCGACTGCCAGCCTGCGGAAATCAAAATGTGCCGACTGCGCGCTTTGCTGGTGTGGCATAGTCGGATGAATCTCATAGCTAAACTTTCTTAAGCCATGGTTGGTGCATTCGCATGCGACCGTCACCATCCCACTTTACAATCGCATCGTCATCGTTCGTTCGTTCGACTGTGCCGAATTCTCCAGTCGGCTTTCCGAAGTTGCCCAACCCCTCGACGCGATCACCGGGATTCAGTTCCGGGTCGGGAGCAGAGGGCCGGGTGAGGGGTGGCTTCCTGGCACGGTCTGAGTCAGGCGTCGCTCCAGCATGTGATAGAGGAGGTTGCGGAGCTTTGCGCAGTTTGGGTAGCGATTTACCGTTACGGCTCATGAATCCAAGTCCTCTTTCCTCATAGGTTTTGTTGCCCCTGTTCAGCTTCTCGTTAAACAGAGCATAGGCTTGGAAAGGACGGCTCGCTGATCCAAACTGCTCAGTCCTGATGACTAATTTGGCAGAGGTGATAGATAGCAGACGGAACAAGGAGCTTCGGATTTCGGCGCAGAAGCTAGTCGTGGAGAACGATGTTGAGAAGTGAACTGTGAACTTGTAATTCATCGCCAGCTTGATAATCAATGAACCCCAATTTCCTGAACCTGTTCATGAAAAAACTGACCCGCGAGCGAGTTGTGCCGATCATTTCCGCCAGCATCTCCTGACTCATCTTGGGGATCACAGTCTCGGGCACACCTTCCTTGCCGAAATGAGCCAGCAATAGCAATATCCGGGCCAGTCGTTTCTCGCTGGAATTGAAAAGCTGGTCAACCAAATCCTCTTCGTATCGGATGTTCCGTGTTAGCAAATATGCCACAAACATATCGGAAAAGGTGTGTTCCTCGTGAAGCACTTGCACCATGTACTTCTTGTCGATTTTCATCACGGAGCAGTCGATCATTGCAGTTGCGGAGCACAAGCGGCGAGGCTGCCCTGTAAGGCAACCTTCTCCGAAGAAATCGCCCTTGTTCAGGATGCCTATTGTGGCTTCCTTCCCGGCCTTCGACACAACGGTGAGTTTTACCTTTCCTTCCTTTATATAGAAGACAGCATCGGACGAGTCGCCCTGAGCAAAGACCGTCTGCTTCTTGGAAAAATCTTCAATCTTTCTACCGCCGTTGATGGTCGAAAGGAATGTCTTGGGATCGAACTTTCTGAGTTTTTTCGCCGCTACGACAGGTGTCATAATCTTGCCCCCTCAGGTTCAGAATGCGCAGAAGGCAACTTCCTATGATGAAGGAAGAATAAATGCGCAAGAAGGGCGAGAACAGCGTCAAGTGTGCGGGCGCGGGCAGTCTGCTATTCCGCCCGACGAAACAATGGTCTCACCTTTGGTGTCGAAAGTCAAACATTCCGGAGTGTCCTAACAGGTGCAGCTGGAGCGCTCGCAGCAACTTCTCCGGCGCAATCGAAGGCCGTCCAATCTTGGCGTACAGCTTGTTAAACCGAGATCTCAGCTGCTGTAGCGCTTCGTCGGTCATGGCCCGCAGCGGACGCAACGGGTGGTCATGCGGAACGCGCTGCTCGGGAATGATCTAGCTGAAAACATCTAACTGTCGCTCATGTTTTCCACGCATGTCTTCTTCTTATCAGTTCGTGCTGTGGAAACGAGAGGATCTTCTGGTTACACTAGGAACGCGAAATGCTCGAAGGGAGCCTCACGATGTCATGGCGCATACGGTTGACACGGGTGTTTCTCTGGGTTTCGGTGCTCGCGTGGGGCATCGGCGTGGGTGCAAAGCTCTACGACCTCAGAGTGGTCGCGGGAGCCTGGAGCGCGGCACCGCCGGAGTCGCTTACCCTGTTGCCATACGGCCCCCGTTTCCCCGTCGACCCCGGAAAATTCTTCATACCAACGTCGCTCTCGACCTTGGTGGCGGCCTTCGGCGCACTTATTAGCGGATGGAAGACGCCATTCGGGTATCGCGTTTGGTTGTGGCTGTCTGCCGTGCTCATTCTGGCTGTCTGGATCTTCACCGCCGTCGCCTTTTGGCCGAGCAATGCCGCGTTGTATGCCGCCGCCTCTGGTGCCACGGGTGGAGCTAAAGGCGAAGCGGAGGTGATACGGCTGGCACACCAGTGGGTCACTTACGATTGGTGGCGGGTGGCAATGATGGGCGCAGGATTCGTTTCAGCTGTTAGGGCGATCAGTGTTCCCGTCCCCACCTCGACGGCCTCACTCTCATCTTCTTGATCTCAGGCGCCCTTGCACCAACCCCTCAAAGCGAGTTTTTCCGCAAACTGCTAATAGTGCGTTGCTAAACTTTGCGGGGTTTCGGCGGCTTCTTTCGCTCGGCTTTGAGCTGGGCTTCTGCCGCAAGGCTTTCTCTCTCGCACTGCGACATGGTTTCCGGGTAATCCAGTACGCGGGTTGAATCCTGCTCTAGTTTGGTCTTGCGTGGCACAGACGCCCACGATACTACGAAGATCGTGATTCTACGGTACGGCAGCGCACACCACAGTGGCGTTGCTAGGCTTTCTTTTTGGTCGGTTTGGAGATACTGCGTTGTAGTCGCGCTATCTGCTTCTGCAATCCAGCTGCCTGCGTCTTGAGGGTTTCCGCCTGCTCTATCAGCTTGGCTACGGTTGCCAGCAACTCATCGGATTCACGCCGAAGCCGTTCGGAGTGGGATTCATCCGGCACGGGGAACATCTTGCCACAAGGGAGATGAAGAAAAACAAGAAAATCGTTGACTCCTTCTGACGGGAGTCGGGGCGAGTTGCACGATCTGTGGCTCGACCCGTGGATGAAGGATGTTGGTGCGGCGTCCGAACTGTTGAAACCCTACGACGCTCGGAGGATGCGATGTTATCCCGTGAGCACTCGGGTCAACCATGCGGGGAACGATGACGCGAAATTCGCTGCACCTGTGGAAGTTGCTGAGGTTCAGAATCGGCTTTTCTCGTAGGGGGGGTCTGAAGGCAGAGTTATCGAGCGATGATCTCTGGTAGTCCAATCCGGTGGAACGACAAGGCTCCCAGCGGCAGCAGAGTAAGACACTGGGTGGCAGAGGGTAGGCTGTGATGCGACACGCTCGTGGAAGAGATATCCAATCGTTAGCCGTTTACCTCATACAGTTGCTTTTGTTCTTGTCGAATTTGTGGGCTGACTCGCCACAGAATTGCACGCTTCGCGGTCGAGTCGTGAACGCAGTTGGCAACCAACCTCTCAAGAATGCCCGAGTGCATCGCCCGTAGTCCAAGGCTAGCAAGGAGAACCGTAACCATGATTTCGAGCCAGAGATGTCGTTTGATGTAAAAGAGCATCGCTCCCCTTTTCTACCACCCGGCATTGGAATCGTAATTCATCACGATGTTTGTGAGCCAGACCTTGTTTGCAGATGCCTTCGGTTCGAACTTCCTGAGTCCATTTTCCGTAACATCATGCGAGGGGATAAATGCGAGCTCTGCGTGTTATCCGTACAGCGGCGATTTGTTAAGTCGTATTTTGCTCGATCCTCGCTGTCTTCCTTGGAGAATTGGCATTCCGCCCCGAGCGAGTACGTGTTAGAGAGCGCCCGTCAGCCGAGGCCACTGCCGCCCGGTTCGTCGCAGCTTTGCAGGATGTTTCGGTCACTGCAGGCGATGGTAGCCACCTTCAGGCATGGTTTGCGCGTCCAGCAAAATCGAACAGTGATGTGGTGATCCTCCTCCATGGCGTCGGAGAGACAATCGCCGAGGCATGATGGGATTTGCAGAACTGTTCCTCTCGAATGGCTTTTGCCGTGCTGGTTCCCGACTCACGCGCTCAAGGTGAAAGTGGGGGCGAGTTCCCAACCTACGGACTAAAGGAAAGTGATGACGTGCATCGCTGGTTCGACTGGTTGGTGATGCAGCAAGATCCCAGGTGTGTTTTTGGGGTGGGCGAATCAATGGGGGCCGCTATTCTGCTTCAGTCCGTTGAAAAGGAGAGTCGCTTCTGTGCTGTCGTCGCCGAATCATCGTTCGCCAGCTTCCGCCAGATTGCATACGTGCGAGCGGGGCAACTTTTTCAAGCGGGAACATGGCTGGGAAAAGTGGCTCTCCGACCTGCTGTCGAACTAGCCTTCCTCTACGGCAGGCTCACACGTGGTATCAACTTCGCAGATGCCTCGCCCGAGAGGTCGGTGGTTGGAAGCCGCGTGCCGATTCTTCTGATACCCGGACTGGCAGACGACAACATTCCGCCCCAACAATCCGTATGGATTCGTGCCCACAACCCGGCTGACATCGTTCTGTGGGAGGTGCCGAATGCTGGTCATTGCGGTGCGGTAAGTGCTGCTGGTCAGGAGTTCGACATGCGAGTGCTTGGCTGGTTTCGTTCGCATGACCGCGCATCCAACGGGGACTGGTTCAAAAGGGTTCTCTCCTGTGCCCCCGCAAGTCGTTGCGCAGCAAGCGGTGGGATCAGCCATCTCACCAGCGAGGCAGAATCACAGCAGCCATGTGCCTACTTCCAATAGCTGAGGGTTCGAGAATCGATTTCGAGCAATTGCCTCTCGCCGGATTCCCGCGTGCAAACCCAAACGGAACGCTTTATCCAGTTTCCATGCCCATCAAACTCGTATTCATAGTCGGCAGCCATCCGAGGCTGATCCGTATCGTCGCGTAGTTCAATTCGCCTTGGATTGCGCCTGTCGCCATCTTCCAACGTCATCACCGTCCGAAATGGACTGCCGTCAAGGTTATGCGACTCACATCCAATCTTGAAGCAGACCGTGCTTCCCAATTCGTGTTTATCGCTCGGCTGTTGCCGAGCAAACTCCCCCTGCAATTGAGATGGCTCCCGGGCCTCCTGCGTTATCAGAGCCGGCGCGATTTTCTGGTGTTCGGGGCTGGGCGCTGGCAGCGCTAGGGGCTGGATTTCTCCTGCCGCAAGATACCCTCAGTCGCATGGGTATGCATCGAAACATGGACTCACCGGGGAAGGAGTGGTTTCTAAACAGAGCACTGCGTGTCGACGATGACGTTGCAGAGGCACTTTGCTCGGGGAACTCGCAGGGTGCCAACCTACACCAAATCTCAGATTACCTCTCTCAAGAACAACCACAACGGAGCCACCCCTGATCCGGGCTATATTTCTGGATGGAAATTGACTCTGGATGAGCTCTCTTCTGGCCTAAGCATCTCTCTCGATATTCGGAATCTCCTGACTCGCTTCTCGGTGCATGAGCAGATTACGAGGCTGGTTTGCGTCGAAGGCTGGAGTGCGATCGCGTGGTGGGCTGGTCTGAGATTCGATGATCTGGTTCGCGCCTACCCACCGATGTCGCAAGCTAAGTGGGCGCACGTGGAGTCTTTGGTCAATCTCGATGCCTCGGGGAATCCTGATTCTTACTTTATGTCCCTCGACCTGGCGACGGCCCGCCATCCACAGACGCTCCTCGCCACACACTTCAACGGTCAGCCCCTTACCGTGGATCATGGAGCACCGCTCCGTCTGTTGGTCCCTGTGAAACTTGGTCTAAAGAATGTGAAGGCCATTACAAAAATCACATATGCAGCGCAAGAGCCACGAGACTATTGGGCCGAACGTGGATATTCCCGATACGACGGAATCTGACGACTTTCAACATGAGAGATTGCTTTTCCCATCGCAGCGTGCTGAAGAGAGGTGCTCTTTCGCGGAGAAGTTCAATCCAGTTAATCGACGTGGACAACTCATACTCATGAACTCCAGGAACCACGTGCGCCGCGGCGCCGGCTTCCAATTGAACTAAAATGGCGGAGCGCGAACTCGCACTTCGCCGGATACGGCCGCTGTGAAAAGGATTTCTAGCTAGCGTGAAAGTGAAGGGGCCAATCCCCCACGATTCGCTCCGAACCTACTTGGCGGTTTCTTGTAGAAAATTGCGCCGAGTGCGTATGGGCGAATGCGCAAGTTGGGTCTAGAGTCTTAAACTTCAACCACAGTTTCAGATCCAGGGTGACTTCGTCGTTGTCTTTGTAGACGCTTACGATTATTGGCTTCCCAAGCCGCCTCTTCGCCTGCCAAACAGTGGCGCGTAGCCGAATCCGGCTCGCGGCACACTCTACGGCACACCTGGAAAATTCAGTTTGACAACTGGTAAGTAATTGAAAAGATGGTGAGCGCGGGAGGAATCGAACCTCCAACCTACTGATTAAGAGTCAGTTGCTCTGCCAATTGAGCTACGCGCCCATGGTGGGAGTCTTACCGAGCGGGACAATTTATGATTGTAACATTTCCACGCACGCGCGGTCATCGCGTAGAGTGGCATGCTGCAATCTGAACCGGGGGCTGAAAAGAGTGGACGAACGGCCCTTTGCTGATTGATCGGGCCAATGACATCAGCGCAGATTTGGAGACGGCGATCGGAGTTCGGAGCGCGGAATGAGAATGACGCTACGACCGTTGGCGCACTTCGGCGGCCAATGCGGTGGAGGCTTCGCTGGCCACGGGGCGACTCGGGGGCAACGAACCTGGCCCCATCTTCAAGCGGCGCTCGACCGTGCCGATTACGGGGGCATCGTCCATTCCATCGGCATAAGCCATAGAGACGAAGCGCTGCTCGGAACATAAACGGTCGATCATCCGCTGCTGGCCTGTACTCAGCACGGCATGGGGGAGAATGGGAAAGTGGCGGAACATCCAGAGAAAATACACGCGCTGAAGCAGCGACGGCATCAAATAACGCGGTCCGATCGGGGTCTGCACTTGCACTACACCGTCCGCCAGTTTCTCAATCCACATACCTAGGGCCACCTGAGTACTAAATTTGGCCAGAGCAATTCCGGGGCCGCCATTATTGCACCAAGGTCGGTGCGATGGGAAGCACTTTTTCACACATTCCGGAGAATTCTGTCGAGGGTCTGGCAAGTCTTGCCTTCCCGCTAGGCAGATTGGGTCTGTTCGGGCCTGGGTCGGAGCGACGCCGGGCACGGAATCGACTCCAGCAAGGGTGCATCAGGTCGGGCCTCACTACTGGCGGCGGAAGGCTAGGCGGGAATCTCGGGCAGTATGTCCATGCGCTGGATCTCGGCCGCGACTCCGAAATCCTTGCCTGGGCCTTGCTCCACGCGTAACACACGGGCATGGCAGCACACCCAGCACTTTTCTCCGGAAGTCAGCTCGGGTGGGAGGATGAGGACTAATTCGACGTCGGAGCCTTCCCTCATGCGTGAGTTCGTGTAGAGAAATACGCCATTGGCGCTGACGTCGCGAGTCTGGGCGCTCAACTCGGTATTTGCGGCAGTGCCGCGGACGCGCACCGGCAGCTTAGCAACGACTCTGGAGCGGGAACGGCGATCTGTTTCAGAAACCATTAATCTTGAACCCAGGGTGCAGTTTCTAGCTTGCGGTTTCTAGTTCTAGTTTCCGGTTTCTAGTTTCCGGTTCTTGCTTCCTGCAGTTGCGGTATCCCGCAGAACTGGAAACCAGAAACTGGACACTACCGCCGCTGGCGCTCGACAGTATAGACCAATTTAGAGTCGTACGCTGCGAACTGCCTATATTTGCGGGCGGCGCTGGCGGGCGGCGGGCACTACGAGGGCTTGCTCCATGGTGGGAACGTTGGTGCCTCGCAGCCTGGCCTCAGCCTCGGCCAGTTTGTCGGACTGATTGGTTTGGTAGTAGGCCTGCACCAGGAGTTCCATGCTGAAGGGATTGTCATGGTCGTCTTCCAGGTTGCTGATGGCTTCGTCGAATTTCTTCTGATCCATAAGCAGCGTTCCGGCTGCGCCATTGTAGGAACTCTGGATAACGCGGTTGCGGCTGCCGGTCGCCATGGCCTCGAGTTGTTTCAGAGACTTATCGGCCAGAGCCGAGTTCGCGGCATGTGCCGCGCGTACGGCGCGGTTGCGCAGAATGCGAGATAGTTCTTCGTCCTTGTCGCCTTGGGAAAGCACACTGTGGGAGAGCGACTCTTCAGCGTCCTGCAGATATTTCAACGACGTCTTATCATCAGTCTGATACTCGGCCAGATGCCGGTACGCCTGCGCTTCCCGCAAGTTCTGATCCTTAGCGTGGGCTATCTGCGCAATTTCCTGGAATCGCCTGTCGGCCTCCGACAATTTGCCCTCGCGCACCCAGGTCATCGCTTTCTGCATGCTATAGTCGAGCCGGTCCGCCTCATTGTGGGCGTAGCGGATGGCCTTGTCGTACTCCATCCGCGCCAGTTCCTGGTTTCCCATCAACGCGTAGGTGTCTCCCAGGCCGACCTGAGAGGTCACAAAGTCAGGATCGATCTTCAATGCGGCGCGGTAGTGCTGCAGCGATCCCTCAAAGTTTCCCGCCATGCGCAGCAGTTCGCCATACGAGTCCTGGGGATTCGGCTCCCCGGGCAGCAGCGCGACGTAGCGGTCCATGGCCGCGAAGGCCTTGGCAAATTGGCGGCTGCGCGCATATACGTAGGCCAGATCGTTCAGCGCGGCGGGAAAATTCTTGTCGAGGGTCAGCGCTTTCTCGAGCAGCCTCTGCGCCTGATCGTCGCCATTTTCGTTCATAAGCCAGTTGGCGGCGAGATAGATCAAGTGCTTGTCCTTGGGATACATCTCGAGCATGTCGTTCATGGCGGAAATGCCGCCGAGGAAGTCGCCTTCCTGTACTTTGGCAATCCAGGCGATCATCAAGCGCTCCCCCGGAGTCAGCTTGGGCGCGAGCGCCTTGGCCTTTTCGCGGGCCGCACTCACTTCCTTGGGATCGCTGCCGTTGAAGGCGATCCAGGCCCAGGCCACGGCCAGGTTGGGATCGGCCTTGACGGCGGCGCGCCAGTCGTCGTTGCAGCGCTCGAGATAAAGATTTTCGTAGTCCTGCATGCCCTTCTCGTAGAGGGCGCGAGCCTGCGCCGAGGAGGTGGTCACGGGCATCGCCGTGTCAGCCTGCTTGACGTGGTGGGCATACAGTGGCGCGGAAAAACACGCGCAACAGATCATGATAAGCACAGCGCAAATGAGGCGACGCATCGAGATCTCCGCAACAGGCGCTTTGGGGGAAACAGATTACAACTTGCAGCGTAGCATCGCCGGAATCAGGTTACCTAGTGACGGAAGTCACGTGGGTGGGCGGAAGTCTTCTTCCCGCAGAGATTAAGAGAGAGCCGCTAACCGCAGAGGTCGCGAAGAAAAGCCGCGGAGGACGCGAAGAACTGATACTAAGGCAAGAACAAAGGCCCCGCCGACGATGACGGGGGCCTGAGATTAGAGGGCTAGAACGTGAACTTGGCTGCAAGCTGAATGCCGCGCGGTCCGCCGCCACCTAGGAACGGGTTGCCGATTCCCACGTCGCCGGTCGCGGTGATCTGGTAGGCACCGTTTCCGACTTCGCGGCCGGCAGCGTTGGGCGGAGCGAATCCGCACGCACAACCGTGAGTTACGCCGTCAGGGTAGACGAAAAGCGGTGAAATGGCGTTAGCCGCGGGGTCGGCAATGAAGGCCGGCAGCACGGGGTTCGAGAAGTTGGGGTGGTTAAGAATGTTGAAGAAGTCGGCGCGAAGCTGCATGGTAAGGCGCTCAGTAAGGGCCGTGTCTTTGTAGATGGCGACATCCCATTGTTTGAACGGCGGCCCACTTAGCGAGTTTCGGCCAAGATTCCCGTAATGGCGCGTGCCCGGCACGCAATCACTTGCGAAGCCACTGTAGGTCTGGAGGGTAGCACCACTCGTGCACGGCATGGCAAACGAACTCAGTTGCAGGAAGTTGGCAGGATCGCGTTTGTTGTAAACAATCGGCCCAACCACATCGGGGCGATCAAAGCCATCGCCGCCGCCGCTGTAGTCATCTTCGAAGTTATAGTTCAGATTAAAGGGCTGTCCGCTTTGCAGAGTGGCCGCACTCTCGATTCCCCAACCATTCTTCAGCTTCGCCATGCTGCCGCTCATCTTCGGAAAAGTGTAGCTGGCAATCCAAACGAAGCGGTGAGGGATGTTGAAGTTCGAGGGGCCGCGTTCCGCATTGGGATTGTTGCTGTCCTGCGGCTGCGCGGCATTCACAACAAAGTCTTCGCCGTCGCTCGAATTGTCGATCGATTTCGAATACACGTAATTGATCAGTGAAGTGAAGCCGTGATAGTTGGCCACCCGGAACTGGGTCTGGAGCGAATGGTAGTTAGAGCTTCCGAAGGAATTCTCCTGGAAGATATAGGCCGCGCCATAGGGAAAGCCGAAGTTCCGCGGCACGGTAAAGTCGTTGATGGAACCGGCGATGCAGCCTGTCCCAATCCCTAAAGCGTCGCAGTTGTTGATCGCCTGCTGGCTGGGCTGATTAAGGTCGTAGAACTGGAACAGTCGATGGCCCTGCGAGCCGACGTAACCCACCTGCATCGACACTTTGCTGGAAAACTGGTGCTGAATGTTGAAGTTGTAGTTTTCCATGTAGGGCGTCTTGATGTTGCGGTCGAAGGAGAAAATATCGCATTCCACATTGCAGGTCGGAAGGCCATAGATGTGCTGCCCTGGAATATAGACGCCGTTGGCATCGAAGGCTGCGCCGTTGGCATTCCCCATTTGAATTTGAGCCGGGCTACCGGTGAAGTTGTTGTAAGCGGGCCCGGGCGCGTAGAACGTGGGATAAGGCAGGTGGCCTAGCATCATATCCTGCGAGAACGCGTCGAAGAACAGGCCGTAGCCGGCGCGCAACACCGTATTTCCCTTGCCGGTCACATCCCACACGATGCTGACCCGGGGCGAGAAGTCTTTCTTGTCGGGTTTGTAAAGGCCGTCAAGTCCGCCCGAACCGCCGACCTGCTGCAGGAGGCCGGTGCTGGGAATGAAATCGGAAAACAGGTGGTTTCTTTCGGCAACCACGCTGTAGTAGTCCCATCGCAGGCCGTAGTTGAACACGACGCGCGGGGTTACGTGGTACGCGTCTTGAAAATAAAATCCGAAGCCGTTCTGGTACGTGTGACGCCGCGTATCGCCGGTGTAGTCGAAAACGCCAAAGCCAGAGGTTGAATTCGGAATCATCTGCAGCATGCTCTCCAGAGCTCCGAGACCGCCGAGAGTCGAGGGGAAGCTGCTGAACCGTAGTCTGCCCCGGGAATACTTGTCGAAATGTTGCTGCACGCTGGTGCGGTGGAACTCGCCACCGAACTTGACGTCGTGCTTGTTGATTTTCCAGGACAGGCTCTCGATCAACTGGTTGTTGGTATCGACGCGTTGCCGCGGGTCTCCGGAAGTCGCACCCAACTGCGAAAAGAACCCCGCGCCGCCGGTCGCGTTCGGGGACAAAATAATGATGGGCAGGCCCTGGGAGTCGCAGGTTCCGAACGACGCCGGAACGTTGCAGAATCCGATGCTGTTGGGATTGAAGCTTCGATCTTGCGGGAAGAAACCTTCGGCAAAGCGATTCCACCCGTAGCGAAATTCATTCACCTTGGTGGGCGAGAGCACGGTCACCAAAGAGATGGAAACCAGTTGCACGCGGGTGGGCGTAACCGTGTCATAACCGGGCAGGCCGCCGCCCGAGGCGTTGAGAGCCAGGGGAAACTGCTGGGTGCTGTCGCCGAAGAAATAGCGGCCGCTGATGTTGTTCTTCGCGTTGAAGGTATGATCGATCTTCGCGATCACGCTGCTCAGGTTATTGAGCGACGGCGCGTTGGAGATATAGTCGGGGGCAAAATTGTTGCCACTGAAGCAGCCGGAATCATTGGAAGTGACTCCCGCGATATAGTTCTTCGGATTGTGCGGATAAAAATTCACCAGCGCAGCTCCGATGGGGCTGACCACGCCTCCGTTCGTAGTGATTGTGTTGGTTGCCGTCGCAATCTGGTCCAGGGTCGGCACACAATCGAGCGAAACCACCCCGACCGTCTCGCGCTGGCCCTCATAGTCCAGGAAGAAAAACGTTTTGTCCTTGACGATGGGTCCGCCTACCGAACCGCCGAACTGATTGTTGTGAAATGGCGCTTTAGGGGCTGAGGTTGGATCAAAGTAGTTGCGGGCATCGAGCGCGTTGTTGCGGAAATAATCGAAGAAATCGCCATGCACGGCGTTGGTGCCGCTCTTGGTCACGATGTTGACCACGGCACCGGCGTTGCGGCCATATTCAGGCTCGTAGTTGGAAAGTACGCGCATATCGGACACGGCATCGATGGGCAGGATTGCCGACGGCGTGGCGAACACGCCTCCCTGGTTGATGGCAGGGTCGTTCCGGTAGCCATCGTTCATGTCGGTGCCATCCAGCAGGTAGTTGTTGGAGCGGCCACGCGCGCCGTTCATCGAGAACTCGCCGAAGGAGCCGGGAGAGTCGGTAATCTGATCGGGTGATCCGGCCACACCGGGATTCAGGAAGATCAGCTTGGTGTAATCACGGCCGTTGATAGGCAAATCCTTGACATCGTTCTGCGTGAGCACTCCACCTAACGTATTCGAGGTGGTCTCGATCAGCGGCAATTGCTCGGCGGATACTTCCACCTTGGCCGACACTTGACCCGTTTTCATGGCAGCATCGATGCGCCGCTCCGTGGCAACATCCACGTTCACGTTGGTAGTCACGAAGGTCTGGAAGCCGGTCTGGGTGACCGTCACCGTGTAGGTGCCGATGGGCAGTTCGGGCACTGCGTAGCTGCCGTCGGCGCTGGTGTCGGTAGTGCGCTCCAATCCCGTGGCGACGTTCTTCACGGTTACCTTGGCTCCAACAACCATTGCACCCTGGGGATCGGTTACCGTGCCAAGAATCGTGCCACGGAAGGTCTGTGCGGAAAGGCTGACTGCGGCCAGAAGCACAAACACCAATACTGTGCGCACTCTCATGATGTCTCCTTAAATGCCGATGAGTTTGAGGGAGTAATGTTTGGCGCGGCAGGCCACGCTTTCAGACCCTTAGTTTAAGAGGCTTGCAATTCCTTGCATACTAACAAGATGCAGCGCCCCACCGTACAGGACACACTACCCAAACCCTATCCCAAGAGTCAACCACTGAGTTCTGATGGAAGCAATAGATTTTACGAATAAGGAAACTCGCAGGTAAACCTCCCGCGGGGGGATGGCGTTGGCGCCAGCCAACACCCAGTTCCCTCGCTTCGGCAGGGATGACCAACTGTGGCGCTTAAAAGGTGATGGTCACGCCGCCGCGGATGGAACGCGCGGCCTGGACCAGATAGACGGTCTGGCCGTCCTGTCCCATGACCGGCACGTAGCCTTGCGCCAGCAGGTTGCGCAGGTCGATGACCGCTTCCATGTGGGCGGGCAGGAAGCCCAGGGTCGGAATCGGCTGGCGAACGAAAAGATTCATGAAGGGATCGCTCTGCCCCCGCGAGGCGTTGAACATGTCCACGGGAGTCAACGCCGAACCATTGACCCAGCGATAGGAGGCGATCCAGCGGGTATGCGAGAGAGGGATCGTGCCGCTGAACTTACCGGCCAGGGCATGACGGCGCTGCGTGGTGATCCACTGCGAGGCGTCCTGGAATTGGACGTCAGGCTTGGCGAGGTCGAGCACATCGCCGCAGGCATAATCCAAAGTGGCCGTAAGGTCGGAAGAAAACTTCCGTTCGAGCACCACCCGCAGGCCACGGGCGTTCAGAGCGTCGCCGTTATAGGTAAACGTTCCGGAGGAAACATCAGGCAGCAGGAACCCGCCGGCAGCAGTGACCTCGCCGGTGCCAATCAATGCGGTGTTGGCAACGCGATCACTGTACACCGCAACCTGAAGGTTGTTCTTGCCGAGGCGCCGGGAGACATTCAGTTCCTGGTGGTGGGCGCGTTCGAGGCGAGTGGTAAAGTTCACCATGCTGACCCGAGGATCGGCTTCGCTGAGATCCGCGGGCGCCGAATCGAAACCCTTCTCGGCCCGCGTGTTGGGCAGGGAGGTCGCGTAGTCATACTCCACGACGGTGTTGGGAGAGGCGTGCAGATCTACGGAGCCGTAGGGGCGGAACGCGGTCACGTGCCCAAGAAACTGTATGGTCTGCAGTTCACTTCCGAACCTTAACTCCAGAACATCGCCCACGGCGAGATCGTCTCCGGCACTGAGCGCCAGGGCTTGCAACGCAGCATAGTGCAAGCTGGGATCGGAGGGCGCGAACCGTCGCATGGTAACCGCCACCGAGGGCCCGGAGCCATCGGGCAGGGCGTGCGAGTACGCGGCGCGCAGAACGGCAGAGGGGAGGCTTTCTCCGTAACCGACGCTTCCACTAAGCCCGATGCGGTTCACTGAGAAAATGGAGCGCTCCACCGAGAAGCCGGTGCTCATGTCCGATCCGCTGCCATACCCGCCTGCCTCGGAACCGGCCAGAAACGAAAGGCTCGCCTTCAGGTTGTGATCGTGCTGTTCAGGCAAAGCGGGATCGTCCAATATGCGTAAAACGGGGCGATTCGCCACCGAACGCAGGGTCCACTTCCAGTCGTCGTCATCGGCGGCGGCCCCGCGGAGCGGCCCCACTCGCATGGCGTTGAGCAACGTGTTCAGGGTGATGTTCAGGTGAACGCTGTTGCCGGGCTGCAAGCCGATTTTTTCGCGCAGGGCAGGAAGGAAGGACGGCGCCGAGACTTTGATGGAATACAGCCCGGGAAGCAGGTCCGTGGCGGAATAGAAGCCCGCACCGTCGGTAAATACGGTAAGAGTCCGCGCCGCCGAGCCCGCGATCTCAACCACCGCGCCCATCTGAGGCGTGCCCGCGGAATCGCGCACGTATCCGGAAATGGCACCTGGACGCTCTCCGGCCCACGCCGGAAAGGACAGCGCAATCACTACTGCCCAAGACCCAAAATGGCGAAGCTTCACTCCAACCCCCCGGGGAACAAGCCGACCGTTACTCTACAGCAAACGTTGCTGAAGGATCAATAGTCTGCTTGGAGATGTTGTCGTTCACTTTAATGTCGATTCGATAAATACCCGGCTGCAGGTTCGCCGCGGCAATCGATTTCTGCAAAGTGACCTGCTCGCCTATGTTTCCCATCGTTTCGGTGGATTCCGTCTTTTGAACCACCGGCTTGTTGGTTGCCACGTTGACGATGTCGTACTCAAACGTGGCCGAAGGCTTGTGCGTCTTCTCGTCCACGCCCAGATTGTAGACTTGCATCCAGAAGTTCACCTTCTGGTCGCGACTTCGTTTGAAGAGCGCGGGCTTGCCGTCGGCTGGAGCCACTCGCGGGCGAACTTTGTTCAGGCCAATTACGAATTGTCCCGTGCTCACATCCTTGGTGGGCACCGGCTCCATCACGTCGGCCACAATCAGCGAGGAGGTCGACAGTTTGTCATCGGAGTACTCCGGCACCACAATTCCGCGGCTCCACAGGCCTTTGCGATCGCCGTTCACGTCTTTCACAGCGATCTCCACTTTGTAGCGTCCCGGGCGCAACGGCAGCGCCTTCCAGTACACCGCCGAATTCTCCGCCGTGCGGGGCAGCAGTTCCGCGGGAACGTCCACTTGGACCGGTTCTTCCTGGGTCTGCACAATCTTTCCTGTCAAGGTGGTTACCCGCATAAAGATGTTGACTGTGCCGCGCTGCACACCATCTTTGTTGGCGAAGGTAATATCGCGATACTTCAACTGAACCGTGATCGGCACCAAGACCGTGTCCCCGGTGACCTTCACAAAATCGGTGCGCACGTCGAAGGGCATCAGGTTAGTAATGATCTTTGTGTTGACGATTTCTTCCAGATCCTTGAACTTGACCGGTGGCGGCGCTTGCAGCTTGGAAAATTGCTCGAGGCGCTCGAACTGTTTGGTGCTTTGTTGGGCGCTGAAGGGGCCCGCTCCCAGTTGCTCCAACCCCCCATTGAAACGGCTTGATTTGTTGGCCAAGCCCATTTCTTCATACATCGTCAACCCTGCGTTAGGGGTGTACTTCAGAGCATCTTTCTCCGACCTGTCCAGCGTCATATGGAAGTCGCCGCACATGCAAGTGTCGACGAACTCGATCATGACTTCCTGCCCAATGCCTTCCAGATAGCGGTAGCGCCAGGTTTCGAAGGGGAACGTGGAGGTCGTGCCGCCGCCTTCTTCCGTGGGCCGCTCATAGGTGCCGCCGGAGGGATGCGAGTCGATTTCGTCGGCAGGTCCATACATGATGTACATGCGGCCGCGGTCGCTTTTCCAACCAGGGATTCCCGCGGCAAAATGCTCATTGGCATACGCGATGCGGCGGTAATGTTCTTCCTTGTACTCGTTCTCTTCAGTGTCGGGTGTGGGGTCGCGGCGTTGCCAGAAGGCTTCAATAAAGTTGTCGCGTTCCTCGTCGTTCGAGAGCTGCTTAAAGGCGGCTCTTTCCTGGTCGGTGATGATCCAGACCACGTCCTCGTTCAGCCACTTCTTGTACACCTTGCTGAGTTCGATCTTGAGCGACGCTTTCTGCTGTTTCTTCTGCTTTTCGGTGGGCTTGCGCTTCAGGGGATCGACTTCGTCAGAAGCTTGCGCCGGGGAGTTGGCCGCGCTGGATCCTGCTGTTGTGGATTCAGGTGCGTTGGAAGGTGGCGGACCGGGAGCAGGCTTGTCACTCTGGGCTCCAGCCGGGGCGCAGAAGATCGCGGCGACAGCCAGGATTACAAGAGACGAGAGATAGCGTGAACCAACCCGAACCATGAGAGGGACTCCTGCCACGACAAACTTCTGTCGGTATATTCTAGGCCCTCAGTTGGGCGAAAGCAAGGCTAAGTCACAGCAAGAGAATGGATTGACGACCGAGCCCGACCCGTTCCGTTGGACGCGTCGAGGCTCCTGCCGAGTTGCCCGGACAGACAGCGAATATTTTAGAACAAGGGCGGTGCGGCTATGGCCAGCAAATGGTCTAGGGGTGGCGGGCTGGTTGGCGGGACCTTGCTGCCGCCAATCCAATGCTCAGTTGGAATTCATTTGGGCCCATTTCTTAGCCAGTATCGCGGACCTAGCTTTCCGGTTACGGGTCTTGCGCGCGCGGGAATTTCACTTCCCGGATAGTGTAATTGCGCGGTATTGCAAAAAGCGCAGCATCGGGCTCTTGCAAGTTCAGGCTGTCGAGTCTGGCTGTATGCGCCCAGCCGGGGCCCGAGGAAATTGCCAGAAGGCTCAATTTAAATTCGACGGAATACCAACGCTCGTGGACGGCAGCGAACCTCGGCTGATCCGTCGCTGTTTGCGTAACCCGTTGGCCCTCAACCTCGATTCCCTCAATGGTGCGCCGTCCGAGCTTCTCCGTGCTCGCCCTCCAATCCCCGGACGGCAACCCTTCTCCCATGCCCCCGGTGCCATAGGCAAAACCGTCCTCGCCCGCTTTTGCTCCCATAACTCGGTAGGCGATCCTGTCCCCTGTCGAGAGCACAATTCTGGCCCCGCTTGCAGGGTCAATTATGGTAACAGACGCCTTGTTTGGATCGCCGGGGGCGCCTTCAATTCTCATCCTTCCTGCGGAATCGCGATAGATCATGCTCCTCGTAACTTCGACGGTAGAACTGCCGTCGGGGAGATCGCGCACTCGCTCTTCAACTTGCTCGGCCGATAGCGGGCTACCAACCAAGAGCGATACTAGATCTGCCGGAACTGGCCTTCCCGGTCTTTCAGACTGCTGAGCTATCGATATGCAGACAAGAGCGAAAAGTGGAACCATCCACCAGGTACTCATTTCTCCCTCCTCAAAGGCGATTCTCCGCAGTATTGGAGGCTGCTGGCCAGCCCGCGCCTTCGCTACGTTCACGGCGGGCATAGCCACACTAAACTGAGGACATCCCAACCCCCAGTCCCTAAATCAATCGTACGTCGCCCGCCAGTGGCGTCGCAAAAGCGACGCCTTTCGCACACCCAAGATTCACTTCGCTCTAAACGGAGCCCACCTAGTTACATGGACCCGGCCCGGTCGCCGTCTTGACTACACCAAGAGTGCAAACCCCATCTAGAACCAAATAGCTTGCATTCACGTAACTCGGGCACCCTAGGGTGAAGCCCACATTGAGGAGCGCGCTCTTGCACGTGGGTGTCCCGGTCGAACACGCGAGAATATTATAGGAACAAGTGTCGCCTGAAGGAATCGGTGGAGGCCCCCAGTATGTTGTTGTTATCTTAGCCACCTTGACCGGCGCCTGTGCCTCCTGCAGTACTTGCGGGCAAGGCGGTTTGGGCCGGCCGCCATCTCCGCTGGGAATGGTCGCGCTGGCGTCACCGTTCGCTGTGCCCATAGACACCCCTTGCGCTTGATAGGCTGTCACTGTCGCAATCCCCGTGTTCTCGCTCCACCATCTCCCCGTCGAATTGAAATAGGTGTTCAGAGAGAATCCGCCCGCTCCCGTGCAGTTGTTCGTTCCGAGCGTCGAAATGCCACCTGTCCCGCTCACGATTACGCTCACTGGATTGGGCGACAGGTATGGACTATAGCCGCAGCAGGTCAGGCAGCCGTAGGTTAGATGGCCCCAGGTTTTGTCCAGCACGACCTTGCCTTCGATCAAGTTCCCGCCCGACCCGGGGTTCAAGTCTTCCAGATCATACGTCCCTGAAGTTACATCGGGTGACAATGAGTTGCCCTTACGGTCGGGCGTGTTGTGATGAATTAGGTCGGCAAGGTTCAGCCACATCTGCTCACCGGGCTGAATCGTCTGCTGGATCTCATAGTTCTTCTTGCCATCCTCGAAATGCAATGTCAGCAGAGCGTCGGTGGCACGGTTGCCTCTATTGGTAACGGCGATGATCGCATTGTGCGTGGCGTCCAACTGCCATTGACCTCCGCTCCAGTATGCTCCCAAGTTATCGGAAAAAGGCGTCTGTGCGCCGTAGCGGCCTGTGCTGTCATAGCTGGCGGCGACGGCCAGCAAGTCGTCTGGCGATGCCGGGCTGGTGAGCGTGACCAGCGCCCAGTGCGCGTCATCGGGGATGCCCAGTTGTTTCTGCATTGGGCCAATCTCCAGTTGCCGGGTTTCAAATGGTTGCAAGATCACTTCGGACAGCGCCACTTGCCCTTTGGCCAAGTCTCCGCGCCAGCTAAGTGTGATGCTGGCGCTCTGCTTTTTGGCGGTAGCGTTGCGGAGAAAAATCATCGGTTCAAGCACTGTGCCTGCGGGAAAGCCAGCAGCCGGATCGGGTGTCTGCAAGGCCAGCATGGGCGCCCACATCGTCCACTGCTTGGCCCGCCCAGGTACGCTCCTCCAGCTTGGCGGCGGGATTTCGATCAAACATGTTCATCAGCGCGGAAAATCCCGCAGTCTCGTCGTAAAGAAAGTGTATGCCGTCAAGAGCCGGGGCGAACGATGCTGACGCGAACGTGATGCCGCCGTAGTTGCCGCTCAACCCGGCCTTGCGTACTAGATCGTTCACGATCATGCGCTGGGTTTCATGCGATGTCAGACTCCATCGGCCGGTCCGTTAATTACCGCTGGCATCGGAGAGATGCAAGTCACCAGAGATGGTTTTATCCGAACTGTTGCTGATGACCAGAATATCTTTCACGCCTGGATTGCGCTGCCACCAAATGCCCTCCAGACTTCCTCCAGTTTGATCCCGAGAAACTGGATAGGCGTCGAAGTGATAGCCGATCGGCTGCCCATGCATGTGGACCGCAGCCACCGCGGCGAGGTTACGCGCATGCAGCGCCGTATGGCGGAATGCGACGGAGCCAAACGATCCGGGTTGATTGAGCAAACCCGGAGCCCGCTTGACCAGAGCCTCGCTTACCAGAATGGAAGCCGCCCCACGGGACGAAATGGTTATGGGATCGAGCGGAATCTCTTTGCCATCGGAAAGGCGCAAGACGGGAGTTACCGTGAGCGCTCCGGCGGCGAGGTTGTTGCGCATCTGCAACTCGGTGTCCCAGCCGGCCTCCGCCGTCCAGTACGGAGCGAAAGATTCCTGCGGTTTGGGCGTGGGCTGTGCGGCGTGGGCGAGTACGACCGTCAGAAGGAAGGGCAGAACATATCGGCAATTCAGCATTGAAGGGCTCCGTTCGAGCGCTGGCTCTGTATGCGATCCCGAGTACTTCTGCTGATGAGTGGCCCGGATCATCCCACGTCGACGTCTAAACGGCGGGGGAATCTTGGAATTGTTACGAAATAGGGACAAGCCGGGCGGCCTGTCGTAACTTTGGCCTCAAAGTATGCACGGGCGTAGCGGAGGCTGGGGAAGCCGCCGCGATATAATTACCCGTTCGGGTGCGGTGCCCCAGTTCCTGGTCCCCAGGCGGGTCTCGACACGGTATTTCTGTAGGGAACTTTCCGGCCAACGGAATCGTATTAGAGGACGTGTCCGTTCGGCCGACGGGAGCAGGGCCCTGATCAGGATCGAGCCGTAGTCAGAAAGAGGTCGGAAAGAGTACGAGACGCTCGGTTCCCCGGCCAGTGGCGGAGACAATGAAACTCTGGAAGAAAATTGCGCTTGGCGGTGGCGTAGTTATCGTTTTGGCCGCCATCGTCGGCTTCACGGTCTATCAGAGTGGCAAGAATGTGGTCACGGTGCAGACAGGGAAGGTGCAACGCGAGGATTTGTCCTCAATGGTAAGCGCTTC
>Ga0185299_10003205_pt1 | contig 22487 bp, 23 predicted proteins | sample PaiPotPPA55metaG_FD_128002 | JGI IMG/M metagenome (GOLD analysis project Ga0185299, IMG submission 128002) | Iron sulfur acid spring bacterial and archeal communities from Banff, Canada, to study Microbial Dark Matter (Phase II) - Paint Pots PPA... ... | reverse complement strand
GTCGCCCGCGCCGAAAATCCGCAGCTCACCGCCTGCGGCTGGCGTCCAGTCCTCGTTCAAATACATCGCCAGCGACACCCGGCGCTGCTCGCGCCCCTGCGGCTGATCGACGTGGCGCGCGTAGCCGGCGCCGGGCGGATACCAGGCGTAGTGCAGCTCCAGCTCGAACAGCCCGAGCCCGGCTTCGCAATTCAGCTCCAAGCGCAATTGCTCGAGCTGCTCCAGCAATGCCTGCTCCGCCGGCCACAGCGGCGGGGTGATCCAGCAAATGGAATCGCCGCGAATGTCCTCGCGGCGCTGCAAGCTTCGGCCGCTGCCGATTCGGGCCGCGCCGAAATCACCACGGGCCCGGCGCAGGCGCGCGCAATCCGCTAGAGCGCGAACCTGCGAGACTGCCAGGAATTGATCCCGAACCGAAATGCCGTCGATCTCTAGCTCGGCATCAATGCCCACAGGCCTCCCGCCGGCGCCCGCGCGGCATCAACGGCTGCGCCGCTGCGATTGCCGGACCAGGCCGCCGCGCCGTGCCGCCCTCTTCCGGGCAGCGCCCTTATTGCCGGCCGCGCGGCTCGGCGCGCGCCGCGCAAGCTTGCGCGGCTTCTTGGGCGCCTCCAGCATGCTGCCGCGGCAGTTCTTGGCTCCGCAGCGACACGCGTAGATTTCTTCGACATTGGGCGCGTCGTCGTTGTCGCGCTGGATCTGATAATCGTAGGACAGCTCTTCGCCGGGCTGTATGGTCCGAATCGCTTCGATGAAGATGCGCTTGTTCACGGTGGTGCTTTCGCAATTCGGATCGCAACCGTGATTGATATACCGCGCCTCATTGCCGTTCACGCCGGCGTCGATCACGGTCTTCGCATCCACCGTGAACAGAAACGTATGGTTGTCGTTCGGATCCTTGTCCTCATAGCGCGCATCCGCTTGCGCGTGGCTCACGCGCTCGCCGAGATACTCGACGATCGTCGTGCCCTTGCGGATGCGCCGCGCGGCGAAGACGCCATAGCCATGGATGCGGGAGTGTCGCACTTCGAACAAGGGAGTGCGGCGGCGCTTCGAGATTTTTTTCATACGGCGATGGGTGCTTTGATGGCGGCGTGAGAGTGGTAGTCGAGGATTTCAAAATCCTCGAAGCAGTAGTCGAACAGGCTCGGCGGCTTGCGCCGAATCAAGAGCTTGGGCTGTGGGTATGGCTCGCGAGTAAGCTGCAGATCAGCCTGTTCCAGGTGATTCAGGTACAGATGGCAATCGCCGCCCGTCCAGATGAACTCGCCGACCTCGAGCTCGCATTGCTGCGCCAGCATGTGCGTCAGCAAGGCGTAGGAGGCGATATTGAAGGGCACGCCGAGCAGCGCATCGGCGCTGCGCTGGTACAGTTGACAGGACAAGCGCTTGTCGGCGACGTAGAACTGGAACAAGGCGTGACAGGGCAACAGCGCCATCTGATCCAATTCTCCGACATTCCACGCGCTCACCAGAATGCGCCGCGAATCGGGGTTGGTTTTAAGTTGTTCGACCACACGCGCCAATTGATCGATGGTGCGGCCGTCGGCGGCCGGCCAACTGCGCCACTGCTTGCCGTACACCGGCCCCAAGTTCCCGTCCTTGTCCGCCCATTCGTCCCAGATGCTGACGCCGTGCTCGCGCAGATACCTGACGTTGGTGTCGCCGGTCAGAAACCACAGAAGTTCGTAAATGATCGAGCGCAGATGCAGCTTCTTGGTGGTCACCAGTGGAAACCCGGCAGCGAGATCGAAACGCATTTGATAGCCGAACACACTCAACGTGCCCGTGCCCGTGCGATCGTCCTTGCGCGCGCCGCGCTGCCTGATATGGCGCAGGAAATCGAGATATTGCCGCATTACGCCTTCACTGCACTTAAATTGCCGGTCGCCGTGTTGCGCCGATAGGCATAAAGCATAAGCCCGGCGCCGATGACTATCATCGGCGTGGTCAACAGCATGCCCATGGTCAGCCAATCCCCGACCAGGTAGCCGATATTCGCATCGGGCAGGCGCACCCACTCGACCGTGAACCGGGCGCATCCATACACGAACAGGAACAGGCCGGTGGGCGCCAATCGGGGCCGGGGCTTGCTGGTGTACCACCAGAGTACCGAGAACAGCACCAGTCCTTCGAGGCTTGCCTCATAGAGTTGCGAGGGGTGCCGCGCGATCAGCACGCCGTCCGCGTTGGGCACCGCGAAGCCCCAAGGTAGGTCCGTCGGCTTGCCCCAGAGTTCGCCATTGATGAAGTTGCCGAGCCGGCCGAATAGAAGGCCGAGCCCCGGCAGCGGCGCCAGGAAATCGAGGACGTCGGGCATTCGCTTACCCTTGACCCGTGCGAAGACGCCGCCTGCGACCAGTACCCCGGTCATCCCGCCGTGAAAGGACATGCCGCCGTCCCAGATATGAAAGACGTTAAGCCAATTCTCGGCGATCACGTCATGGCCGTAAAAAATGCACCAACCGGCCCGGCCGCCGACGATGACGCCGATGGCGCTGTAAAAAATGAGATCATCGATATCGAGCACGGTCCAGGTCGACCCCGGTTGCTTCGCGCGGTATCGCGCCAGCCACCACGCGGCGACAAAACCGATGAGGTACATGAGGCCGTACCAGTGGACGCGCAAGGGTCCAAGGCCGAATATCGGACCGATCGAAATGGCAATGGGGTTGATATGCGGGTAGGTCAGCATACGCGCTACTTTAAACTCTCGTTCACCCGACAGAAATAGGCCTTCAAATATCGGGTCTCGGGAATGGCCGGATGCACCGGGTGGTCCGGCGCCTGTCCGCCAACTTCCAGGATCTGAAGATGCTTGTCTGCCGCCCTCGCCGCCTTGGCAATGGCATCCTGCAAGTCCTCGGGACTCACATGATAGGAGCAGGAGCAGGACACCAGCATGCCGTCGTCGGCGATCACCCGCATCGCCAGCTGGTTCAAGCGCTTGTACGCCGCGAGCGCCTTGGGTAGATCTTTCTTGCGTTTGGCAAACGCCGGCGGATCGATGACGACGGCGTCGAATCGAGCGCGCTGCTTTACCAAATCCTCCAACACATCGAAGGCATCGCCCTTGAGGGTGGTGAGCTTGCCGCCATTGGGTTCATCGACGCGATTACGTTGCGCATTGCTCGCGGCCAATTCCAGCGCGGCCGCGGAGCTGTCGACGCACAGCACCTCGCGCGCACCGCTGTGCGCCGCACGCACGCCCCAGGCCCCGACGTAACTGAACATGTCCAACATTCGCGCGCCCTTACGTATGTATTTTTCGAAGTTCCGGCGGTTGGCCGCCTGATCGAAGAACCATCCGGTTTTCTGTCCCTCTGCGAAGGGCACTTGAAACTCTAGACCGTCCTCCTGAACCCGCCCCAATTCGTCGAACTTGCCCTTGGCGGCCTCGACATAGCTGGGCAGGCCCTCCATTTCGCGAGTCGAACCGTCATTCTTGAAGAGGAGCGCCTCGCAATGCAGAACTTGCTCCAAGGCTTGCTGAATCTGCGATTTCAGCATTTCCATCCCGGCGGTCCCGATCTGCACGACGCAGGAGGAACCGTAGCGGTCGACCACCAATCCCGGTAAGCCGTCGGACTCGCCGTACACCAAACGATAATAGGGCTGTGGATAGAATCGCTCGCGTAAGGCAAGCGCCCGGCGAATTCGCCTCACCAGCCAGGCCACGTCGGGAAGCTGCCACGTCTCCAGCATGCGCGCGCTGATCAGAGACTGAGGATTGACGTACCCCAGCCCCAATGCCCGATCGTTGTGCGCCAGCACACGCACCAGCTCGCCCGCCTTGAACTTGGGTAGCGGGGTTTGCTGCGTATCGACTTCGTTGCTGAAGATCCATAGATGTCCGGCGTGCAGACGGCGATCTTCGTTGCGCTTCAGGCGGAGGACGGGCAACTCTGCCGCCAACTTGAGGTCAGACATGGGAAGTACTTCAGATATATTGTTGCGCATTCTAACTGACGCGGAGCTGTAATATGCAGCGCAATCGCCTTGCCGCAGAAACCAGCCCGTACCTGTTGCAGCACGCCGACAATCCCGTGGATTGGTATCCCTGGGGAGAGCAGGCGCTGCTCGCGGCCAAGCTCGAGAACAAGCCCATTCTCTTGTCCATCGGCTATTCGGCCTGCCACTGGTGCCATGTCATGGCGCACGAATCCTTCGAAGATCCCGACACCGCCGCCTTGATGAATCAGTTGTTCGTCAACATCAAGGTGGATCGCGAGGAGCGTCCCGACCTGGACAAGATCTACCAGGTGGCGCAGCAGCTGATCACTCATGGCTCCGGCGGCTGGCCGCTCACCATGTTCCTGACTCCCGCCGAACAAGCGCCCTTCTTCGGCGGCACCTACTTTCCCAAGGAGCCCCGCTATGGGATGCCTGCGTTCAGCGATCTGCTGCGGCGCGTGGCCGAGTACTATCGCAACCACGGCGCAGAGATCGCCCGGCAGAACCAGCAACTGAAACTCGCGTTCGCCGGTCTTGCGCCGGAACCCGCGCCCGACGACGCCACCCTGGACACCTCGCCGCTCCGCGAGGCGCGCACCGCCCTCGAGCGGTCCTTCGACGCACAATTCGGCGGGTTCAGCCAAGCCCCCAAATTTCCGCACCCGGGCAGCATCGACCGCTGCATGCGGCACTGGCACGGTACATCGGCCTCGACCAGCCCGGATCTCAAGGCCCTGTACATGGCGAGCCTCACCTTGACGCGCATGGCCGAGGGCGGCATTTACGACCAGCTCGGCGGCGGATTCTCCCGCTATTCCGTCGATGGCCAGTGGATGATTCCGCATTTCGAGAAGATGCTCTATGACAATGGCCAATTGCTGGGCGAATTCTCACGCGCGTCCCTGGCCACGGGCGAAGCGCTGTTCGCGCGCATCGCCGGTGAGACCGCGGATTGGGTGCTCCGGGATATGCGCTCGCCCCAAGGCGGCTTTTACTCCAGCCTCGACGCGGATTCCGAGGGCCATGAGGGAAAATTTTATGTATGGACTCGGGCCGAGGTCCAGGGGCTGCTGACGCCGCAGGAATATGCCGCATTTTCACGCCGTTTCGGATTGGATCGAAGCGCCAATTTCGAGGGCGAATGGCATCTGCACACCTATGAATCGATCGACGCCATTGCGGCGGTGCTGGGCGAATCGGCGCAAGGCGTCACGGCGCTGATCGCGTCGGCGCAGGCCAAATTGTTGAAAGTGCGGGAGCTTCGCGTATGGCCGGCGCGCGACGAGAAAATTCTCACCGCGTGGAATGCGCTGATGATCAAGGGACTCGCGATTGCGGCACGGGTGCTGCACCGGCCCGACTTAGGCGACGCCGCCACCGCGGCCGTCGATTTCATACGCCACACGCTATGGCGCGACGGCCGATTGCTCGCGACCTACAAGGACGGGCGCGCGCACCTGCCCGCCTACCTCGATGACTACGCCTTTCTCGCCGACGCGCTGCTCGAGCTGTTGCAAACCCGCTGGCGCAGCAGCGACTTGCAGTTCGCACGGCAGCTGGCCGATGTCCTGTTGTCGCAGTTCGAGGATGAGACCGGCGGATTTTTCTTCACCGCCGCCGACCACGAGCAGCTCATCCATCGCAGCAAGACCTTCAGCGACGATTCTCTGCCGTCGGGCAATGGGGTCGCGGCATCGGTGCTGTGCCGCCTCGGATACCTGCTCGGCGAGCTACCCTATCTGGACGCCGCCGAACGCACCTTGCGCGCGGGGTGGCCCATGCTCCAGCAATACCCCCAGGCGCATATGAGCCTGGCGAACGCACTGGAGGACTTTCTGGCATCGATGCAAATCCTGATCGTTCGGGGCGACGCGCCGCAGATCGAGCCCTGGTCTGCCAGCTTCAGCGCCTTGTACGCACCGACGCGCATGATATTCGCCATCCCCCGCGATGCCGCGGAGCTCCCGCCCGCGCTCGCCGCGAAACACGCCGCGGCCGGCACCGTGGCCTATGTGTGCACGGGCATGACGTGCTCGGCGCCGCTCACGGACTTGGGGGAGATCGCACGCGAACTCTCCTTGCGCATCAACGAAGCTCCAGCCGCGGGACCCTAGGGTGCCCGCGCTGCATCCTGCGATATCAGCCGAACCCGGACGAGGGCTCGGCTGATACCGCCCGATGCTCACCGTGCGGCCTCGAAGAGAAACCAGGCGCGATGCTCGGCCTCGTCGATCCAGTTCTCGATCAGGCTGGCCGAGGCGATGTCGCCATACTCGCCGCAAAGGGCGTGCGCGCTCCTCAGGCCGGCCGTCAATTGCTTGTTGTCTTCCAGAAGTTCCACGAGCATGTCCTCGGCGGCGACGCGCTCCTTGTCGTTGTCGGCGATGCGCTGAAGCCGGGCGATGTGCCCGATGGAACGCAAGGTCGTCCCTCCAATCTTTCTGACGCGCTCGGCAATAGCGTCGGTCGCAGCGAGTATCTGCCCGCTCTGTTCGTCCAGAAGCAGATGATAGTCGCGGAAATGCGGCCCTGATATATGCCAATGGAAATTCTTGGTCTTAAGGTACAGCGCGAACATGTCCGCCAGGACGGCTGTCAAGGCGGAGGAAATCTTCGCGGTTGCATGCGGCTCGAAATCTGCGCTCGAATCGAGCGGCTCGATCCGCCGAAGTTCTGTTTCTCGAAGGTTCATGGTTCCGGTCTCCTGCTGGTTCAGTGTTTGCACCGCATGGCCACGCCATGCCTGAAGCCACAAGATGGAACAGTCGGGTTGATAGTGGAAGTGAATTGCTTCTATTCCACTGATAGATAGATTCTATGATCGACGTTCTGCCGTGCAGTGACCTCGTTGGAGCTCGAGTCGAGCTGCGATAATTGCTATGCTGGGTCGGTTCCGGTTCTCATTCGAGCATCACGTGACGCGCCCGAAGAAGACATTCACAGCACTGCTGGGGCCCTCGCGCTCGAAGTTCTCGTCCTCGCGCAAGCAGCTGGCCGCCGAGGACAATCCAGCGCTCCAGGCAATCTGGCATGCGGTCTGCGCCATTCCACGGGGTCAGGTTTCCACGTACGGCGCCGTTGCCCGTGCCGCCGGATTTCCCGGCCGCGCGCGCCAGGCGGGGTTTGCTTTGAGAGTAGGGCCAAAGGCGCTGAATCTGCCGTGGCATCGCGTGGTCGGTGCGGGCGGGCGCATCGTGTTTCCGAAGTCGTCGGCCGAGCACAAAGAACAGGCCCGACGCCTGCGCGCCGAAGGGGTGTCGGTTCAGAATGGCCGCGTGTCGCGTTTTAACGTGACGCGGGTCGACGATCCGTAGTCGATGGACAATGCAGCGAGCGAGTACTCGCGGCTCAGTCGGCCTGAGGCTTGGGTCCGATGTAGTTCGCCGAAGGGCGGACAATGCGATTGTCCTTCCGCTGTTCCACGATATGCGCCGTCCAGCCGAAGATGCGCGCCATTGCGAATGTCGCGGTGAAATAATCCTTCGGCAATCCGAGCGCCAGATAGACCACGCCCTTGTAGAACTCGAGATTGGCGCGCAGCGAACGCGTCTTGTGCGCCGTCTGCGCGACGAACGCATCGTCCACCGCCTTCAGGGTCTCCAACAGACGCCTCTGATGAGCGTCGGACGCGATCCGTTCAGCCAGCACCTTCACGATTTTCGAGCGCGGATCGACGACACGATATTCACGATGACCCATGCCCATGACGAGTCGGTGCTCAGCCAGGCACCGCCTGACGAATTCCGCGGCGTTGGCAGGATCACCCACTTCTTCAGCCATTTCGAGCGCGCCCTGATCGGCCGCGCCATGCAGCGGTCCGAAAAGCGAGCCCATCGCCGCCCCCAGGGCGGAAGCGGCCGGAGCCAGCGTGGATGTCACGACGCGGGCTGTAAACGTACTTGCGTTGAAGCTGTGATCGATCTGCAGAATCTGCAACTGCTCAAAAATTCCGACCATTTGCTCGGTCGGAATCCGACCGTGCAGCAACTGCAAAAACCGCTCGCCATAACGGCGTGTGTCGGGATATGGAACCGGGGTTCTTCCGGAACGCAGCGCAAACAGCATGGCGTGAGCGGTGGGCAGCCGGGCAGCAACCACCAGCCCTTCCTGCTCGTCATCGGTACGCCCGATCCTTCCCGCCGCTGCGCCGACAGCCATCAACGGCATCGCTGCTTGCAGAGTAGCCATCGGATGACCGCCCAGGCGCGACAACTGCGCCAGCGTGTCCGCGAGGTCGGCCGGTAGTCGCCCGGCCTCCCATAGAAAATCTTCGAATTCCTTCAGCCGAGCCGCAACGGGGAGGTCGCCAAAGACGATCAGGTGCGCCACTGCGGCAAAGGGGTATTGCACGAGTTTTTCGATGGGATAACCACGGTAGTACAGCCGCCCGGCTTCACCGTCCACCAATGAAGTCGAGGTGCTGTCGACCACCACGCCTTCCAAGCCTTTCTTTATGTCGACTACTGCGTTCATATGTGTCTCCGGCTGGCAATCCACGATAAGGCGCCTGCGTGCGTGCCGCCAGACGGTGGAAGTGATGGAAGTATCAGGAAGACGGATAAGGCGCAGTTCCTGCGGCGACCCGCACCCGCTATCCTCTGCGGCCATGCACATCGAACGTAATGAATTGCGGTGCTTTCACGCCGTCATCGATACCGGCGGCTTCAGCCGCGCCGCGGAACGACTGGATCTTTCACAGTCGGCGGTCAGCCAAACCATCGCGAATCTGGAGCACCGGCTGGGCACGACACTGCTGCGTCGCGGCAGCCCGCCGCAGCCTACGGAGGCCGGAATCCGCCTGCTGCGTTTTGCGGAAGCCACGCTGAACGAGGAACGTGAAGCCCTGGCGGACATCGGTCAAATCAAATCCGGAGCTCTGTCGACCTTGTCGCTTGCGCTGTCGCCGGCAGCGAATTCACGAGTCGGCGTCGCGCTCCTCAAGGAATTCTGCGAGCGCAATCCGCTGACGCGGCTCAAAGTCGTCGTCGCGCCCAGTCGTGAAATCGTGCACGGCGTGGGCGAGGGTCGCTGGGAACTTGGCTTCGGGCCGTTCCATCACAACATGCCGGGGCACTTCGCACTGCATCCCTGTTTTTCCGAGACCAGACGCCTGATGATCGCCCGTGATCATCCCGCCCGTGAGGCACTGCGTCGCGACGCAGTCGGCGTCATGCGCCAATTGCCGCTGGTCACCTCATATCTTGATGAGACTGCGCGGCGCTCCACCGGCGAGCGGCTGCGCGACGCCTTTGGCTCGGTGTGGGAAGTCAGTCACATGGAACTGCGGCTGGCGCTGGTCGCCGACGGCAAAGGCGTTACCTATGTGTCGGATCTCCTTGCGCCGGTGCCGTCTCAACTGGTCCCCGTCGAAGGGCTGCCGTACTCGAACATCGACCGGCAGGTCGGCGCGTACTGCTTGAAACACCAGCCCTTATCCCAGGCGGGCACCCGCTTCCTTGCTTTGTGCCATGAAAAGTGGCCCAAAAAAGGATAGGGCGAGCCCACGATCGTCGTGCTGGCATCAAGCCCCGATCGACCGGCTCCGAATATCGGCGGCTATGCGCCTTTTCAGTTCACCGTGCAGCGCCTCGGAATAAACCGGCGCGGCATTCCAGTCGAGCGCCCAAGGCTGGGCGGTTCGCGTCGCCTCGGGCTCCGTGGCGTGGCGCGGGAAGATGTGCGCATGCAGCGCCGGATCGACATTGCCGTATATCGCGTAGTTGATGCGCAGGGCCGCAGTGACGGCCAGCAAGGCGTCGCCGACCATCGCCATGTCGGATAAGAACTGAGCGCGCAATTCGGGAGGCAGCGCATTCAAATGCGGCACGACCGGGTCGGGCAGCAGCAGGCAATAGCCGGTCAGCACCTGGCGCTCGCCCATGACTACCCAGCCGGAGCGCAGTCTGGCGACCGCCGCCGCATAGGTTGCGGCCCGACAGCGATCGACCATGGTGTGTATGACGGTGGGCGGCGTCATTGACCGAGGGCTTTCGCCACCGCCGCGGTATCGACCGGCGCGGCAGAGTTGCCGAAATTCGAGCGCAAATAAGAGAACAACGCGGCGGCATCCGCGGGTTTCATCCAACCGAATTGCAGCATCTGCGTGGGATAGCGGCCCGCGGGCATGGAGGGGGGTCTTTGTCCCTTGATCACCCACCGCGCCAATTGCGCCGGGTCGCCGAGCACCACCGGTGATCCGGCCAAGCTCGGATACACGCTGGGAATGCCCACACCGTTTTGCTGATGGCAGGGGACACAGTTGCCGCTGTAAATGCGCGCGCCGACTTCCGCCGTCGCATCGCTTGCGACGGCTGCAGCGGCCGTGGCCGCACCCGCGCTTGCCTGCGGTTCTCCGGGCTTTTTTTTCGCTGAGCAGGCCGCAATAGCAGCCGCCAGCAAAAGAATTGCCAATACGTTTCGCGTCGACATGTGGTAAATCGTAGCAAATGCTGAAGCGGAGTTCCTCCATGTTACGAATAGGTGTCATGCTGCGGTTCGCCGCGGCGCTGCGGTTGGGTTCCGTAGCCGTGGCCGCGGCCGCTTGGGCTTTCGCGCCGTCGGCGCTCGCACAGGCACCGGCCGAAGACGCCTTGAAGCGGATCATCGAGGAAGGCAATCCGGCCTATGTCGATTGGTCGGGCGCATCGGGCGATCGCGATCAGATCGGAAGAATGTATGAAGCCAATGGATATCGCCTGTTCTGGAGCGATGGCCAGAAACCGACGGCGTCGGCGATTTCTCTATTGCAGCAGTTGCGGTTTGCCGGCGAACGTGGGTTGGATCCCGAGGACTATCCCGGCAATCGTCTAGCCTACCTGTTGACCGATTTGATCGATGCGCCGCATTCCGGCATTGAGCAATGGGCCCTATTTGATGCCGGCTTGTCGCTGGCCGGCATGCGATTCCTGTCGGATGTTCATTTAGGACGAATCGATCCGTCGACCATGGGGCACGATCTCAGCGTCGGACGCATCAAACTCGATATCCCCACCACCCTCGCCCATCTCTCGACAGCGGTGAACGTTGCCGTCGCCGTCGATGCACTGGAACCCCAGTTCAGTCACTACGCTCTCCTGAAGAAGCAGCTGTCGCACTATCGAGCCCTAGCGAGCGAGGAAGGACTCACCGACTTGCCCGCATTGCCCGCAAAGTCGCTGAAACCCGGCGACGACTATGCGGGCTCCGCGAAGCTGCTGCACCTGTTGGTCGCACTCGGCGATGCGCCGCCTCCGGCGCCGGACGCACCCCCACCGCAATCCCTCTCCCCGCCGCTGGTCGACGCCCTGAAGCATTTTCAAGGCCGGCATGGCGAAAAGGCGGACGGCGTACTCGGCGCCGCAACGTTCACCCAGCTCACGCGGCCTCTCGGCCAGCGCGTGCTGCAAATCGAACTCACCATGGAACGCTGGCGCTGGCTGCCGTCCGAACTCGTGACCGCACCCATCATCGTCAACATCCCACAGTTCCGTCTGTTTGCATTCGAGTCGACAGCCGATTCGGAAGCACAGATACGTCAGATGGATGTGATCGTGGGCAAGTCCTTCGACAAGACCCAGACGCCGGTGTTCGCCGCCGACATGACCTATCTGATTTTCAGGCCCTATTGGGAAGTGCCGTACAACATCGCGCTGAAGGAGATCGTACCGACGGCGCGCAACAAACCGGCCGACATCGAGCGGCGGCAAATGGAAATCGTGAGCGGCTACGGCGACTCTGCCACGGTGATGCCGAATACCGTCGAGAACGTCGAGCTGGTCGCCAAGGGGACGCTGCGGCTGCGGCAGCGTCCGGGTCCGAACAATTCCCTGGGGCTGGTGAAATTCATGTTCCCCAACCCCTACAATGTGTATCTGCACTCGACCCCTGCGCAAGCCCTGTTTGCGGAAACCCGCCGGGATTTCAGCCATGGCTGCATTCGGGTCAGCGATCCCGCCGGATTGGCGCAATACGTATTGCGCGATTCACCGGAATGGACGCGCGAGAAAATTCTCGCCACGATGAACGGCGACAAGCCTCTCACGGTGACGCTCAAGAATCACATACGCGTGTTCATCGTCTACGGCACCGCGATAGCCACCGAGAAGGGAAATGTGCTCTTCTTCGACGATATCTATCGGCACGATGAGCGGCTGGAAAAGGCGCTCGAAGCGAGGCGCGTGCGGAGCTAACCCCTCCAAGTCCGAAATGCGCCCGTGTCCAAGTGCACGAAATCCGACGCGCGGTAGTATCCGACGCCGCCGCGTTTCAGCTCCAAGGCATGGGCGGCGAGATCCGCACAATTGATACCGGACATACGCACATCGATGGCGCGTCCTTCGATATGCAGACTATGTCGTGCAACGCCCGTGCTCCGCTCGTGCAATCGCGCGTTGGTCTGAGGAGACCGGTAGCCTGAGATCACGCTGAACACGGGATCGACGCCCACCGAATCGGCCACTTGGACCAGGTAATCCATCAGGCCGGGATCGATGGGGTGGCGTTCGCCGGTGCGGAAATCTCTCAGCAACGCTTCGATGGCCGAGAGCGCCGCGGGCACATAAACCCCATCACGGAAGTATTCAATGTCCAGCCGCTCATCGGTATGCAGATTGAGCAGCGCAATGCGCTTCGGCGCAGCAACACGGTGTTCACCGTCTTCTTGGCCCCTGACTGCGGCCCGATTTGCCGCCGTTTCCCGGCTGCGCGCAGTTCCCGCCAGCAACCCCGCCGCCGACACGCCGGCCAGCGCGCCGCCTGCTGCCAAAATCCGGCGCCGGCTCCACGTCATCGACGTCCCCTGTCGGTGAGCAGCCGGCCGCCGTCGAGCGCCAGCACCGTGGCACGCGGGAAGAAGTTGAATTCCGAGGCGGACGCCCAGGTGTAGGCGCCCATCGCACGGCCGACGACGAGGTCGCCCACGTCGAGCTTGGGCAATTCCAAGTGTTCGTTGATGACGTCGATGCTGTCGCAGGTCGGGCCGGCGAACACGGAGGGGTATGTGTCGCCGGCGGGCACCAGCGCCTCCACAGGGTAAGTCGCGTGATCGTACACCTGGCCGCTGTAGCTGCCGTACAAGCCATCGTCGAGGTAGTACCACCAGCGGCCGCCGCGCTGCGCGCGCCCCATCACCGAGGTCACCGAGACCGCTGCCGGCGCGGCGATGTAGCGGCCCGGTTCAGCGATGATGCGCATCGACGGCGGGAGTTCCTGCAATGCCGCGCGAATCGGCGCGCAGAATTCTTCGATGGGCATGCAATTCTGCATATACTCCACCGGAAAACCGCCGCCGATGTCCAGGATACCGGGGGCGTGGCCCGTCTGCGCGGCAAGGCCCATCAGGCCGCTGCATCGGGCGATCGCCTCGACGAACATCGCGGGGCCCGCCGCTTGCGACCCGACGTGGAACGACAGGCCGTCGATCTTGATCCGCAATTCGGCCGCCAGCTGAAATAAGTCGGCAACCGCCTCGGGTTCACAGCCGAACTTTCTCGACAAATCGCATCGAGCCTCGGGGCTGCTGAACGCGACGCGGATCAGCAGCGAGGAGCGATTGCGATACTTCACGAACTTGCGCAGTTCATCGGGGTTGTCGATGACGAATCGATCGACACCGTAGGCCAAGGCGGTGCGAATGTCGCTGTCGCGCTTGATCGGGTGCGTATGAATGCAACGTTCGGGCGCCACCTTCAGGCGCCGCACCAATTCCACTTCGCCATTGGTCGCCAAATCGAAAAAGGCACCTTCGGCATGCAGCGCGTTGATGACCGAAGAATGCGGCAGGGGCTTCAGGGCGTAGTGAAGATCGACGCCGGCCAGCGCCGCCGCGAGGCGCCGATATTGCCCGCGCACGCGCTCGACATCGATGACGAACAACGGCGAGCCATAGCGGGCCACCAGGTGCTTGATCGACTCGTGCGCGAACGGATCCCCTGCGGGATCCAGCTCCAGTGGTTCGTCGGCGAGGGAGGAACTCGGACTCAGCACGGTGTTGGCCAACTTAACTCACGCTCAGTTCGAGAGAATCGTCGCCCATGCCGCTGGCCCGCTGCAGACGGTCGAGAATCGCCGCCCAGCGTTCATCCTGGGGCAGGCTTTGAACGAAAATCCTGACGCAACCGGCGCGGTCCAGGGTTCGTAGATGGTTGTAGAGATTGTGCGCGTAAACGTCGGGCCTCTTGCCCGCATTGATCCAGGTCATGTGGCGCTGGGTCTGCAGCGGCGGCCGCATGGCGAGTACCGCCACCTTTTCCTCGCGCGCGGTAACCTCGCCGGCGCGCACTTCGAGGTCGTCAGACGGCACGATTTCCAGGGGGGTGGAGGGCGCATAGTGCAGGGCGCGATCTCCCGGGGTGCGGGGAGCGAATCCACCGATCGCGAGGTTCCCGACCACCTGTTCGAGCTGCGAGCGGGTGATGAAGCCGGGCCGCAGCAAGCGCGCCTCATTGTTGAGACAGGAGACGATGGTCGACTCCAGGCCTATCGGGGAATCCCCGCCATCCAGGATGACGCCGACCGCATCGCCCAGCTCATCGCGCACATGCTCAGGCTTGGTCGGACTCAAGCGCCCGTAGCGATTCGCGGATGGCGCCGCGATGCCGCCGCCAAAGGCGTTCAACAGCTGCTGCGCTATGGGATGCGAGGGAACGCGGATTCCGATGCTGTCCTGGCCGCCCGTCACGATGTCATTGACGTTTTCCGCCTTGGGCAGAATCAGGGTCAGGGGGCCGGGCCAGAACTTGGCGGCCAATTGTTCTGCTACCGGCGGCAGCGAGGACACCCAGCGATGCAGGTATCGAGGATCGTCCAAATGCACGATCACCGGATGATTGGGCGGACGCCCTTTGACCTCGAAAATCTTGCGCACGGCCGCCGGATTGGAGGCATTCGCCCCAAGTCCATAGACGGTCTCGGTCGGAAACACCACCAGATCGCCGGCGCGCAAGGCTTCGACGGCTTCTTCGATTTCGGTCTGAGTAGCTCTTACCACGTACCCATGATATCAAGACTGCGATAGCAGCAAAGCTTGCTGTCGCTTCCGAGAGGCCGATCTGTGGCGCAATGCCGCTTTTGCTCGTGCGAACGGGCAACTTTGCTTTACTTCACACGGGTGTCAACTGTCGGCGGAAGGATACATTGCATGAATACCAAGTCGAGCCAGCGCCCGAACTTGAATCCCACCTCGTGAAAATGGCCGACGCTGGTGAATCCAAGGCTGCGATGCAGGCCGATCGAGACGGCATTGTCGGCGTCGATTCCGGCAATCATGACATGCTTGGAGCCGGCGGCGGCGCGCGCCAAGAGTTCGACTACCAGCGACCGACCGATACCCTGCCCGCGGCGGTCCGCTCGCACGTGGACGCTGTGCTCGACGCTGTGCCGATAGCACGGCCACGCCCGAAATTCACCGAAGGTGCCAAACCCGGCGATGCCCGATGCGTCCCGCGCCACGACCATGGGAAACCCGTGCTCCCGTTTCGCATCGAACCAGGTTTCCCCGCGGGCCGGCGTAAATTCCTCTTCCGAATAGACCGCGGTCGAATTGCGAATGACTTCGTTGTAGATCGCGAGAATCTGCGGAAGATCGTGGCGGGAGGCGTTGTCTATCAGGGACGCCACGGCAGGCTCAATCGAGATAGGCCGGAAATTTCGGCAGCGCTTGGAAATCCTGCGGATCGTGCTGCACGATCAAATGCGCCTTCGTGTTCTTCACGATCCTCTCGATGCGTTCCATCGAGGCCAGCGTATCCGCACGGCTCAAGTTCATCATGGGTACGCGCATGAACTCACGATTCGCCCGCGAATGGTAGAGATCCCCGGAGAGAATGACGGTACCGGCCTTTTGCAATTTGAGCTCGAGCACTTGGTGCCCCGCGGTATGTCCGGGCGCTCTGAGAATTCGGACCGTCCCATCGCCGAATACATCGTAGTCGCCGTCGATCATTTGCGTCTTCGCCGTCTTGTAGCCGCTGAATGTCTCCGGAACGACGCCGGAGGGCGGCGTAGCCGAAAGCGCGGCGTTGAGTTCAGTCTTGTTGAGGATCCAAACCGAGTCGGGGAAGGCGTTCGCGTTGCCGGTATGATCGAAGTGAAAGTGCGAGAACGCCACGTAACTCACATCCTTCGGCGTCAAAGCCAGCGAATGCAGCTGTTCGACGAGCGTGATGGGTACGGTCACGTGGATGCCCGGCAACACGTCCACCCCTTCCTTGGTCGCGGCGAATTTGTCGCCGAGGCCCGTATCCCACAGCAATACGCCCTTGGGATGTCGAATCACGAAGCACGGATCGGCGATGTCTCCCGGCTTGCCGTCGTATTCGCCCGTATCGGAGAACATCCCCATGTCTTTGAATGAGGCATGCCCGCAATCGAGCGCATAGAGCCGCACATCGGCGGCGGCCATGCTGCATACGGGAGCGAGCCAAGCGGCCACGGAAAGCGGCGCCATCATTGCCCACGCGAGTGTTTTCGATTTCATCTCATTCACGATCGTCACCTGCGCCCGGACTATCTCAGCGGCATAGTTTAGACCAAAGTCTATAGGCCGCGAGCCACTCTGCCGCTGCAGCGGTAGCGGCGCAGATTATGACCAATACCTCTCACCGGGCCCGACCACGCCCGGCACTACCAGTCCTCGGATATCGGCTAGCTCCGTTCACCGGACTGCCTTAGCATAGGCGTATGCACGGACCCGGTCATGACCCTGAGCATGAGCACGAGCACAGCACCTTAAGTCCGCTGGAGCTGCGAGTTCGCGCCTTGGAGACCGTGCTCACTCAGAAGGGTTACGTCGATCCCGCGGCGCTCGATGCGCTGATCGACACCTATCAAACCAAGATCGGCCCACGCAACGGGGCGCAAGTCGTGGCGCGCGCCTGGTGCGACCCCGCATATCGACGCTGGCTGCTCGAGGACGCTACGGCGGCAATCGCTTCCCTGGGCTTCTCGGGACGGCAAGGCGAACACATGGTGGCCGTCGAGAATATGCCGGAGCAGCACAACCTGGTGGTGTGCACGCTGTGCAGCTGCTATCCGTGGCCCATCCTCGGGCTGCCGCCCACCTGGTACAAGAGTGCGCCCTATCGCGCTCGAGTGGTCAAGGACCCGCGCGGCGTGCTCGAGGAGTTCGGCGTGAGGTTGCCCGAGACGGTGCGCATCCGCGTGTGGGATTCGACGGCCGAGGTACGCTATCTCGTGGTGCCGCAACGCCCAACGGGATCCGAACATCTCTCCGAGCGCGAACTCGCTGATCTCGTGACTCGCGATTCCATGATCGGCACCGGTCTGCCGCTTCAGCCGCGCAGCTCGTCGGCGGGCGCGTCCCCATGAGCTACCGCTCAAACGCCGATCTCGGCGGTCAGGACGGGCACGGCGCCGTGCATCCGGAACCCGAGGGTGAACTGTTTCATGCGGCCTGGGAGCCGCGGGTTCTGGCGCTGACCCTGGCCATGGGCGCGACCGGCCTGTGGAATATCGACACCAGCCGCGCCGCGCGTGAGACGCTCGCCGATTATGGGGAACTCAGCTACTACCAGATCTGGCTGGCAGGACTGGAAAAGCTCCTGCTGCAGACTGGCGCGGTACAGGCGGACGAGATCGTGCAGGGTCGAGTGATGCAGCCCGCCCTCCCCACCCGAAGTGTATTGCGCGCTGACCAGGTCGCCGCCGTGCTGGCGCGAGGCTCGCCGACGGCGCGATCACCGTCGAGCCCCGCGCGCTACTCAACGGGCCAATGGGTGCGTACCAGCGCGGTCGCGCCCCAGCATCACACTCGCCTGCCCGCCTATGCACGCGGCAAGCGCGGCATCATCGAGCGGATCCATGGCGCTCATGTGTTTGCCGATGCGCATGCCCAAGGCCTCGGCGAACAACCACACTGGCTGTATACGGTCGCGTTCGATGAAAAGGAACTCTGGGGCGCAAACACAGGTCGCCGGCAATCCACGGTCTCAGTGGACGCCTGGGAGCCCTACCTGGAACCGGGATGAACACCTCGCCTGCCGATCTACCGGGCTTCCCGCGCGATTCCGAGGGTCCCGTGTTCAAGGAACCCTGGGAAGCGAAGGCCTTCGCCATGGTGCTTGAGTTGCACGAGCGCGGCTTGTTTACGTGGACCGAATGGGCTGAGACCTTGGCGCATGAAATCCGCGCCGCACAGTCGGCCGGCGACGCCGATTCAGGCGACACGTACTATCGACACTGGCTGCGCGCGCTCGAATCCATGGTCGCGCGCAAGGGCGCGACATCCAACGAGGAACTCGGCAGGTATCGGCACGCGTGGGCTGAAGCCGCCGAACGTACGCCGCACGGCCAACCCGTGGAACTACGATCACACGACAGCGAATAACACGATTGAGGAAACATCTTCGGACCTAGCGTAGCGCTGCCCACGATGCTTGGCGCGGAGTGACGCCTGGTCCGGGCGCTTGCGTGATACGGCGAGTTCGCGTCGCCGGAGCAAAGTGGGCCATTGCCCCGTTTAGTCGCTATGTATCCCGACGCACAGAGCGGTTTGCGGTGGGCGCGGACAATGGTCAGGCATTCAAACAACACGAAGGATTAGTGTGTTTAGCCTAGGCTCTACCGCAAACGTGTTTGGCTGCGGTGGCCGCTGCGCAATAGTAGGGCGCTTTACACTGGCCCTGATCATTGCTGCCTGCTTTTGCGGCTGCTCAACGCTTCCGCCGGGAGCGAATTTCCCCAAGACCGTGTCCGTGGCCCTCGCTCATCCGGAAGAAACGAGCCTCGGCAGGCAGTTTGAAAGCGCGGCAAGCGAGCATGGCGGAAATTCCGGACTTCGCATCATTACGCTCGGCGTCGACGGGTTCCTGACTCGAATGCAGATGATCGGTGCCGCCGAGCGCACTTTGGACCTTCAATACTTCATTTTTCGCGGCGACGAGACCGGCCGGCTGCTGACTTCCGGTCTGTTGCGCGCCGCCGACCGCGGCGTGCGCGTGCGCGTACTGATAGATGACGGAGCGACGGTCGCCGGAGACGAACAGATCAATGCTCTGCATGCCTACCCGGGGGTGCAAATCCGCGTATTCAATCCCTTCGCGTATCGCGGGCACAACAAGCTGTTGCGAGGGGTTGAATTTCTGTTCAACGCCTCGAGGCTCGACTACCGGATGCACAATAAGCTGTTGGTCGCCGACAACGCGGTGGCTCTCATCGGCGGACGCAACGTCGGCAATCAATACTTCCAGGTCGACCCTGAATCTCAATTCGCCGACGACGATCTCTTTGTCGCGGGTCCGCTCGCCGCCAGACTCTCCGGGACATTCGACGAGTACTGGAATAGTGGGTTGGCGATTCCCGCCGAAGCATTGGTACGCGGGGATGGCGAACGTGCGAATCCCGGGCGGCAGGCGAGAGACGAAAAACAGTTGCAGCAACTGCAGATCGGCGGCGTCGACTATCTTGCGCGGATTGCGAGCGGCGAGCCGTATGCCGGCATGATATCGGGCAGACTGCCCCTCGTCTGGGCGCAAGCGCAAGTGGTCTGTGACAGTCCCGACAAGAAGCAGGTAGAAAACGGCAAGTTGGCGGGCCGGTTGATGAGTCGGCCTGTAGCCGATACCGCCCGCGCGGTGCAATCAGAGTTGCTGATGGTGACACCGTACTTCGTACCTGTGGAGGAAGAACTGCAGCTGTTGCAAGGCCTGCGGCAACGCAAGGTTCGTGTGCGTATCTTGAGCAACTCGCTGGAGACGAACCCCGACCCTGTTGCGCAATCCGGATACCGGCGCTTTCGCACGCCGCTGCTGAAGGACGGTGTGGAACTGCATGAGATCCGCTCGCTTCTGGGTAATGCTCGGGGCAGCGGCCAGACGGCCAGGCTGTCGCGCTATGGCAATTACGCCTTGCACGCGAAGCTATTTGTTTTCGACCGACGGAAGCTGTTCATAGGTTCGATGAACTTCGATCAGCGTTCGTTCCGTATCAATACCGAGGTGGGCTTGATTATCGACAGTGAGTCGCTGGCTCAGCAAACCGCGCAGCGTTTCGAGGCCATGATCCGGCCGGAGAACGCCTATACGCTGGCATTGCACCCGGTTCAGCCGGGAAGTGCAACGCACCTGGTATGGATCACCGAAAATGAGGGTAAGACGGTCGAATTTTCCCGGGAACCGGCCCACAGCGACTGGCAAAGACTGAAGGTCAAACTCTTCTCGCTGCTGCCGCTCGACAGGGAATTATGAAGCGGTGCAGGGGCACCACACATCTCGCGTGGTGCCCGTGAACTCAATGTATCCGCTGTAAATCAGCTGATCAGTCGTCCTTCTTGATGATCAGGTCGTTGTGGACTGACTTTACATGCTCGGTAGCTCGCGCGATGGAGACAGCCTCATCTATTGCCTCCTGGGTTCTGGCGCTGCCGCTCAGCCAAACGACGCCATTCTTATCCGTGTCGACATGAATGCGCCCGAGGCTCGTTAGATGTTCTGCGGCGAGCTTGGTCTTGATCTTCGTCGTAATGGCCGAATCCTTGACGAACGCCTCCGGATGGGAGCGATCCTTATCCGCATCGTCGGCCAAGACCGCAACGGACCCAAGAAACGTACAAAGGGTCAATCCTGCAATTACATATTTGGTGTTCATCATCTATCCTTATTTGGAAACATTTTCGTCGTGATGGCCGTCTCGGTGCTCATCGTGGCGCCCGTCGTCCCGCACTCGCTCGATGACAATCGACTGGCGGTAAACCCGTTGTGCAGTTTTTCCGGACAAGAGGCGACAGGCTGCGCCGGATTCGCGGCGTGATCTGTACGTTGGCACACACAGCCGGATATACGGGGAAGGCTGCGTTAAGTGCGGTAGCGTCCCGACAAGCTGGATCGCCTGTGCTGTAGTGAGGAGTCGGACATCATTGTTGCCACAATTCCGACACGCATTGACGAGTTCTCTTTCTTGTCGTCAGCGCGGTGCACGGTATTCTCTAAATGTCGGAGATCTATTGGGGAGTCACCATGAATCGCCTACTGACCGTAATTGCTGCGACCGGCGTGATATTCACCAGCGCGCAAGCGCTGGCGGTTGATTCCGTCAGACAGTCGACGATGAGCAAGCGTCAGATGATCGTACAGATCGTCGGCTGCATGAAGAAACGAATGGCTGCCGATAAAAGCAGCTCATACAATGAGGCGATGAAGGCGTGCAAACATCAAATAAACAAGGAAAGCGACAACCTGGAATCCGGCGCTCTAGTGGCGTCCGACAGTCCGGCGAAGCCATGAACCACCGTCAAGGCGCAATCGACGCCGTGACCTGAGGTGGGTCCAGCGCAGTCCGGGTCCAACTTCCGTCCTTCTGCCGATCGAGCTCATACGCCGGCCAGTAGTGCTTGTCGAGCTTCAGGGTGATCACGTCCGTTTGACCGTTCCAGCTCACCGTCTTCAAGCGTAATGACGCTCGATCAGGCTTACCGGTGACGGCCCTGATGAATGCGTCAAGGTCGGCCGTGGGCTGACCATCGACTTCGGTGATGCGCCTGCCCGCGTACAGCCCGTAATGCGTTGCCGGCGAGCCGTAAAAGAAAAAGGACACGAAGACGCCGTACGGAGCGATCCCGCGCTGCGCGGCCATGGCGCGATGCGGGGCTTGAAGTGTGGCGCCGGCCCAGATCAGCACGCGATCGACGTCGCGGCCGTCGAGTGCCACCGTTTTCATCTGCAGCGTCTTCTCGGCGCCGTCGCGCCAAACGCTCACTTTGACCTCGGGACTCTGCACGGCGCGCTCGACCTCGCGGAAGCGATTCACCACCTTCCCGTCGATGGCGAGCACCAGATCGCCGGGTTCCAGCAGCGCCGCGGCGGGTGAGCCCGCCACCAGCCTATCGATACCGAGCACCTGCCGGCGCTGCGGGTTGTGCTCCTCGAAGCGCCGTACCCATTCATCCGGCAATCCCAGCCCGCGGGCGCCCGCCAGCGACTGCACATTGAACTCCGCTTCGAAGGAATACAGCGGCCGACCGTCGGCCACCACACCGATCATCTCCGAGACCAGCTCCACCGGCATGCCGCGGTTGACCTGTTCGAGCTCGCGCTGCGATTCGAACGCGAAACTCGACCACAGCGCGAGCACATTGCCTTTTTCATCCGCCAGCACACCGTCGTAGTCACCCGGAGGGTTGATGAGACTCACCGCCTCTAGATTGCTGTCGCGAAAGCGCAGCGTGCGCGACAACGGGAACGAGACCACATCCACACTGGATATCTGGGTCTTCTGCGACAGGATCTTCGAATCGGCGCGCTGTCCCACCACCCAAACATCATCGCCGGCGCTCAAGGGTTTGGTGAGCAGAGTCGCCGCGCGCACCGGCGTCGCGCCGATCGACTTCGGGTCGTAAGCCACCACGGCAAGATTGTGCAGTGGGTGAATGAACACGACCTTGCCCGGCACCTCGACCGTGCCGGCAAATGTGATTCGCACATCTCCCATGGCGATCGGCACCGTGTTGCGGTCGATCGCCACCAGCCCGCGCTCGGCGTCGACGATGACGCCCGTGCCGTGATAGTTCTTCTCGGTGACGCCGGACACGGAGTACGGCATGT
>Ga0185299_10003204_pt1 | contig 22489 bp, 24 predicted proteins | sample PaiPotPPA55metaG_FD_128002 | JGI IMG/M metagenome (GOLD analysis project Ga0185299, IMG submission 128002) | Iron sulfur acid spring bacterial and archeal communities from Banff, Canada, to study Microbial Dark Matter (Phase II) - Paint Pots PPA... ... | reverse complement strand
CACCGCCTTCGCGCTCGAAGGCGAGCTTGACCCCGCGCAACTGCGCAGCAATGCTTTCGAGCTTGAGTGGCCGCCGCGGAGCGGCCGCAAACAGTCGTTCCCGGAGGTCGATCGCGCAGCGTGGTTCTCTCCCGAGGAGGCGCAGCGGCGCATTGTTGCGGGCCAGCGCGAGCTCATCAGCCGGCTGCTCGCCATGCTCGGCTCGTAGGGGCGGGGCACCGCCTCGCCCTCGTCCAAACGCTCGCGGCTGCCGCGGCCGGGCGACGCAATGCGTCGGCCTGCGAAGATTCCACAGGTCTCTGCTACGCAGCCTCGTGCTGCATCCGCCACATCGCCGCGAGGCGCTGCTCCATGGTCCTTGGCTTGTCGAGAAAGAGCCGCGCGGCGATGCGTTCGGCGCCAGCAACATGCGCGGCTTGGCGCGCAGCAATGGGGGGCGTCAGCCGGGAGCGCCAGCGCGCAAGCGGCTGATGCGGCCCGGCAAGGTTTGCGAGCACCAGCAGATCCTGATGCTTGCCCAGGCGATCGCGCAACCGTTGCGCCTCGCCCGTCCACATCTTGACGAAACGCGGCCACAGCGGCTCGGCGAGCTCGATCTGATAGCGATGGATGACCACGCATTTGCGCAGCTCATGCAGCTCCTCAGCGCTCGCCGTGCTCCAGTCGGCCGGAATCTGCCGGCGCGCGCGCTGGTAGAAGCGCGCCAGCTCGGCGGCGAGCGCCTGCGGCGTGATCATGGAGAGCGGGCATTGCCCGATCATGGCTTCCGCATCGTCGAGCGCACTCGACAGCCGCACGCGCATGTCGGCATTGAGCGTGGTCTCCGCAGCCCGCCGCAGCTCCTCGGTGCGCCCGCGCAGCCGGGCCAGCGAACCAGCGGAAAGGGCCAGGTCGTGCTTCTCAAGGTCGGCGAGCGCATCGAGCGCCGATTGCCCGTCGCGCGCGCCCGACAGGCCGCCGGCGAGGTCGCGCGCCGCGTCGCGCAGCCGCCTCGCCTGCGGTCCCACGAACGGCTCCAACAGCCGCAGCAGCGCGCGCCAGCGCTTCATCGCCCGGCGGAAGTCGTGCACCGCCTCGGCATCGGAGCGCGCCGCATCGGAAGTCGCAACGCGCGCCTCCACCAGGCAGTCGCGGGCACCGGCGCGCAAAGCCTCGCCGATGGTGCCGCTCTCGTTCCGGGTGAAGGCGGTCTGCTCGTCCATCCGAGTATAGCGCTGTTGCTGGAACGGGGCACACCGGCCACGCACGCATCAGTATAGGGTCAGCCGGGCGGTTTGTCCTCCCTCGGGCACAGCTTCAAGAGGACCGGGTGCAGGCACGGCAGGATCCGGTGCAGGCTTGGTTGTGGTGGCGTGCGGCGATTGGGACAGGCCCTTTCCGCGCCGGTCCAAGCTCCCGGAAGCGTGGGTGTGCGCATGCGGCGTCCCGATCAGAGCAAGCCCTTGACCTGGTCACCACTTGCGGGCTTTTCAATCACCGTCACAATTGCTACATCAATGGACGCGAGGGCGATCCTCGCTTCCTACTATCCCTGAATTTGGCGCGGGGTGGAGCAGCCCGGTAGCTCGTCAGGCTCATAACCTGAAGGTCGTAGGTTCAAATCCTACCCCCGCAACCATCTTAATTTGCTCGGCCAATGCCCGGTCTGTTCGGGCGGGTTTTTTGCCTTCCGCCACCAGCGCCAAAATCGCCGCCAGCTCACCTCGCACCTCTACTTGGAGCTTTCCAGCCTCCGGGAGCAGGACAATCGCCTCAACAAGCGAGCGGATCAACTCCATGGCCTCCGCTCGGGTGGACTCGTCTGCCAATGCCTCGTGCAGCCCATCCACCTTCCGCCTGTAAGCCTCAGCCAAATTAGGGTGGATGAGGGGGCGCTCCGGTTCACGCTCCGCCAACAAGGCCCGTAGTTCGTCTTGCCGAGCCTCCAACGCCAGTAGCTCTTCCTTGAGGCTTCTGGCCGACACTCCCTCCGAGATCGCCTCAACAATCTTTCTCAACCGGCGTTCAACCCCAACCAGCTCTGCCTCTGCCTGCTCGTATCGGTTCCCTTCAGTTGCCTGGAGGCGGTTGAATTCTCTTGTGAACTCTTCCACAAAAACTTTGAACAGGTTCGGGTCCATGAGCTTGTGCTTGAGCCCGTCTAACACGATCGCCTCGATCGTATCCCGGCGAATATTCAATCGATTGCTGCAGATTCCTTTATTCCGAGCAGTAGCGCACCCAAAGAGGTTTGCGTTTATTTTAGTGTAGGCGCCCCCACAAGTTCCGCAGAGTAGGAGGCCAGACAAGAGATATTTCGGCCGAGTTCGAGCCCAGAATGGACGCTCTTCGCGGCAGTCGGGCCGAGTGTCCCTGCGAAGTTCAGCCTGACGGCGCTTCACCGCATCCCACAAGTCAGCGTGCACTATTCTCAGCTCAGGCACCTCGTGGATTATCCACTTACTCTCAGGATTAAGTCGAGAAACCCGCCTCCCAGTAATCGGGTCTTTAACATAACTAAGTCGGTTCCATACTAGTCGGCCAGTGTAGAGCGGATTGTTGAGGATACCGGTCTGTCGGGTGGCATTGCCGTTTATCGTCGACGCACCCCAGCTGCGACCACCGGGGGCCGGAATCTTTCCGGCGTTCAACCCGAAGGCGATTCGTCGCGGTGATTCCCCAGCGGCAAAGCGTCGGAATATCTCTCGGACTACTTGGGCTTCCGCGTCATTGATGCGGCGACCGCCTGCATTGACAGCCGCCCCCGCCACTGACTCGCGCATTACGTCATAGCCGTAACAGAGCCCGCCGCCGGAGCGGCCAGCTTCGATGCGCCCCCTCAGTCCGCGCCTTGTCTTGTCCGCCAAATCCTTGACGTAAAGCGCGGCCATGCATCCTTTCAAACCAACATGCAATTCGGTCACTTCTCCATCGGCGAGCGTGACTAGCATGATCCGTTGGAAGCTCAGGTGCTTGTAGAGATTAGCCATGTCGGCTTGATCGCGTGAGAGCCGATCCAGAGCCTCCGCCACCACCACATCAAAGCTGCCAGATCGAGCATCTTCAAGCAGCTTTTGGTAGGCGGGTCGGAGTGCGGATGCGCCACTCATTGCCCGGTCCGCATATGCATGCAAGTAGCGCCACCCGTGGCGCGTGATTAGTTCGCGACAAAGCCGAACTTGATCTTCTACCGATGCAGGAGACTGCAAGTCCGATGAATATCTCGCATATACGACGGCTCTAAGTCGCACGTTGTCGTGTGCCGGCCCGGTCATATTCATTGCTCATCCAGATCGTCTTCACTTTCCGTGCCCTGGTCGCGAGCTGCACGGACAATCTGCTGGAAGCGTCGTCCCGCCGTAAGGGAGGTCGCCTGATCGTAATATTTTTCAGCCGTCCGTGGTGTAGCGTGCCCCAGGATGTCTGCGAGACCCCATATATGCTCTGGGTCTTCGATGGCATCCGAAGTTGCCACACAATCCCGGAACAGGTGGGGCCAAATAGCATGGCCAAAGGCAGCTTTGGTATGGCGCTCTATCTGACCCCTGATGCCGTCTTCTGACATCATCAACCCAGACCAATTCAGCCACAGCGCTAAAGGTTGAGGTGATGACGAACTCTTTCCCGCCGATACCAGGATTGGCCTGAACTTGCGCAGATAAATTTCAAGCAATATCGCTAAATGCGTTGGTACGCAAACATCGATGGGCCGCCCCGTCTTTGTCTCATTAGCAGAAAATATCACGCGATAATTTGATCCCTCATACTGAAGATGAGTGCCGAGTTGCATACTTCGAAAATTCGACAATCGCAGTGGTATTGTTGCCAAAAAAGCGATCGTTAGTCCATCTCGAAAACGCGACGCTGCCGCGCGGCTAGGCTTCACACAGGTTCTCATCAACTCTACGCCGAGATCGTATAGGTCTTTCGCTGGGACTACCGCCTGCCGCTTGTTCCGGATGGGGCGAGCCGTCACTTTGAAGTACTGTGCCCCGCCCTGTAGCCACCTCCAGTCTACCTTCGGCTCAATAACTTTCATCATGACTGTCAGGTACCACAGATTTAGCGCCACCGTCACTGGCGCAACTCTAGCCTGCAATCCAGCAACGTACTCCTGTATGAGTTCGGGAGTAACGCGCTCTGCAGGTAGCTGCGTTGAAACGAGTAAACCCTTCTTACGAAGAAACGCTAAGTATTGGCCATACGCATTCTCAATTCTACGGCGATGCCTCTCCGTCCAATTCGCAACTGCCGTTTTCTTGGCGAATGGTCGAGCCTCCGTGTCCGCAGCTAGCCACGACTCGATGTCTTTGGGCGGCCACTCGGACCTTGGCAGCGTCAATCGCTCATTAATTCGCGTCGCCTCCATTGAGCACTGCCCTTATAGTCCATTCCGAGCTTTCAAGACATTCTCGGAATGCAGTTTCACCGCCTTGCTCATATTCCGTCGAGTATAAAACCTGCTCGACGTTTCAACTGACGCATGGCCCAGAAGTTGACGTCGGCGATCGGCATTTTCGTACATCTCGGCGGCAATGTGTCTGAACATATGCGCCCTCATCCGAATACCCGTGTGGCTTCGAATCAATCTACAAAGGCGCTTACTCAGAGTACTTGGTTCGACATGCTTGCCACTAGTTGCCGGGAAGAGCCATCGATTTGCTGATCCAGGCACATGAAGTCGGTACGTGGACACATGCGTTTCTAGCATGGATGCCACCTCACTAGGTAGTTCAAATTCAATTGCTCGTTTGGTTTTAACGGCATCTTCGGCAGATATAACGAGGTGAATTTTGCCCTTCTGATCGGGTCGCGCTCTTGAAAAATTTCGATCTAAATGAAGCTTGGCAATATTGCCGATTCGCATAGGACAGAAAATCATGATGTTGATAGCGAGCGCCGCCTCGGACATACGCGAGGCCTCTGAATGAGAGGTCGACCTAAGCCGCTGTGCTATTTTTGCGAGGCGATTTGGAAGATTCAGGAGTGCCCTATGATTCCGACGATCGTCGAATTGCCTCATGAGCACCTGCACCGTTTCTGCCATCTCACGTCGAGGCGTGGCGTTACTCAGCATCGAGCTAATCTTGCCTGCAAGCTCTGTGTCCTTCAGGTGATGTCTGGCGATACAAAGCACGACCCACCCAATTTGGTGAATTTGACTAGCCATGCGTCGCCCAGCGCGTTCCCAAAAGAAGGTCAGCCCCCTTTCAACAAGCGGGGCGGTGATGACGACCCGCAGGCTCGTCATCTCCGCTAAGGGCGTGCCGGTATGGAGCAAGGCCGAGAGATATTGGCGGAGTTCATATTTCTGCGTTTGTGCGGTTCGCGGAGCGATGGGCTTTGATCGAGGTCGGCAAAATGGGGAAGTCGCCTTCCTAGACCAAGGTTGAAACGGCGGCGGATTTTCGCGCCTTGCAAAGTAGGTGGCGATCTCATCTCGCAGTGACTCCGGGAATAATTCTTCGGCGATCACGTATGGTGTGCGCTCCGGCACTATGGGCACGGGCTTAGCTGTTGATCCCGGTAAGCTCGCCACCTTGTTCCAGGTCCTACGCAGACGTTGAAAAGCAGCCTTAGGATTAGGGTGAATCGCGTCGTTCGAAAGTGTGTCGCGGAACGATTCCAGGTGGCAGATGGTAATCTCGCTCGGGAGATATCCCTTTGCGGAGGAAAAGTGGGCAAAGCCGGATATGGTCCACCAATATTGCTCAGTACACATAGATTGTAGAGTTTGCCATTCGGGTAGGAGTGGCTCGTAATGCTTCCCGCCGTAAACGGGGATGCCGGCGATCTCAAAGGCTTTTCGAAACCGCCACCTAATGTTGCTCATGCTTTCCCTGCTCACGCCCAGCATCGCTGGCGACAATACCCGAAGCTTTGCTGCGATGATGCTGGGATTTGCTGGATGATCGAGACCACAAACACCAATCAGCGTGGCGACTTTTCTGATTGCAGATATCAGGTCTCGTCGTTGCTGCTGACCGAGGGAAGGATCATTCTCGACTGCATGGATGACGTCGCGCAGACTCTGCTCCTGCAGGATATCAGGGTTGTCGAGCGTAGTTATAGCAGGAACAACCATAGTTATTCAGCAGTGTTCATTCGTGATAAATAGTTAGAACGGGTGGGGAATATCCGTGGTGTATAGTTACGTGAGAGATTAACTATGGTCCTCCATGGAGCAATACTTTTATCTCAGCTCTACGCAATTGTGATCTAATGAAGATGCTGTTCTATAAAGGCGAGCAGGTCGGTTAGTTTGATGCGAAGCTGTCCACCAATTTTATAGGCTTTCAGCTTTCCAATTTTGATCAGGCGGCGGACCGTGGGCTTCGAGACGTTTAGTAGCTCGGCTGCTTTCTCAATGTTGAGCATTTGTATTGTCTGCAATGTGGAAGGCATAGCTTTCCTTTCTGTGCTATTTAGAAGAGCTTGACGACCATGCGCGGGCTGCGCTGCGGGCTAACAGGTGCACCAATTTGGTCAGAACGGGGTGCAGTTTCGCGGCTCCAATGCCTGAACTTGCAATCGGCGCAGCTGCCCTGTTGGCAGCGGAGCCCTGCCGGGGCTGAGCAGGTCGTTCGGGATCGTTCGTGCCGTGAACGCCAGAATCAAGTCTGATCGACTTGGAAGACCGTGCTTGATCCATGATGGGTAAAATGGATCAGCGAAGCTCAACTTCACCAGGGAAGAATCGGTCTCAATTCTTCCTGGCATCCATGCCTGCGCGTGGGCGAGGGAAAAAATGGCTGCGGTTCTTCCCTCTCTACTTCTTTGTGGATTTATGGGCCAGTTCGTACTGTTGCCGATATTTTGCCCCTTCCGCTTTTAGGCTTTCCAAGATTTTGGCCTCGTCCCAAGGCAGTTTCGCTACTTCTTCTCGAAACGACTTCATCAATTTATCGGTAGTCTTACCTATGTGCTTGTTAAGTCTCCATTTTCTGAATCTGTCAGCCTTGACCCCGTATGCCCCAGCAACCGTACGAATGGCTGTGGCTTCGCCCTGGTAATCGTGTTCGATCAGGAGATCGGCGAACCCCTGTGCCCTCATCCTCATTTTTCTGAGGGTGTACGGTTTAGTGCCGTCGTGGGCGCCACCCTTGCCGGCGGGAGCGAAGATTGACTGTGCCTCCCCATAATTAAGGGCCACAAGCCCTTCGACAGCCTGACTGAGCAGTGCTCGAAGAAGCATCGCATCAGGTGAGGCGTTACCTTCCAAGGAGTTCAGCTGTTTTCGCAGAAGGATGAGCAGCCTAGCCCGCGGTGGAGCTATTCGAATGGGCATGAGGGCTTGCCTCTTTAGGCGGGGCGCATGATTCGGACGAAATCGACTGCAATACTCACCCCGAGTGGTGAATATGTATACAACGGAGCTGGCGCTTGTGCTACGCAGCTTGGTTGCGATCGGGAATGGTGGTAGCGATCGGGCTGGGGCCAGCAGCTCGCTGGGCGTCAGTCAAGGCATTCGGAGCTTGGCGCAATCCGGCAAATTCGAAAAATGTCCGGAAGTCGATGCTATGCGTCAGAGGACATGGTTCAGTAGGCCCCTTAAGGATGCGGGTTGAGGGGCTCAAAACAACAGGCGGGTCAAGTCTGTTCTCATACTATAGATTAGGGCGGTGTCTTTGCAGGAGCATCCGGTCGCGATGTTTTTAGCGCAGTGGGTCAAGCGCGACCCACCTTGTCCGATCCACCACGCAGTACTCTGTCACGGTAAACCATTTACTGGGATAGCCAGACCGAAGGGATATCGGCTAAGAGCCGAGAAACAGTGCTATCTCAACGCAGGTGACCTCGCGTTACAAGAACGTGGCATATATGTCGAAGGGTTTGCAGACTCTTCTGAAGGTCGCACTCCAGTGCCACACGCTTGGCTGACCCTCGATGGGAAAAATGCAGTGGACGTTACTTGGTGCAAACAGGCGACAGAGTGTCACTATTTTGGAATTCCGTTCCCCAACGACGTCCTACGAGCCTTCATCAGGAGAACAGGCTGCTGGGGGCCTCTCCTTGCATATGATGAATTAGAACAGGTACTAAAGGATGCGGGATTGCGTAAAGATTAGCATCACTCGCGAGCATCATGGAGGCAGGCTTGCAGGATAACGGCAAGTACAGTGCCCTCCCGGATTGGCTCGGGTAGAGCGCTAGTAGCTTGCTGAGAACTAGCATCGTTCTGTGTGTCCCATAGTGTGTGAAAACGCGGCAGATGCATTTGAGCTTGAAAGTAACTGTAATAGCAACGTGTATCGCTCTGATGGGTTGCGGGGGTCCTGCCATGCGATTCGCTACCGAGAGCGGTCGTCCTGAGATTGTCATGGAGCGCGCATCGATTGACCGGGTCAAATCGGCGATTGTGAACAAAATGCTCAACCGAGGTTTTCGAATTACCCGAGACACGCAGTTTGAACTTACTTTTGAAAAAACGTATGCAAATCCCGTTACGGGCGTTCTACTTGGCGATGAGTACATAGGTCAGCCGAACACAGGTATCACCTTCACAATTGCTCAACGCGGTGAAGATGTTCGAGTGGTGACCGATGTCGCTTTTATAGCCAACCCAGGATCACCGCAGGAGCGTCGCTTCGAAGGCACTCAAACTGCCCAGCTGTTGGCAAAATCTGTCCTCGAAGAAACTGCTGCTGAGCAATCTCGATCTTCAGTGAGAGCGCAATAACGGTATAGGAGCGCCGCTTCAACATCGCTCCTGTGCGCTCGCCTTGCCTACACCGTTTCCGCGGCGCGGCGCGTGGCGCAAGACTTCGCGACGGAACTCATTTAGCTCCCCGAGATTCTGCCGGAATAAGTCTAGGAGAGGCCCGATACCTTCGAAGCTAACCTGGGCGATGAGGAAATCGTTGTTAATCCCGAATTCCTCGGCGGCCACACAGCCTTGCCATTTTAGGCGTGGCGTAATCGGAAATGCGTCGGCATAGAAGGCCGCAAGATTGGCTGCGCGTCGCTGCGAGCCAAGAGCATAAGATTCAAGAGCGTGGCGCACCACGGCGTTCTCCTGTGCGAACCGAAAAATAGCGTTCCTGCCAAGCCGCGTGTGCTCGTCAAGCGCGTAGAGTGGGATATCACCTTCGCAGACCAGGGGAGGTAGCGGGCATTGCTCGATCGTAGGCTTCGGCCCGGCGTGCGCAGCTAGCCATATCAAAGGCACCGTCACCGTCATGGGCTCGTTGGTGCGCTTCGCCGCAATGCCGGTTGCTTCGATCAGGGCTTCCGGTACGCCCAGCTCTCGATATGTGTGAAGCAGCGCCGGGAGATCGCCGTTTTTATCCCGCTCGCGTCCAATGCCGCAGGCGTACCATGCAGCAACGGTGCGGAGGAAAAGGGGTGCATTATGATCCGCGACCGTGCACAGGTGCTGCTTGAGGCAGCCGCCGGCGCTCCCCGGGGGTGCCGTGAACAGACTTGCATGAAATCTCGGCCCGCACCCTAGATAATCGGCCGACCTATCCTTGGCGCTCTGAGACAACACATGTGCAATCCCGGCTGCAGCGACCGCGTTACCACCGATAGTCGTCCGGAATGTCGGATCGGAACCGACTGCAACCGTGGCGGCAAGCGCCATGGGCGATCCTGCTCCGATGTCCTCGAACGCGATAATCATGAGACGGCGCCAGATGGCGGAACCACGCTGTGATAAAAAAGTAACTGCGGCACGCTGCACGATTTCCGTTTCACCCCTGCGGATAGATTTCTGCAATAAACTGCTGATGATCCAAGGATCGGCGCAAAACGATTGTAGCTTTCCGAGCCGTATATCAGCTATCGCGTTTGAAAACCATTCCTTACTGGCGAGAAATGTGTCTGACATAGGAGGTCCTTTCAATTGGTGATGAAAAAAGTTAGCTTATTGCCTCCGTAAGCCAAGTAAAATGCGCACTGACCAGCAAAAAAGACATCAACAGATCAATACTGGAAGTTGCTTATGGTAAGATCGGCGCCAACATCATTCTTTCTGATTATCCATGACGATGATTGGAACGAATTTGCAGTTGAAGGTCCCATGCAAGATGACCGCGCATGGGTCAGGGCAGTGTGCGGCGCACAAGCAGCAGGCCGGAACGTACGGTGCTGCACCACTTCGTCGGGTCGAACCAAAGAGGAATGTGCCCTAAACTGGCAAGCTACGTATCCGCACCAGTTGGTGCCCTCAAAATCAATCTTCTCAAGAAAGTTGCACAGCTAACGCGTTACCAACGTAGGGGCCGGGTCCGTCTTTTTTCCCGGATTAAGCGATTAAGCTGCGCGCGCGGCTGTGTGGGAGGCCCGGATAGCTATCCTGCTGAAACCTCGTCGGTGCCGTTCAGCAAAGCTTCCGCTCGTTCAGCTATAGCGAGTAGAATTTTATCACTAAATGCCTTTGCAAGAGAGCCTTCGCAAAATCGATCATTTCGGACTAACGTGGTCAGTAGCATTCCTAAGTCTTCGCAATTGGCTGACGCAATTGCTTCCTTACTGATAACAAGCTTTTGGCCTTCAGGACTCTGCACCCAGGCTGCCCAATCGAAGTTCAGATTTATCCAACCAGCCTCGTACAGCATCTTGTGGAACCGGTTGGCGAGATCGCTGAACTCGAACCCCGGGAAGGTTGCCGGTTCGTCATGTGTGCCTTTTCCGGTGAATGGAGTGCCACTTTCCGAAAACAGCCTCTGACGTCCGGAATTTCAGACGCAAAGCCAGCCAGCGCTCTTAGCTTCTTTAGCTGCATGTAATGAGCTGCCCTTGGCCGCACCCAAGAGTTACATGAGAGCGGCAAGGTGTGGCTTCGTGTTGCCCCTCGCCTTCACGAACTCAGCGAGGATTGCCTCACTGCCCTGAAACTCGGGCTCCGACAATCGTCCGCGAAATAGCTCGTACCGGAGCTACACTCGGTAGTGTTGAGCAAATCGCTCTGCGGGACGCTCCGCGTGCGCGGCACGTGTATCGAGCGTTTTTCTTGCCAAAACGCTAAAGATTCACTTGGATTGCTGAAGACGACCCGGCATACCTTTGACCTGTGAATTAGCTCTTTCGTGCCTCCATGCTTGCCTCTGATGATCATTCCGAAACCTGAAATCCCTTGGGCTAAGCTCCAGCGAAACGAGCAGACCGGCACCGTCGTTGGTTGGCACTCGCTGGTCGACCATTCCGCGGATGTCGCTGCGGTCTTCGAGGCGATCATCAATTTGCCGACCATCACCAGCCGGTTGGCGCGCCTTGCCGACCGGGACGACTTTCCAGACATCTGGCGTGCACGGCTCGCGGCGCTCGCGGCGCTGCATGATTTCGGGAAGGCGAACCTTGGATTCCAGGCGCGTTGGCGCCAAAACGCTCGGCCTATCGGTCACATCGCCGAAGCATTGACGCTGCTTTCCGATAAATACCGTCAAGACACTCTGTTTCGCACTTTGCCGCTCAATGATGTTGAGACCTGGGGCGAATTTCCCCAGAGCTTGTTCGCTGTACTCGCACATCACGGGCGTCCTTTGGACGTCCATAATCCACGCCCCGATGATGCGCAAAATTGGGGCGCGACGAACGACCACGACCCAGTGCAATCGCTCGCGGGGCTCGGACAAGCAGTCAAGCGCTGGTTTCCAGAGGCCTTCTCCCCCGGCGGTCCTCCGCTGCCAGATGCGCCGCGGTTTTGGCACGCGGTCGCTGGCCTCGTCATGCTCGCGGACTGGCTAGGATCAGACACATCATTCTTCGAGTTCGCCAACGGCGCGTCGCCGGATCGAATGGCGGAGGTGCGCATGACAGCGCCAAAAGCACTTCGCGCCGTCGGTTTCGATCCCGCGCCGGCAAGGGCTACCCTTCTCAGCGTGCCGACATTCGCATCGATTTCCGAGTACCCGGCACGGCACGCACAGAGCGCGACCGGCGAAACTGACGGACAAATCGTTGTGCTGGAGTCGGAGACCGGCTCCGGCAAGACCGAAGCCGCACTCTTCCGATTTGCACGGCTTTTCGCGGTGGGCGAGGTTGACGGCCTCTATTTCGCCCTGCCGACGCGCGTCGCCGCCACCAGTCTCTACGAGCGAGTCCGCAACGCCCGCGATCGTATGTTTCCAGATCGAGCAAGCCGGCCGGGCGTAGTGCTCGCCGTGCCGGGTTACCTACGCTTCGACGGGATCGAGGGCCACCCGCTACCGGACTTCGGTGTCCAATGGACCGATGATCCTGAAGACGCAGTCCGTGCGTCGCGCTGGGCCGCGGAACGGCCTAAGCGTTTCCTAGCCGGAACCATCGCTGTCGGCACGATCGACCAGGCGCTAATGGGCGCAATCCGCGTCAAACATGCGCATCTGCGTGCCGCTTCGCTCTTACGCCATCTCCTCGTGGTCGACGAGGTGCATGCGTCGGATCGCTACATGGCGCATCTGCTGACGTGTCTCCTCGCGTTCCACAAGGCAGCCGGGGGTCATGCCCTGTTGCTGTCGGCGACGCTGGGCGCATCGGCGCGAGCGCGCTGCCTTACTCAAGAGAGTGCAAACGTGCCACCACTTACCGAGGCGATTACTTACGCCTACCCAGCCCTCTCCAGCGACGTGGCGCCCACGCCTGAGGGGCTGGCGGAAAATGGTCAAGGCAAGGCAGTGGCGATCACGCTCGCTACGGAAATCGGCGATCCGCGTCTGATCGCTGCACGGGCGCTTGCGGCGGCCGAGAGCGGCGCGAAAGTTCTCGTGGTGCGGAATACGCGAGGTGATGCTGTCCGCACCTTCGCGTCTTTGATGGAGCGAGCGCCGAATCACCCCGTGCTGTTCCGTTGCGTCGGTGTCGCGACGCTCCATCATGGCCGCTTCGCTCAGGAAGATCGGGGGCTTCTCGATGCAGAGGTCACATCGCAAATGGGAAGTGATCGATGTGCCGGCGGCCTCATCGTCATCGGCACGCAGACGCTCGAACAAAGCCTCGATATCGATGCCGATTTCCTCATCACCGACATTTGTCCCGCGGACGTGCTGTTGCAGCGACTGGGTCGGCTGCATCGCCATCCTTGGCGAAAGGATCGCCCCACGGAGTTCGAGACACCCCGCGCGATTATTCTCGCACCGGAGCGCATGGAGGCGCTACTTTACCACGGCAAGCATGGTTTGGGCAGCAAGAACGGCCCGTATGACGATCTCATCGCCACCGAAGCGACGCGCCGGCTCGTCTTGCACCATCCCATCTGGTCGATCCCAGCCATGAACCGCTTGCTCGTGGAGACCGCGACGCATCCCGAATCACTGGAAGAGCTAACTCAAGAACTGGAGCAGACTGACCCCAGATGGCGGAACGCAGCGACCGGTACCGACGGTCGCACGTTTGCTCAGATCGGCGCAGCGGCCACCGCACGCCTGCGCGTCGATGTTCCTTGGACCGATCCGGACATCGTCTTTCCGAAAGACGAGAACTTTTTCACGCGACTCGGTCTTCGCGATCTTGCGCTCACTTTCGATGGCGCGGGACCTATGGGGCCGTTCGGCCGGCGGGTGAAGCATCTTGCCGTCCCAGACTACTGGCTGAGAGCACGCAACAACAACGAAGGCGACGTTGACCCTGGCGGGGACGTGACGCCTCGCGACATCGTCGAAAGCTCCGGAGGCTTTACATTCACGCTTCATGGCCGAAGCTTCGTCTACACGGCGACCGGATTGGACCGCTCGACTCAGTGAACCCATTTTTTGAGTCGACAAATAGAACAAATTTGTTTACTATTTGTTCTTAGGTGCCTCGCGCGACGTGCGGGAATTCGGAGTGAAAGCGATTGGCAAGTCCATGTCATTGAACTGCCTAGCAGATTCAATTCTCACGGTGCGAACTGCCACCGCCTTGGTGGGCCTCTCCCTTCCGGCACTCTACGTCGCGCTGATGGCGGACGAGGTCGAGGACGTGCCCGCCGTCCGTCCGCACCAGCGGCAGGCGCTGCATGCCTTTCTGGTGCAGGTCGGGGTACTGGCGATACTCGAAGCACAGCAGACGGAGCCTCCAACAGAAGCAGAAACTTGGGCACGGCTACTGCGCGGCCTGACGCCCGAATACCCCGATGACGAGCCGTGGCGCCTTGTCGTCAAGAATCTTTCGATGCCGGCGCTGCTTCAGCCACCCGTGCCGGAGGGAAAGCTGGAGGTCTTGAAGGAGTGCGAGGAGACCCCCGACGCGCTTGATATGCTGGTGACATCAAAAAATCACGACCTTAAAAGTCAGCGCATGGTTGCCGCTGCACCCGAGCACTGGTTCTACGCGCTCCTGACGTTGCAAACTTTGGAAGGGTTTTTGGGCGCGGGAAACTACGGCATCAGCCGCATGAATGGCGGCTTTGCTTCCCGCCCCATGATCGGTCTTGCGCCGAGCGACAAAATGGGCGCGCGTGTGCGCCGTGACATTCGCCGGCTCATGGCGGAACGCTCGTCTATCCTTGAGGACAATCCCGGATTTTCCAAAGCAAGCGGACTGCGCCTCCTATGGCTGGAGCCGTGGGATGGCGTGGCACCGATCGCTCCGAAACGGCTCGACCCATTCTATGTGGAGGTGTGCCGCAGGGTACGCCTCATCGAGGTTCACGGGCGCATCGTCGCACGACGCGCCACTACCAAGGCCGCGCGCATCGATTTTCCGAAAAATGCGAATGGCGTGACCGGAGACCCCTGGACGCCGATCGACCAGCGCAAAGGTGGCGCTAAGGCGCTCACCATCGATGGCGGCGGTTTTCATTACAAGCGTGTCGCAGACTTACTCGACCCGCAGCAATACAAGCCCGCGCCATTGCAACGATGGCGGCAGGATGACGGGAGCGAAGGCCTGAGCCTCGTTCTCACTGCCACGGTGCGGGGACAGGGCGGGACAGACGGTTTCCACGAACGGAGAATTCCTGTTCCGCCGACAGCGGTGTCGTGGTTCGGCACGCAGGCTGACGCGCTCGCAAGTTTAGCAAAAGCGAGAATTCAGGACACGTCGGCGATGCGTCTCAAAGTCTTGCGCACCGCCCTTTATGTGCTGTTTCAGAATGCACCGGACAAACTGAATATCTCACATACGGTTTCAGAAACAAAGGCAGCTCCTTTTCTGGCAGCATTCGACCGGGCGGTGGATCGCGATTTTTTCGAGGCGCTGTTCGCGGAACTCGCCGCTACAAAAGCAGCGACGAAGATTGCCGCGCGGCGAAAATGGCTTCGCGATTTGAAAACGCTTGGCGCAATTCAGCTTGAAGCGGCCAAAGCCGGCACGCCACGCTCCAGCATCCGCCGCTATCAGGCGGAAGGAGCAGCCGATACCAAATTCGAATGGGCCTTTCGCAGGCAATTTCCGGCGGCGATGGAAAACAATCAATGACCGATGTGATCGCAATTCCTGCTTTCGCTGCCGCCGATGCCGCGGAGCTGCCTACCAGGCAAATTTCTCCACTTGATTACGATGTGGACGCTCCTCTGCGCACGATGGCCAAGCGATTCCACATGCTAGTTGCAGCTGACGCCCGCGTCGAACTCGCGGGGCTGAAGAGGCTCAATCCAGATCATCCGGACAAGCCTGCCTTCTTCCGTCTTCTCGCGGATTGCGTCCCACACCACTTTATCGACGACAGGAATTTACCGGTCGGCGCGCCCGGCTCCGAGGTGGACATGGTCCGTCGATTCGCGATCATCACCTCCATCATGGCGCTGCGGCCCGATGGTCTCAGAAGCTGGGGCCTCGGCCGAGCGATGGCCGGCGCGGCTATCAGCGACCAGCGCTTCTCGATGCTGCTGACTTCGCGCGGATTGGTGTTTCGCGATCTCGCGCGTCGGCTCGCCCGCCGCCTCGCACGTGATGCGGATGTGCTTCCCTATCTCGATCTCGGCCGTCTAATCCTGATGGACGAAATCGCCGAACATGACGATGAGGCGGAGGTCGTTCGTATTACGCTCGCACGAGAATTCCAGAACGCCCTCCGCAAGAAAGAACGCGCGGTCGCCGATGATAGCGCTCCTGACGACGAATGACGTTCCCTGACTAATTTCCCGAAACGAGAGGAGTTTTCCCGTGACGCATGTCCGTTTCCTGCAATTGCACTGGCTCGCGTCCTATCCTGCGACCCTGCTCAATCGTGACGACAGCGGCCTCGCCAAGCGCTTGCCTTTCGGCAACGCCACGCGCACACGCATCTCCTCGCAATGCATGAAGAGGCGTTGGCGCACCGTGGAGGATGAGTGGGCGCTGGCGAAGATTGGTCCGGAGACGGCAGTGCGATCACGTCACATTCCAGAAATAAAGATCGGCCACGCGCTCTCGGAGGCGAAAATTGGCGACGAAACATTGCAGAATGCGATCGTCGCGACATTCGCTCGACTCTTATACAATCCAAAGGAAAAGAAGACCCCCGAGATTAAGGATCGACAGGCCTTGCTCATTGGCAAGATCGAGATCGACTATCTCGCCAAGAAAGCCATCGAAGTGGCGTCGAAATCAACGTCCTCTGATGAAGCCAGCAAAGAAATCGAGCTTTGGTTCAAAAGGGGAGAGAAAAACAATCTTAAGGCCATGCTTGAAGGCAGACGGGGTGCCTTGGAAGCTGGACTCGAAGCGGCGCTATTCGGCCGCATGGTCACATCCGACCCGGACGCGAACACCGATGCCGCCATTCACGTCGCGCATGCTTTCACGGTCCACAAAGAGGAAACCGAGAGCGACTATTTCACCGTGGTTGACGATCTGACTCAGGAAGCAGGCGAGGCCGGCACCGCAGGCCTGTTCGACACGGAGCTGACTGCTGGGTTGTTCTACGGTTATGTCGTCGTCGACATTCGTGGACTCGTCAAAAATCTCGGTGGCGATCCAGCGCTTGCCGGCAAGGTGGCTGAACATCTTGTTCACCTTATTGCTACCGTCTCGCCGGGCGCCAAAAAGGGTTCGACGGCGCCCTATGGCTACGCCGAGATGATGTTGGTCGAGGCCGGCCAGCGTCAACCGCGAACGCTAGCGAATGCGTTCCGAACGCCCGTCGCGGCGCGGTCAGAGGCAGCTATCACGACGCTGTCCAGCTACATCGAGCGGATCGATAAAACATACGGGTCGCATGAGGCGCGGAGACACCTGTCCATCGACGATCGCACCATTCCCAACTCGACTCTCGTCTCGCTGAACGACCTCGCCGCCTTCGCGCGTGACGCCGTCGCCGCTTGGCCGGACGGGGCGTGACGCCATGCCGTCCTTCCTTGTCCTGCGCCTCGAAGCACCGTTGATGTCCTTCGGCCGCGAAGCAATCGACGCCAACGGCCCGACGCGCGATTTTCCCGACTCGTCAATGCTGACGGGCCTGCTCGCCAATGCGATGGGCTACACGCGCAGCGAGGCGGTCAGGCACGAGCGTCTACAGAACCGGCTAGTCTTCGGTGTTCGGATCGATCGGCTCGGCTACGACCTATTAGACCATCAAAACGCAAACCTTTTCGAAGATGAAAAGGGCTGGACAACCAAGGGAGTTCCAGAAGGACGCGAAAAGAGCCCATCCTATCGCCCGGATCATGACGGCCGGCGGGCGCTTACGCATCGCCGCTTCCGCCATTACCGCGCCGACGCGGCGTTGACCGTAGCCTTGCGTTTGGACCCAGCGACCGAGCCACCAACGCTCGACGATCTGGCGGCCGCGCTGGACTATCCAGCTCGCCCCCTGTTCATCGGCCGCAAACCCTGCCTGCCTTCAGCTTCATTCTTCGTGGGAATGAGTGAAGCCGAAAGTTTGGTCGCGTCGCTCCAGTCGATTCCCACAACCGAACCGAGCATCGCCACATGTCGCTTCGTGCTTCCGCCAAGCGAAACGGAGGGACTTGGTGAACCGGAGATCGTCCGTGTTACCAACAAAAGGGACTGGCGTTTGGGCGTCCACGCTGGTGAAGAGAGAATCGCGATCATGACGCTGCCCGCACAGGCGAGCGCCGGAGCCGGCATATGAGCGTCCTTCAAATGATTCGCCTCGATCCGGACATGGCCCGCGCCATGGAATGGGGCGCGCGCGAGAAGCTCCTTAAACCCGGCGGAGACGACGGCTACCTTTGGCACGCATTGCTCAAGGCCGCTTTTGGCGAATTTGTGCCCAAACCCTTCCGTCTGGTGGAGTGTTCCGGTGGTCGTCCGCCTTATCTGGTGGGCTACATTAACGCTACGGAGGACGCGCTACGCAGCCACGCGGCGACGTATGCGGACCCTGCCATTGCCGCCGCGCTCGGCCTGCTCACGCTGGCCATCAAGTCGATGCCGAACTCCTTTGCACGCGGACGTAAGCTCGGCTTCGAGGTGCGCGTTCGCCCGGTTGTTCGCCAGACGAAAGACGGTAATCGGGAACGCAAGCGCGAGATCGATGTCTTCCTGCAACAGGCGCAAGCGTGTCCGGACGGCGAAAAACCATCCCGCGCGAAAGTCTATGAGGATTGGCTGGCCGCGCAGCTCCTTACGGGCGGCGCGAAGCTCGACGAGATGACCATCGTTTGGTTGCGGCGCTCTGCCATTACGCGGCGCGGCAGAACACGGTTGATCGAAGTTCACGGAAACAAGGGTGGCGGACCGGATGCCTGTTTCGAAGGCGCACTCACGGTAAGTAACCCAGAAGCATTTCGCACGCTATTAGCGAGGGGCGTCGGCCGCCATCGCTCTTTCGGTTTCGGTATGTTGTTGCTGAAGCCGCCGCGGAGCTGAATTTATGCTGCTCGGTCGTTTGGGACTTGAAACTGCACGACTGCCCCACACAGACCGTCACGGCCTCGTCTACCTCGACCGAGGCCGTCTCTCTGTGGAGGATGGCGCACTGACTTTCGAATGTGCCGGCGGCGGTGGCACCCCGGCGGGCGACTATGCCATTCCCCACCAGATGATTTCACTGGTGCTTCTCGGTCCAGGCGGCAGTGTGACGCAGGACGCGTTAAGATTGCTCGCGCGTCATGGCGCGGGACTCGTTGCCGTCGGTGAAGAAGGGGTAAGGCTATACACGGCGCCGCCGCTCTTGCCTGATTTTTCGCATTTGGCTCGACGGCAAACCACGCTCTGGGCCGACGAGAAGAAGGGCCGCATCGGCGTTGCACGCCGGATGTATGCACTACGGCTCGGGGAAGTGCTGCCGCACCGCGACATTGCTGTGTTGCGCGGCATTGAAGGCGCGCGCGTGAAAGAGATGTACAAGCTCACGGCCCAACGCGTTGGGATCAAATGGCAAGGCCGTTGTTATGAACGTGGTAATCCGACCGCGGCCGATCTGCCCAATCAAGCGATTAATCACGCTGCGAGCGCAATCGAAGGGGCCGCCGCGATCGCCGTGACTGCGACGGCGACGATCCCCCAACTTGGATTCATTCATGAGGATTCAGGCCAGAGTTTCGTACTCGATGTAGCCGATCTCTTCCGAGACCAGATCACCGTACCTACTGCATTCAAGGCCGTGAAGGCTGTGCAGAAAAATCCAAATCTTGCAATTGAGCGGACCAGCCGACGCATGACGGGCGAAGTGCTGCGCCGCGAAGGCATAATCGCCGGCATGATCGACCGCATCAAGATGCTGCTCGAAGAGCCGCATGAGTAATGCAATGCCGATGACCGTGATTGTGACCCGCGATGTCGCCGACCGCTACCGCGGTTTCCTAGCCTCGGTGATGCCGGAGATCGCCACAGGCGTTTATTCTGCGCCGGAATTATCCAGGGGAGTGCGTGAACGAATATGGACGGTCCTGTCCGATTGGTGGGCAACCCTGCCAGGCGGGTCTATCATAATGGTCTGGAAGGATGATCAAGCGGCCGGTCGTTTGGGTGTGTCCAGCATCGGTGTGCCATCTCGTAGGCTCGCCGACCTCGACGGCGTGTTGGTGACACAACGAGGTTGATCGCAAACTGCTTACCACGAAGTCTGCTATTTGACATTGTTAATAGTCTCAATACTTTAGCCTCCAGAGGCTCCCCCGCACGCGCGGGGATGGTCCCGTTGTGAAATATTCGAGCGCGTTGCAGGTAACGGCTCCCCCGCACGCGCGGGGATGGTCCCTGATCAGAGATCTCGCGCATAATACTCGGCTCGGCTCCCCCGCACGCGCGGGGATGGTCCCGGCATCCAATGGACGGTGGCGATGACCTCGGGGGCTCCCCCGCACGCGCGGGGATGGTCCGTCCCTTGTTCCAGTAGCCCCAGCCGTTGAAGGGGCTCCCCCGCACGCGCGGGGATGGTCCGTTCGACCAGGTATTTGTAGGAGTTGCGTAAGCGGCTCCCCCGCACGCGCGGGGATGGTCCCGCGCGGGCATTGCCCCCGATCGGGGTCGGGGGGGCTCCCCCGCACGCGCGGGGATGGTCCCGACGGCAAGGAAGACTGCCCACAGCATTTCACGGCTCCCCCGCACGCGCGGGGATGGTCCCTCGACAGCATTGATTGTGACGGCAACATAACCGGCTCCCCCGCACGCGCGGGGATGGTCCCTATAGCGTGTGGCTATCGCATGATAGACTTTTGGCTCCCCCGCACGCGCGGGGATGGTCCCTTGCTCCACATTTCCAACAGTTTTTGACGAACGGCTCCCCCGCACGCGCGGGGATGGTCCCCAGGGACATTTAACCCCCCACACCACACCTGTGGCTCCCCCGCACGCGCGGGGATGGTCCCGCCGCATATCCGACCACTGGCAACAGCTGGGCGGCTCCCCCGCACGCGCGGGGATGGTCCCCATCCCTTGGTCTCAATGATGATATTGCCGACGGCTCCCCCGCACGCGCGGGGATGGTCCCCTTGGCCGGCAGGCCGCAGGCATTGAGCCCACGGCTCCCCCGCACGCGCGGGGATGGTCCCGGCACCACGTCGCTGTTTTCGACAGGCTCCCCGGCTCCCCCGCACGCGCGGGGATGGTCCCCAATGCCAATGGTTCACACGCCAGGCACATGGGGCTCCCCCGCACGCGCGGGGATGGTCCCATTGATTCTTACGACCGGGCAGGCGGCATGGAGGCTCCCCCGCACGCGCGGGGATGGTCCCGGTGGAGGGGGAGCGTGCCTTAAAGGTCAAGTGGCTCCCCCGCACGCGCGGGGATGGTCCCAAGGCGCTGCACGACTGGGAGGAAATACAAAAGGCTCCCCCGCACGCGCGGGGATGGTCCCGGTCGCGACCACGCTATATATGATCGAGAAGGGGCTCCCCCGCACGCGCGGGGATGGTCCCGCTTCCAGCTCGCCCCAGCGCACATCACCGATGGCTCCCCCGCACGCGCGGGGATGGTCCCTGGGCAGACATGTTTCTTCGCTCCCTCTACTGGGCTCCCCCGCACGCGCGGGGATGGTCCCGCGGCGGACGGGAGGTGGTGACGGCCCGCGCCGGCTCCCCCGCACGCGCGGGGATGGTCCCTTTCACGAGGCCGTCGCCAAGCACGGGCGTCCGGCTCCCCCGCACGCGCGGGGATGGTCCCTCGGCATACTCGCCCACGGTGCGCCCCTCATGGGCTCCCCCGCACGCGCGGGGATGGTCCCAGTTCCCCGGAGACAAATTCGCATGCCGCTCCGGCTCCCCCGCACGCGCGGGGATGGTCCCCCTGATTATTCACAAGAGGCGCTAGTCGCCACGGCTCCCCCGCACGCGCGGGGATGGTCCCGTGACGGTCACCGCCACGCCGGAAGGCCGCGCGGCTCCCCCGCACGCGCGGGGATGGTCCCTGTGAGAGTCGGAGGGCACTACAATGACCACCGGCTCCCCCGCACGCGCGGGGATGGTCCCCGCACTACCTATCAGCGGCTCGACACGCTCTGGGCTCCCCCGCACGCGCGGGGATGGTCCCCCTGACGATGCGGGCTCGCTCCCCGCCGTTCAGGCTCCCCCGCACGCGCGGGGATGGTCCCCGCCGAGCCGCCGAGGCAGTTGCTCTGCGGCGGGCTCCCCCGCACGCGCGGGGATGGTCCCGCGGCACATGGGCCACGGCTACGCTGTGAGCAGGCTCCCCCGCACGCGCGGGGATGGTCCCCAATACCGCGCCGCGCTCGACCGCCTCGGGCTGGCTCCCCCGCACGCGCGGGGACCCAGCTTGGCGCGCAGCCGCTGCGCCTCGGCTTGGCTCCCCCGCACGCGCGGGGATGGTCCCTTCTCGACCGAGTAGCCCTCGACCATCGCGGCGGCTCCCCCGCACGCGCGGGGATGGTCCCCGTCATGCGCTGCGACCGCTGCCACGGCAAGGGGCTCCCCCGCACGCGCGGGGATGGTCCCTCGCGCGCAGCCTCGGTCGCTCTGGCAAGGGAGGCTCCCCCGCACGCGCGGGGATGGTCCCTTGATTGGCTGCTGCTGACGAAGCGCCCGCAGGGCTCCCCCGCACGCGCGGGGATCCCCTGACCGCATCGCTGTCGAACAGCTTGCCGAGGGCTGCAGATTCCGACGCATTCCGGCCAGGTATTCCGAATTGATGCCGGCCGGGATTCCGATTTGATGCCGGCCACCGTTCCGAACTGAAGCCGGCCACCATTCCGAGGTGATGCCGGCCACCCCCGCGAAAGCGGTGCAAAAGGTCTGACGACCACCCTGCGTGTCAGCGACTCAGGCAA